>JACCDW011510235.1_pt1 | contig 27844 bp, 38 predicted proteins | sample 7449781 | NCBI WGS metagenome assembly JACCDW01 (sample SAMN15323449, study PRJNA562643) | freshwater metagenome | isolation source: river surface water | place: USA:Blue River Watershed | collected 2017-08-18
AATAAAGACAAATAAGCGTGTTGGTGCTTTTTTTGTCTTGCCAGGAAAAAAATTGAATCCCATGCCGAGTGCCGAGTCAGGCAATCAACAAGCGATGGACGTGATACAAATGGAGGCCAGCGCTTTGGCAGTCGAGGGTGTCCCCTCAACACAAAACATTCCAAACCTGATTTCATCCTTCCTGGATGATCCACGCACCACCAAACTACATAGCGTTCATGCGACGAGCGTCCACCTGGCGGTTTTGGTGCGCCGCGGAAAGGTGGTTTCAACGGCTTTTAATCGCGTGGGTACGCGAAGCCGTGGCTGTGGCTTTAACAATATGACGATCCACGCGGAGGTCAATGTGATTAAGAGTCTAGGTGACAACGCTAAGATTAAGGGTTGTGACCTATACGTTATGCGGGTTCCAAAGGAGAGTCGGCTGGATCGCGGGTTTCTGAGCAGCAAGCCCTGCCATGCTTGTGAGAAGTTTCTCACCAAGTGTATGCGGGAGTACGGGTTGAATAACGTGTACTATACGTCGTGAAAAAAGATTGAGGTTGAATAGTCAAAGTGGTGGATTTTTTTGCTTTCTCAGGATCTGGCAAAGCCAGAGCCGAGCGCGCCGATTTATCGGTACTCTCATCGTCATCATCATCATGACTATGACCACCACCGCCCCCACCGCCTGTGTAAAAGCCAGGAGTAAGAGGGGAATGGAGACTGGGACATTTGGAAGATTTGTGATCACGTTCGTTACACACAGAACACGCTGAAGCACCAGGAAGCATCTTGACTATTCAAAAACTGTGTCTTGGGTTTAATCCACTTCTTCCACTTTGATGCGACGTGCTTCTGCTTCTTCTTCATCTTCATCATCGCTTGGATACACAGAATTATTTTCCGTTCGCCAGCCTTCCGTTGTTCCTCGTGATTTAGGAAGAGGCGGAAACATTGTTACTTTGGCAATCGCTTTTTGAATCAGCTCTTGTTGCTTTTTACGAAGACTTGCTTCTTTGATAGCCTCCATATAACGGACTTTTGGATTTGTTTTCTTCATTTCTTCAAACACTTCTTTGACAAAGACTTGATGGGTTGACTTGGCACGAGGCTTCTTGACTTTTTGTTTTTGTTTGAGAAAGGTCTGGCATGCTTCAACGACATGTTCTTCACCAAATCCTTTGACAAGTTCTTTGAGAATCGATTCAATCGGTGCGGACATTGTATTTGTTTTGCTGAAAAAGTGGGTTGGATTAGGAATCATTTTTTTATTTTGCTTTTTGCCACATTTTTTGGTTCGCAGACAAAAAATGATGGATTTATCCATCGCAGACAAAAAATGGTATTTACTACATAAATACAACCCCTATAACAAAACAGACATGTCCAAAGTAATTGTTGTTACAGGGGGGTCAGGATTTCTTGGTGCGAATCTTTGTCGTCGTTTATTGACCGAAGGTCATGTGGTGATTTGTGTGGATAATCTATATTCAGGAAAACGGGAAAACATAAAAGAGCTGGAAACAAATCCAAACTTTTACTTTCAGCAACGAGATGTGTGTCAGCGCTTTGACTTTCCACGAATCGATCAGATTTATCATTTAGCGTGTCCTGCGAGTGTTCCCAAATACCAAGCGAATCCTTTATTTACAATTCGCACAAGTGTCATTGGAACAATGAATATGTTGGATTTAGCAGTGAAACACAAGTGTCCTTTGTTATTTACAAGTACAAGTGAAATCTATGGCGACCCGCTTGAACATCCGCAAAAGGAAACGTACTGGGGCAATGTGAACTGTGTGGGGGAACGCAGTTGTTATGACGAAGGTAAACGTATGGGTGAAACGTTGGTCTATGAGTATCGTAAACAGTATGGGATTGACGCAAAAATCGTGCGCATATTTAACACGTATGGTCCGTACATGGATTTAGACGATGGGCGGGTGGTGACCAACTTCATCAAAGCTTATTTGAACCGCACAGCGGTTCCTATATACGGCAAAGGAGAACAAACACGAAGCTTTTGTTATGTGGATGATTTGGTGGATGGTTTGATGAAGATGATGAACAGCAAGGAAGCAGGTCCGATGAACCTTGGAAATCCTACACATGAGTTTACGATGTTAGAACTCGTCAGTACGATTGAAAAAGTCACGGGAACAACCTTGGCAAAAAACTTTTATCCGTTGCCCAAAGACGATCCCAAACAACGCCGTCCAGATATTTCCTTAGCCAAAGAAAAACTTGGCTGGGAACCAACCGTATCTGTGTTAGAGGGGGTTGAAAAGACTGTCAATTATTTTGTGAAACAAAGGCTTTCCAAAATATCGCCTTAGCGATATTTTGTGAAAATCCTTTGTCTAACACGAACGAAGAGTAAGATTCTCTAAACTTTTTTGTAAGTCAGTTATCTTTTGGTTTTCTATGCGTTCTTTGAGTAGCTCTTTGCGCAGTTCAAGAATGGGTTTATTTCCGTAGGTTTTGCGAAGGACATCCATGTAAAAGAGGGATTCGGCGGCAGGTGTCAAAGGGGGTGTTTGGCAATCAAACCAACCGTACCATTGGGAAACAGAATGTTTCTTGGTAAGCCAACGGCGAATACATTTTCCGCATAGAAACATCCGACTATCGGCTTCGTCTACCCACACATGTTTTGTAGCGGGCTGTTGGCATTCTCCTGTGTCATAGAGGGTTACGCCTCCTACGACAAAGGAGTTCGTTAAAATACGTGCGTTACAGGGATTTGACATTTTGGACTGCTTTTTGTTGGCTATTTTTTAATATCATTTTTATTTAGAATGAATAATAACTGGGTGGAAGAAGATTTAGAAACCCTTGCCCAAGAATACAAAGCCAATCCAACTGTTCAAAATCTTTATTTGTTTTTAAAGGCATATGCACAGGATCCTGATATTTCACCAGATGGATACGTCTCAAATATGTCTGCACGAATGATGCATCATCTCGTGGAGAAGCAAAATGAAATCAAAGAGTTGCTCAAGATGGAAAGTCTTCCCTTTTTGGAAAACATGGAGGTTTCCATGGACGGAAACATTGGTGGCATTGATGAAAAGGGTCATTTCTTTTTGGATGAAAATGAGAACAACAACAATAATATCATGAACAACATGGACAGTGCGCAAATATCTCAAGCAAAGCTTACGCAACTTGAAAATGACGCAAACATAATACATGGGGTAATCCGCGAAGCAATCCATGAAATCAAACAAACACCTCTTGGTTTAGCGTTGAGTTTGGGACAAAAAAAGAATATCCCAAGTAACGTATTGCGTCATATTTCAGGATTTACTGCTCCTTCTTCCATCAACTATATTGGTCGTGTGAACAAAGTTTTTGAAGAGAGAGAAAAAAAGGCAAAAGCGAATCAACAACTTGCCATACAAATAGCTGAAACTCCAGCTCTGCGTCAAACCGTACAAGAATCCAGTAAAAAGGGGTGTTTAGGAAATCGCTGTTCTATCATGGGCGGTTCTAAAAAACGTAAAAGTAAAAAGAGCAAGTCTAAAAAAACGAAACGCTCCAGAAAACATTAGACATCTTGACTAAACTGTAAGGTTTTCACAATCAGCCACAGGCGGTTGGTTCGTTTCTTCAGCATTTCTTCTTTGTCATTGTAAAAGGCAAGTTTCGCAAAGTGCGCAAAGTCTTCGTATTTCGTAAATCGAAGATAAGCGATCTTCACCACTTCAACTTCATTTGAGGTACACAAATCTTCCCATTGTGTTGGCTGGGGAACTTTTATATCTTTGAGAAAACCTGTGATAAACACTTCAGGAGTATTTATCATAAGTTCGTAAGCTATTTTTGTTTTATCGGGTTTTGTATTGGATGTTAAAGGGATCCAACTTGAACGACGAGACATTTTGAAAAAGGGAATGCGTATTTGTCTTCATCAACTATTTTCAATTTTTACGAATGAGAAAGAGGTATTCAGTATTTTCCGTTTTGAAGACAGTTTCATCCGTTTTATCTTTCGCGGCGTTTCCAATCTGGCACATGATATTGCGTTTGTAGTCAATACCGATCGTCTTGACTTCAGGATATTTGTTGAAGACTTTTTGAAGACTTTCAATATCTACCAAACTTTCGTTATTATAACTGATCAAGACCCATTTAACAGGCAAGCGTTCAATGAGGTTATCAAAGGCAGAAAGAGCAGATTTCTTGGCATTCCACGCAGAGCTCATGTTATTATCATACGAACTGTGACCGCTGATGCGATCCGCACGGCGATTCGTATTCAAACCCACTTCAGGTTTGTCCCATTCAGCGATACTGTCCCAAATATGATAATAGGTGGCATAACTGTGCGCAGAATAAGGAGGATCAACGTACGCGAGATCCGCGACTTCGTAAGGAAGCGTTAAGGCATTTCCACTGAGATGTTTGCCTTGTGGTCCAGGGGTGTAAGAGGGAAGTTCAAGGACAAGATCCTTGTTGGAACGCGTACACCACTCTTTGAGATAGGCTTGTTGAACGCCCACAGTGTTATCCACTTTATCCAAGGCGAGAATCAGGCTCGTTACAAGTGTATCCTTTTCCCACGCAGAGATCTCGTTCTTTTCAAACCAGATTTGGATTTGGTCACGAATCGCGTCAGCTTTGCGTCCATTCTTAGGTTGCCATACACGTACAGTACCTCCTTTTTCACCTTTGACGTCACAGTAGTTGGTGGTGAGCCAACCGTCAACTCCTTTGAGTTGATTTAGCTGATTGATTTTCTCTTGTAAATGGGTGTTTGTGCCACCGTTGCCGATCCACGTGGAACTGTAACAGGAGGATGCCCAAGACAAATCTGAGGTCGTCACAGTCCACCCACGCTGTTTGAAGGCTTGTGCGACACGCGTTGTACCTGTAAAGACATCAATAGCAGATTTGATGGAGTTCGAGGGGATATGCTCGTCAATACACTTGAGAATCGAAGGAATCAAAGAGGCTTTGCTTCCAATGTATTTTACACCATATGTTTCGGTCATGTTGTTCTTGCCTTTCTATACCGTATACGCAATTCATTTTTAAATTGCCGGATTGGACCCCTAGGGGTCCTATGGAGTGCGAAGGAGTCCTAGGGATCCTATGGGGTGCTAAGGGAGTTCTAGGGGTCCTAGGGGTCCTATGGGGTGCTAAGGGAGTCCTAGGGGTCCTATGGGGTGCTAAGGGAGTCCTAGGGGTCTTATGGGGTGTTATAGGGTGTTATAGGGGTCCTATGGGGTGTTATAGGGGTGCTAAGGGGGTCCTAGGGGGTGTTATAGGGGTGACTCGGAATCAACCTCGAATAAATCAACATCGGAAAAAAATTGAAACCGTCAAGCTCTCTTTTCCGAGTCAACCACCCAACGCAAACGCCAACGAGAACAATGGAGCACACACTCTATCTTGTCGGCGTTTGCTTTCCCACTCGCTGGGGCACTGAGAATCGGCTGCGTGTACGGAACATCCGTGGTGTCTTCATTGCGGAAGAGGAGGTGGATGAGTTTGTGGCCTCGATGGAAAATGACCCAACTGACCCCTTTGGAGACAAGGCAGATGCTGCGGAGTTCAACAAGACCTTGACCTATGTATACAGGGAGGTCAAGGTGGCAAACCAGGAAGGGAAGCCTGAGATTTTAGTGTGGGTTGCCATGGCAAACTTTTACAGTTCAACCAAAGAGGATGTCTTTACGGAGCTGGAACTGAACAAGTTTGACTTGCTGTGTGGTGTTCGCAGCTCAATGGAAAGTGCCAAGAACCTGGTGGAGATTCTTGAAATGGAGGACCACTTTCAGCACACTAACTGGGCAATGAGTGAGGATTGGCTAAAACCTCGGTACGAGATTTATGAAATCAAGACGGACTCCACAGGAAAGGTCGTTCAAATGGTGTAAAAAGGAACAAAAAACCAAGAAAAAAAATGAAAACGACAAACTGTTTTTTGCTGGCAATCCCAAAGTTTACAAAGCAAAATGACAACCTGTATCGCAACAAAAAAGAACGGAGTGCCTTGTGCCTTCAAGGCACGCAAGGGATGTTCTACATGTGGCATGCACGCCAAGCAGGAAGCTGAAAAATTGATTGTTCCTGTTGTTTCTGTTCCAAAAGTAAAAAAGTCAACAAAAGCAATGTCCTCTCTAGCACTCTCTCAGCGTGACAACTGGCAAGCCAAGGCAAACACCGATGGGCTAACACATGAGCGCTCGATGGATGACATTCTCAAGGCGGTTGTTCCTTCGCACATTGAGGTGATTCGTCATCCCACTTTGCTCGACCAGTTGTTCTTGGAGCTTGATTACGAGCGCAATCCTGACAGTTATGTTAAGCCTGAAGAACCAAAGAAGGATGACATTTACTTCAATGAGACAACAAAGCGGTTTATGAAGTGGAATGGAAAGAGCTGGACCGTGGCCAAACTTGGAATGACGCCTGATATTCAGCTGCGCAACAAAGTGACCAACAAGTCACACCTCATTGAACTCAAGAAGCAGAACGACGCAGGTAACGCACATGAACGGGCGTGTCGTTACAACACCCGTAAGATGTATGAAACGCTCCAAAAGCGCCTGGGTGTCACGGGCGAGCCTGTCTCTTGGATTTTCACAGGGTCCATGACCGAGCACAAGAAGTATATCCTGGAACTCAACGCACATCTCCCTGACAATCACTATATTATGCTGAAGTCCACCGATAACACCGAAGATGTGTTAAAGGAGTGGGTCACTCGGACTATTCTCCCTTTGCTCGAGTAAAGAGCCTCTTTAACAAACACAAAAGACAAACAAAAAGATTCAATTTGAAAAAAAATTGATTTTGGAGCCCCTTTTTTGTCAAAGCAGCCCAAGTTGTTTTAGTGATTAAGTGATTAACTGACTAAAATGACTTCCATTATGAACCCCCGTTTTCCTTTCGCAGTTGGCAAGTACAACTTCGATTGGGAGGACCCTGTTCTCAACGACTCCAAGTACAACTCCCCTGTTCCTTGTACTCATGGTAGCAACTGCTTCTACCACGGTAAGATGGGACCCAACGGTGTTTGGATCAACGACTTCTGCCGTCGTGTCCATCCTGGTGAGGAGGGTGTTGGTCGTAAGATCTTCCGTGCTCGTAACAAGTTTGAACGTGATCAAGTCCGCTTGTTCAGTGATAAGAACGCCGATGGTGTTCTTGTCCGTCAGACTTTCTATGAACGCACTCGTCTGAAGATGACCTGGCCTCAGTGGTGTGAGCGTATGGGTTGGCCTGTTCCTGGTCCTAAGCCCGTTGTGAACACCAACACGGTCTCTCAGGAAGAGCTTGCTCGTCGCATCGCCAACGACCCCTTTCCTGAGCGTGAGGAAGACCTGACCATCACCTTTGACGACGACGAGGATGATGTTGTTCTTCCTCAGCCCGTCATGACCGAAGCGGATTGGAAGCAACAGATCGGTACTCACCTCTTTCACATCATTGACGGTCTCATTAACGAGGCAAGTTCCAGAAAGGTGATGCGTGAAACTGGTTGGACTGCTCGTTCCATCACAACTGCCAAGATCACAGGCATGATTGTGGAAGCGTCCAGTGTACAAGAACTCCTTACGCTCTACAACACTCCTGCTGAACTATACGAGACTATCATGGACTGCTGTGAAATCCTCCAAGAGGCACAAAACAATATCGACCGCCAAAACCCTCTCTCCTTGATCAACTGCCATCTCTCTCGCGCTTCCGTTTGGGGCGACTGTATGTAATGTATGAACTGTATGATAAAAGAACTGTATGATAAAACAAAAAACCCATAGAAAACTCATAAAACAAAAAACCATAGAAAACTCACAAAACAAAAAAACCATAGAAAACTCATAAAAACATAAAGACAAATACAAAAGACAAATGCCTTTGACACACAAAGGTTTTTTTGTGATGTTTTTTCATGGAAAACATCAAATCCCACTTCAAAATAAAAAACTCAGCTTTAGGTATTTCTTGTGGATTCAAGTGGAAATTGAAGCAAAATTGATTCAAATCGGCCTAAACAAGTATACCAGATACTTATTATATTCAAGATGTCCGCTCAAGCCGCCACCTCTCCTGTTGATGCCATTGTTGAACAAATCCGCACTCTTTCTTTCTCTGACATGGTTGCCCTCAACCTCACTGTCGCCACTCTTATCAAGAAAGAAGCCAAATCCGCAGTCAAAAAACCTAAAAAGGTTCGTGACCCTAATGCTCCTAAAAAACCTGTGAGTGTTGGTCTCCAAGCCTGGAAAGCCTTTGTTGATTCCATCGCAGCTGCCCACCCTGCTCAGTTCGCTAACGCCAAGAAACCCGCAGACCGCATGGCCATCGCCAAACAATACAAAGAAGCTCACCAAGCTGAATATGACTCCTTTGTAGCCAAATTCAAAGCTTCTCATGGTGTTGCTCCTGCTACCACTACTGCTGCTCCTGCCAAAGTAGAAGCCAAAGTGGAAGCCAAAAAAGCCGAAGCTCCTAAAGCTGAAGCCACCAAAGAAGTCAAAAAAGCTAAGAAAGACACTAAAGCTTAGATAGCTCTTTGAGATGACAAATGAACGACACATTTTTTTGTGAATTGAATCTTTCAATCTACAAAAAAATCTGATTGATCAATCAATCGCAGATAAAAATTGATTTTAGTCTCCCTGATTCTCCAAAGCAGCCCTTAAGTTTATTCGAGTTAGTAAAATGTCGACTAAACATACTATTGCCTCTCTCTCTGCTCTCGTTGTGGAACTCACCACACGTTTGACTGCCTTGGAAGCTCGTGTTGTTGAACTCGAAGCGACTAAAGTCACTTCTGTTGTTGAAACATCTCTTCTTGCTCCAAAGGCACGTAAACCTCGTGTTCAAAAACAAAAGGAGGCTGTGGAAACTGACTCCAGTGATTCAGAACCCAAAAAGCTCTCCAACCCAACAGGTCCTGCTGCCTTCAACAGCTTCAAAACCAAGTTTATCAAAGAACACCCTGATGTTCCTAAAGATGAACAGCTCTTTGAAGCCACCATTGCGTATCGCATGGAAAAAGATAGCTTGACCCGTGAAGCTGCCATTGAACAATACACCGCAGCCAAAGTCAAACGTTCTCCTAAGTCAAAACTCACTGCTCCTCCTCCTGTAGTAGATGAAGCTCCTATTGATACTACATCCAGTTCGAATGCTTCCATCAAAATGCCTTGGGAAGTGGATACAACCTTGACCAAAGAACAAATCTTTGACCAAGAGGTCCATGAAAAACTCCAAGCTATGAAAAAGGAAGTGGATGGACGCACCTATTACATTTCCAACACCAACACCTGCTTTGTATTCATAGAGGACACTGTTGAATCCGCACTCGCCGTTGGCACTTACAACGAAAAGAAAAATACTGTTCGCCTTAACAAAGATGGAAAAGCCCATTTCGCATAGAGTCGCATAGATAAACAAACACTTATAAAAAATAAAAAACAAAGACAAAAGACAAAAGGAGTAATCCTTTTTTGTTGGCTTTGTGATTCCGTCAAGTGCCATATCTTAGATGTGGCACTTTCGGTTCTCATAAATAAAAATTGAATTGTTGGAGTTAAAGGAGGTTTAGCAGCCCTTATTCGTTTACAATGTCTTCGTTCAATACTCTCTTTCAAACTTCAAACATGTCTTCCTCAAACGCTGCCACTGTTGAACCAACAGGAGTAACGCGAGGGTGTGAACGCGGGTTTCTTGCTCCACCCACAGTGGACATGATTCCTTCCACCCTTTCCATTCAAGAGCAGATACAAGTTGCGATTGAAATTGTGGAAGCCTACCTCGTGTACAACATCTTTGTTGCGCATCCATCCCCCTCTTTCGTTCTCCCTGCGCGTTATTGCGAACTAATCAAAGATCTTCCTCCTGCCTCTCCCCAACATATCAAATATCTTCAAAGTTGCTTCAAATACTGTGTTCACAGTGAAATATTCTTCTGGACAGCACAAGATTCGTTCTTCTTGACAGGACAACAAAATCCTTTTCCAAGCACATACATCAATACAAATACGAGTAATGCCTTACGTGGCGTGTTTTGTCATTGGGATCCTCGCTCTGTCATGTGTCGCATCTTCTTGGGCATCCACAACTACTTGATGGATATGGACGATTTGGATCACGACCCCAATCCACCACCTCCTATGGATTTGTCTGGTATTTGTATGTTGCGTTGTGCTTCTGGTCCTTCTGCTGGTGAAGACACCTACATTTACAACGGCTCCTACTTGATGTCCATTGAGCGTTGTTTGGGCTGGGAACCTGGCCAGTTCAATGTGGAAAAGGGCAAACATGATGAAGGTGAAGTTCCTGGCTTTCTCCGTGGCTTTGGGTATGAGCGTGTTTTACCTGCTCTTCAAAAGGATGTGGACACTTTGGTTGCCACCTACAAATCCCATCCCATCTCACAGTTTGTGGATATCTTTTACAAACTCGGCGCTCCTCGTCACAACTATGAACTTACCCCTTCTCCCATTGAAGGCACTCCCAGCCCTGATGAAGAAAAGATTCTTCAACTCTGGAACTTGCCACAAACCATTTGCGAAAGCCATTCCTTTACTCGTGTCGCAAAAATAATCAATGACATGAGCAAACAGATTCCAGCTCTTCAAAGTGATTTCCGCGCAAGTCTCGCCATTTCCTTCCTTGCGCGTATTGCGTCCAATGGAAAAGTCTTCAATGCGGATGAAAGTCACCACATTGCGTCCTTTCTTGGTACTCGTCTCCCTGACACACATCCTGCTCTTACACAACGTCCTCGTTATTCATTCCTCACAACCGAAGGAATCAACAACACAGCTACAAAAACCGAACAAATCATTGCTTAGGATTTAAAAAAAAAGACAAACACCTTTTGCCCTAAAAGGCCTTAAGGTTTTTTTCTGCGAATCACAAGATGATTTCGATTCCCTTCCAAGAGCAAGTCAATACCTTCGCACCATATGTCAAAGGGTATTGTTTTCACAATATATCTGAAGATAGAAAAAGTTTACAGTTCTTTCCTGAAAAGGTCTTTACAGAACACTTTACAAAGGTTCCAGGACAAATCACGAGGGAAACACCTTTTGGTAAAGAGTTGTTTGCGTTGGCTAAAACAGGTCCTTCTTTGTGGCTTGAGATTGGTACATGGAATGGTTTAGGAACAACAAAGTGTATTTTAGATGGCTTTGCGGAACGTAAAGACATAAATCAAAAGCCACAACTGGCCAGTATAGAGATTGATCCCATTTTGTTTCAAGCCGCCGCACAAAATCTTCAGCATCATCCTGTCATTTCCTGTGTAAAGTTCTTTGAAGGCAAATTGTTTTCATCGAAAAAAACAACCTTTCCAACTCCAGAACAACTTGGTGAACAAGAACAAACAACGCCGCACTTTTTCATACATTATGACCGCGAACGCAACTTATATGCCGAGGCAACACCTGTTGTTCCTCCTTTCGCACCCCAAGTGGCTGTTCTGGATGGTGGTGAATACAGCGGTTACCTCGACTGGATTCATCTTGATAAATCAGAACTTCAGATTTTGTGTTTGGATGATACCAATACCACCAAGAATAAAAAGGTGATACAGGAACTCGGTGAAGAGTGGACATGTTGTGTAAAAGGGGATGATCGGAATGGCTGGGCTATTTATAAACGAAGTGTGTAAAAGAGAAAATGATTAACCCCAATGACGCGTGTGAGGTAGCTCCACGAGTCTTTTTTGGTCCTGCGCGAACCACCTTTGACTCCAAAGTGCTACAACAGTTTACACACATTGTCAACTGCGATACCTATCGATCTACATCGAGCACTGCCGCACAACTGAAGAAGTATCTTTTTTTACCTTCTACCGATGATGAGTTTCCAATCCTTGACACTTATTTGAAAATCCTTTATGAGTGGATTGAAGAAGCACTTGAAGACCCTGAAGCAAAAGTGTTTATTCACTGTTACATGGGGTGGAATCGTTCAGCTTGTTTGGCGATTGCCTATGGATGTAAAAAGGGGATGTTAAGGGCAGAAGAGTTGATTCGTGAAGTGCGTTCCAGACTCAACCATGATATTTTAACAAATGAAGACTTTGAAGCAGATTTACTTCAACGGTTTCAAAAAATTGAATCTAAATCAACCTATTTTGAAACGCAATAAAAAGCTAAAATGTCCTTACGTCGTTCCGCAAGAATCGCTGCCCAAGCCCAACAAGTTCCTATTGTTGAAGAACAACCTGTTGTTCAACAAAAGGCAAAAGCCAAATCAAAACCAAAAACACAAACTGAAGTAAAACCCCAATATTCTGAAAAAGATCCTTATCCTTCCTTTGTCACTGTCCAATGGATTCAAGAACTCCGTGCCAAAATCGCAGAAATCCAAACTGATTTATTCACACCAACCACCAAACATCGTATGGAAGAAGCAAATATAATGGTGGAAGAGTTTCATAAGGTTCATCCAACACATTCAGGCATTGATGAATGGTTCTTTAACGCTTACGGACATTACCAACAAATGATGAATCATATGATAAACCACGAATACTTTTCGCGATTTGAAAACAACTATCCACAATGGATTCGGGAAAATCTAAAATGGTCCTTGGATACACTCCAACGCATGGAAAACGAGATCGACCCTTCTTCTGAATCCAAAGAACGCTCCTATTTCTATCCAGAAGAAGTTTATACCAAAGAACGAAAAAATCGTACCAATCAAATGGTGGCTCGTTTGAATGCGTTCTTTGAACGCTGTCGTGCGTTTGGTATAGCCACCTACGGCAATTTAGATGAAGAAAATGCTACAAATAGAGCGATTCAACAAGGAAAGTATGATAACTTCATTTTCATAGCGGATGAAGAACGGGAAAATCTCAAAGAAGGTCCATTGATTTTCGCCTTAGATGGTAAACTCACTCCAGAAAAAAGACAAAACGTTCTTTCCTTTAGCAAAGAATTCACAGATTGGAATGGTGAAGCAGAAAATAAATATAACTCCGTACGTTTCCACATTCGTTTGGATAAAATATAAACAAAAATTGAACTCGGGTCCGAGTTTTTTTCCGAGCAACCAACAATCAATTCAAGATGGAGTCTTTTATCATCGAGTGGTTTGCCAATCCTTCTTGGTGGTTTTCCAAGACCCCTGCCTTTGATGAGTACATTACAACAACCTATCAACATCTGTTGGATGTTTTGTGGGATGATACGAATTCGACTTTTCTAAATCGTATCATTCTTTGGGATCAGTTGCCGAGGCATGTCTATCGCAGTCATCCAAACAAAAATGAAATCATTCAAACCTTCCTTGAGAAGGCTTTGAAGGAGGTTGAGAATAATGAAGACAAATGTGAATCATTGAATAACCAAGAGTGGATGTTCTTTTGGTTGCCTGTGCGTCACCAAGGAAACCCTGTAGAAATCTTTGAAGTCATGAAGAAGACCTGGACTCGAATGGAAACGAAGGAGGATGTGTGGTTGCGCAAGTTTCTCCAGGCAACGTACCAACGTTGTCCAACAAATAACCAAGAGGAGTTCCTTGAAACTGAACCGCTTGGGTTGCCCTTTGACGAGGTTGTGGAAAAGGGTGAGCCACCGCAAATGGGTAAGCCAGACTTGTCAAAGGGTGTGTGGGAAGCGCACAACGCAGTCATTGTGAGTCTATCAGGTGGTGTGGATTCCATGGTGATGTTGAACTTGGCGTTGGAGCACTACAAGCATGTGGAAGCAGTTCACATCAACTATGCGAATCGCGAGACGGCTTTCCAAGAGGCTGCTTTTGTTCAGGACTACTGTAAAAGGTTGGGTGTGAAGTTGTATACGCGGACCATCCACGAAATCAAGCGGAAGCAAGCGATGGATCACGGATTCCGTGCGATGTATGAAAGCTATACTAAGGAAGTTCGTTTTGGAACGTACAACACGGTGTGGAAGATAATGGGGTATGACGGGATGCCCGTTGTGCTCCTTGGACACAACCGCGACGATTGCTTTGAAAATGTGATGACCAACGCAACGTTTCAAAGCAAGTACGATAACCTCTTTGGCATGACCCATTGGTTTTCGTCGATGAGTGAAAAAGAGTATGCCTATTTGGGTCGTCCTTTGCTTTCTGTGCCAAAGAGAAACATTTACGCCTACGCAAAGGTGAATGATATTCCTTACCTCTATGACAGTACAGTGAGTTGGTGTCAGAGGGGGAAGATTCGGGACAAGGTGGTGCCAACACTGTTGGAGTGGCACGAGAAGAGTGTGGACGGGTTGTTGGAACTTGCGGGTGTTACTCAGGAGTTGTACGCGATCATGAAGCAATCCGTTGAAGTGTTTGTGGAACAGATGAAGTCAAAGGGAGAGCTGGTGATGGACAAGTTGCCTGTCTCGGCATTGTTTTGGAGGGAGTTCTTCATTCGTGGCTTCAAAGTGTATCCCTCTAACAAAGCCATTCAGTACTTCTTGGTTCGTATTCAGAAGATTGAAGCATTTCATGAAGTCACAACGGTACAAAAGGTAATGCTTCATAAGGGAGTTGTACTTCATATTTACAGACGGAAGAGTGATAGAAAGTTTGTGATTCAAATGAAGGCTTAGGCTTGAAGATAATGTACTTCAACTTTGAAGATATGTCAGGAGTTCGCGAAGCGAAATCCGAGCAGACCGATTTATCGGTCCTGTCAGGTATTGAACACAAGGAACAAATCAACTGGGATGAGTTGTTACAAATGTTAGAGGAGTGGTTTGAAGATGGAACGGAGTCGTTTGAAGCGATGTTCGCAGGTCTTCAACTCGCGATTGATCATTCAGACGATAAGGAACATTTAATGAAAGTGTCAAAGGTAATGGGTTTTTTGCGTGGAATCATGTGTTGGCATAACATTACTTCTTCAATGAAAACACAAGAGCAACCACAGTGGCACCAAGAAGACCAGCTATAGCTACTTGAGGACCACTGAAGCCAGTGTCTTTGGGTTGTTCAACGTATACAGTTTCATAGGAGGTACGACGGGGATAGTAGTAGTCGTCATACCAGTAACGGTTGTTCCACCAAGGCCATACGTAGTAACTACCACCGCCACCCCAGGTATTATGTCTGGGGTAATGACCACCTCCTCCATGATGTCCATCGTGTTTGTATTTGTTAAAGGTGTTGTTGTTGTGGATTGTTACAGGGTTTGGGGATGGTATTGGGGAAGGTCCTATGGATGGAGATGGCGCAGGGGAAGGGGAAGGTGAAGGGCTTGGAGAAGGACTTGGAGAAGGACTTGGTGAAGGAGCAGGCGCAGAACTTGGGGTTGAAGAAGAACCTTCGGTGAATCCTTGAACTTCTACAGGCGCATCAGTTTGGGTGGCCATGTCATCAAAGCCTTCTTGGAAACCCATACGGGAATACAAAAACGCAACGGCAAACAAAAGAATCGCAACGGTTATGATTTTTTTGTTTAACTTCATTCTATATATTTTAAACAATATAATAAGGACATTCTTCATTCGGAAGAAGAATATTCAAATCAGTACCACCATTATACATGTTACAGTTTCCGCGACAACCTCCTTTGCAAACGGATGGATTAAAATTGTAGTTGCCAAAACTTTCAAAGGTTGCATTGTAGCCCATTTTTCCGCAACAGTTTCGGTAAGCACAGTTTTGACATCCTCGACAGTTACGTTTGTAACAAGGACAAGCGGGTTCATAGTTCGGAGGCTGGAATGCTTCACCGAAGGTTGAAACATGGGCTTGCCCGTGTTTCTCGTAACGATGAAGCAAAAACAAAAAAGAAACAAGTAGCAAGAAAACAAAAAAGAGTTTTGTCTTCATTCTATTAAACAAGTTTCAAACCAGTTTTGAGAACACGATTGAGAGTATTGAGTTGTTGAATGGAAGGGGTAATACGACCTGCTTCAATCTCACGGATAGTGTTAATAGGGAAACAGCATTGCGTATTGAGATCACTTTGACTCCATTTGTTGGCAACTCGCTTTTGAATAATCTCTTGACGGCTTTCGGGCGCAAGAGACTTTTTCTTCACGATTTCTTCATTTTCAACTTTACGCATGTGGGCGACTTCAGGGGCAACACGGGTCGTCACTTTGGATGGACCAGGGTTTTTGGGTTTACCTTTGATCACCACGGAAGTCCAATCTTGAAAGTCACTCATCTTTGCTTATTTGTTGCTTGTGTAAAAGGGGTTGGGAGGTTTCAATTTTTAAATATACTCACAAATCTCAACAACATATTCATTCTCTTTTTTGATGATCCACAAAGGTTTTCCACAACCATAAATCTTACCCTCTTTCACAAGTTGTTCACATTCGTTTTGAGTTGCGTGGGGATTCATAGGTTCCATATTATGTTTGAAGACACCATGGCGGAGAATCTTACAGTTAAAATCTTTTTCTGCGATAACAAAGGGTTCTTTACAATGGAGACACGTGAAGATAAAGTCTTTGGACATTTATTTGTTTGAAATAAAATTGATTCTTTATCTATTCCAAAATCAAAGCAATCAGAAATCGTGTAAGTTTTAAAATGGGCAAGAATAATCGTAAGAAGGCTATTGGCGCGAAGCGTCACAATGAGAAGACTGTTGCCTCTGTGCTAGAGGGCGAGACTCATTATCTCTTTGGCCGTGTGGAGAAGAACTTTGGTGCGGGTGGATTCCAGGTGCGGATTGAGAAAGGAGATGCGGGACTTGTTGTGGGAATGCCAATGGGCAAGTTCACGAGACAGGCGATGTTTATTGATCTGAACTCCTTTGTGATCCTGGAACCTTCCACCACGGGTCGTTCGAAGGTCCTCGAGATTGTGGGCCTTCTGTCTCGGGCCGACGCACAAAGCCTGTACAAGCAAAAGCGAATGGCGAAGGCTGTGTGGAAGATGGAAGAGGAAAACGAGGCGGTAGATGACTTCTTTGACTATGGCGACGCCAAAGAGGAAGAAGAGGAAACCAAGATTAAGGCAAAAGAGAACAAGCCCAAGGTCGTCAAGGGTGTCAAAGAGGATGATGCGGAAGAGTCAGATGATTCGGATGTGGATATCGACGCAATCTAAACAAAAACAAAAAAGACAAAAAAAGACAAATCAAACCCCAATAGATGCCCGTAGCATCTGGAAGGATTTTTTCCAGTTCAACCACTTCATCAATGGAACGCCACTCAGTTCAATAGCTTTTTTGATAACAGGTTCTAAGCGGTAAAACATATCTTGAAAATCAACTTTGGCGTAAGCAACTTCAAGTTGGGAATATTCAAAGGGGGGTTTATTGTTATCATTGTTGACTTCGTTGTGAAGGGTGAAGAAGAAGGAACGGGTCCAGTGTTTGACGTGTGCGTAGGGAATGGTGGAGAGTTGGGTAACAGGGTTGACAGAGAGGAATCCTTTGAAGTGTGCTCTACATTTATCACAGGGCATCATCTCGGCAGTCAAAGGGATGAACTTTTGCCATTCGCGGACTTCGTCAAGGGGGATGGGAGCTTTGCCAGAACGTTCGGATAAGCCGTGAAGAATGGTCCAAAGGATCGGACCCCAATCCGCTGTTTCGGGATATTGTGGAACAGGATATTTACACGCACACGGCATTCTAGAGATTCCTTTTTTTGAAATATTCTTTTTTAGACGCTTTTTGTAGAATGAATGCTGAAAAAAACTCTGAAAATAATTCAAAATCTGAATATGAAGAAATTGAATATGAAGGTTTTGAAAATAATAACGAAGGTGAAAATAATAACGGTGAAACAGCTGAAGAAGTTGAAGCAAAGTTAAAAGAGTTATCAGAAAAGGCAGCAAACAATGCGCCTCATTGTAAAAATAATGTCATTGAAATTAAAAAAATTGGAAAAGCCCAAATGGTAATTATTGTTGGACTTCAACATGATCCAGATAGAAAAGAATTAGATTGGATACGTGATATAAGGAATTTATTAAATAAACAAGTTCCTTTCACGAAGGTACATATATTTGTTTCATTTCATGATGGAAAAGATGGATTAAAAAGTTTAAAAGATTATTTGGATGAAAGGAAAAGTGAATTAGGAGAATTTCTTGACATACATTATGAAAATGAAACATCGTGGTCGTTTGGCGATATTGAAAAGGTGATTGTGGAATCTTCCGATTCAACGTATCTTGTGTTACTTGGTCATGGATTTCCAAAAACAATAAATGGTACAGAAAAAACAATATTATCAATGGGATTTACATCAGATAGAAAGCCACAGAATATTTCAGGAGAAGAAATAAAAAATATAGTTTCAAAGGACAAACATATTGTTGTTTTTTCAGTTATGTGTTATGCATCTAAATTTTTACCAAAGTCTGATATAATTCCAAATTTACATTATATTTTTTTGGGAGAAAGTGGAGTTTGTAAAGAGAACTACTATACTTTAAATATTGACAAAATGATTTCTGCTTTTTTTAGTATAGAGGGTTTTAAAACATTACAACATGGTTTATATGACTACAACAAGATTGCTAACCCATATGAAAAAATAGATATACATAGTTGTAATAGCTTTGTGAGATTTTCATCTCCATTTGAAGGTGGAGGTACCGTTGAGTGCCCTTTCCAAGGGCACTCTCCAGCCGTGCCGAAAGTACCATCTCTAAGATATTCTACTATCAACGCCGGCAGAGCCGGCGTTAGTAATAGGGTGTCCTTAGATATGGCACTTGACGGTAGAAACCAAAAACGCAAACAAACAAAACGGATTAAAAAGAAAACGCGTAAAATGAAGCGCCGCAGTCTAAAGCGTCGTTCATAAAAAATAAAGAAAATGCCCAAGTTTAGTGTTGATAAAGGTATGTACTCCAGTCCAAACAAAGATGATTGTGAGCCTGGTTTGTTGGTTACGTTAGAGGATGATGAAGAAATAACGGATGCGCTTATTCAACAAATAAATCCTGATGAAAGATATGTGACATTTACAAGAGAAAATAATAAAAAAAATCGTGAAAAAAGTCTTAGAAAAGAAAATCCAATTTGTATTCGTTTAACAAAAGAAGGCTTACGTGGTCGTCATTTTAAAAGACTTCATTTTTCTTGGATTACTGTAGGATTACGAGATGAAATATTTGAAAATGTTGTGATTGATTCATTATTTTTAGGAACTCCTCTTGATTCTCCTTTTGAAGAGTTTCCATCTAATATCGCAAAATTTACAAAAAATCCTGACTTTGTGTTAAAAATAAGTGGGTTTGGTCCTCCCACGTATGGAAGTGGTTTTAAACAAATTATGGATGAATTTTATGAAAAAGATAAAAGAAGAGAAAAACAGTTTAAGTTTGTGTTTTATGTCTAAACCCATTTTTTTAAATATATAGAGTAGAACATGCCAAAATGATGAACATTCGCAACCTTGAAGACCACGATTTTCCTCCCGTTTGGGATATTTTTAAGACAGCCTTCCCGATGAAATACGGGATTGAGTTCCAGGATGCCTGGCGATTGCGAGACACAAAACACAGCTACGGTGCGTTTATAAACGACTGTTTAGCTGGGTTTATGCTCGTTCGTTGGAAACCTGGTGACGACTGGCACATAGAGTTTTTAGGAGTGAATCCCCAATGTCAAAAAGGTGGCATTGGGACAACCCTTTTACACGCGTTGTTGGAGTATTGTAAGCAAACCAAATCCCGTGCGACCCTTGTTCCCGTTGAAGATACAAGAGTGATTCAATGGTACAAAAAACAGGGATTTGTGGAATGTGGACCACCCCGTAAAAGTTCCTATACAGGTGATTTGGAACAACTGATGGAGTTTAAAAGTATTTTAGTTTAGTTTTTTGTAAAACACAAAAACAAAAAAAAGCCTTTTGGCCTTTGTCAGGAGCAGGTAAACCTGCTCCGAGCGAGCCGATTTATCGGTACTGTCTTTTTTTGTTTTTGTTTTATTCATTTTCATCTTCAGACAGAAAGGTTTTAATATCAATCATACCTGATTCAATGAAACTACATTGAAATTCTGTATAACCTTCTGGAGGAGCTGTATTCATGGAAATGGAATCCCGTGCCCAGCAACCAACTAACGCTTCGTTTGTTCCATGATAATCGCCACCTCCTCCACCATTTCCTTCAGCTGTCAAAAGGGAAAGTGGATGAATCTGATACTTGTATTCGCTGTCCCCTTGATACACATAGGTTGGCATAGATCGTTTATCCACATATTCCTTTTTGGTGTGATTGACAATAAAGTTGTATTTTGAAATATCATATCTTTCATGACTTCCAAGAAGTGTATGTATCCGAATAAACTTTTTTGTATTGTGTTCGTTATCACACAAATGATATAAGTTTTTACTGTTTGGTTCTTCGTCTGCGTAATCCCCTGCCCATACCATACGTGATTTGTAGAACAAACCTTCAGGTGTTAAAAGACTTTCAACTTGAGTCATAAACAAGTGATCTTGATATGAATGTTCCATGAGTTTGACACCCGTGTGCGATTCTGCCCATGCGCGAATGATTTCTTCCTGATTTGCTTCAGGAGCATCACTTAAGAAAACAACTTTATAATATTGACCCATTTTGCTTGCCCAAAAAAAATGTTTGTCTTTTTTCAATTTTTAATGTCTCATTATAAAATCCGTCCACTCACTGTAAGAGGAGAAGGTTTGGCGGTTTGGGATTGTTACAAGATTTCCACGACGCATTTCCAAGAGTCGTCCATTTGGCAAAATATGAACAGATGTGATTTTACCTGTGTATGTCAAACGAGTCATTCGTTTTCCCGTAGAAGGATGACGCTCATTTGGATGATATCCAAGAAAGTCATCCAGGTTTTGAAAGAAAATGGTATCATTCTTGTCTTCCGCAATTGTAACACGTTTTTTGTAAAAAGGCATTTCTAGAACTTGTTTGTTTGTCATGTTAAAGGGGTTGCTTTGAAACGTATGGAACAAAATATCAATTTTTATTTTACCAAACAAATAAAAATTGTTTTTTGAAGATTAAACTTGAAGAGCAACAAACATGGCAACCTATCATCCAAGCTGGCAACCACTCTTTGACGAGTATGAGTTTGATTTGAAGACTATTTTTGAAGATGAAGCGGGGTTGCCTGTCTACCCACCCAAAGAGCAAGTCTTCAACACCTTTTCCATTCCTGTTACAGAGATTAAAGTGGTGTTATTGGGACAAGATCCATATCACGGTCCAGGACAAGCCCATGGACTTTCCTTTTCCGTTCCCAACGGTGTTCCACCTCCACCCAGTCTTCAAAATATCTTCAAAGAACTTCAAACAGAATATCCAGAACGCAAATACAAGTTCTCCTCAGGCAACTTACAAAGATGGGTGGAAGAAGAAAAGATTATGCTTCTCAATGCTTCACTGACAGTTCGTCAAGCTCTTCCAAACTCCCATGTGGAAGTGTGGAAAGAGTTTACGGATGATGTGATTCGCTTTATCGCAAAAAACAATACAACATGTGTCTTCCTTTTGCTGGGCGCATTCGCACAGAAAAAGGCAGAGTTTATTGATAAGACAAGGACTGTTAAAGGGGTTCATCCATCCCCTTTGGCAGCCCATAAAGGATTCTTTGGTTCAGGAATCTTCAAGAAGGTGGAAGAATCTGTGGGTCCAATCAACTGGAGTGTTTAATAATACCCCTTATATTCACCTAAGTTTTCTAAATCAGGATTTTCAAATGGATGTGCGTCACGAGGACCAGGTTTTCCCGCGATAATCGCTTCACCTTGTAAGCAAGCTCCACGAGCAATATCTTTCACATCACGAATCACATATTCAAAAAGTTTCATTGCTTTTTCAGTGTCGACGGAAGACATGTGATTGTCGGCACAGAGCATGCGGATGAGTTTTTCACCGCGGTCTTGCCATTTGTCAAAGGCGATTTCCAAGTCTCGGGGAGAGATCGTTTTTGCGAAGCAACGGCCGGTAGTTTCTGCGATGGGTTCAATGTCGTGCATTGTCACAAATTGTTGGTAGCGAGTGGCTTCCACGATATGACTGGGACCAACTAAATCTTTCTTGAAGCAGGAGAGTTTACTGACGATTTGTTTCAACTCACGGGCGTTTTCGGCATTGTAGTCATTGTCTTTGCCTGTTCCTTGGAACATGGCGACGAGTTCAGAACCTTCAGCACTGGTTCGGAGACAGTCAGGAGAACCTGCTCCACGGGCGACACCACCAAAAAATCCTTCTGTGGGTTCCTTTTTATCCTTTGTATCTTCACCATGGCGGACATCTTCAAAGCCGCTTTTGTAAGAGGGTGGTTGTAGTTTGCCTGTATAAAAGGTATAGGCAATATATAAACTCCCAATAACAATCAAAGTGATAAGGGCGATAGTTCTAGCGGATAAACCAAATGTGCTTCCAGTTGATTCAAGATTGTTTTCCATTCTTGTTTTTCCTTTGAAAAAAAGATTTGTCTTTTTGTCTTATTTAATCGTAAACGGGTTCGCCATGTTCGTATTGGATGGCAATGGCAATCAACTCACGTTTGTCAGCGAGTTCCTTATTTTGTTCTTCATCGTCTGAAAGGTTGGTCAGTACTTCAAAACAATCTTGAGGACTTTGTTGAAGCATTTTGTAGAGGTTGTCATAGCTCACATACTTCCAACCATCTTTGACACCATCTTCCGTTGGAAGTTCTTGGTCCTTAAAGATATAGTTGAAGACATATTGGTAGGCCTCTTTGAGAGTGTCTTTGCGATATCCCCAACCTTCCACGGCAACCCCTTTTTCATTTAACCTATATCTCATGTACAGACACCCCTTATACACAACAGTGAGCCCATCTTCAACTGTAATAGTAACTCCTTCATCCATTTTGATTGCCGTGTAAAAGGAGTGAGTATGGGTTCAATTTTAATAAATCGATCTCGAATAAAAATTGAATCTCAAAGGGCAGATAGTTTAGGCAACCCCTTGATTGCTCTATGAGATATTGATTGTTACAATGCCTTGTATTGGAATCAAAGCTAATGGCGCTCCCTGCCAATATGATGCCCGTATTGGGTTTCAAACCTGTGGTCATCACCGTAGACAAGAACCTGCTGCTGTTGTGCCAGAGGTGGTTGTTGTCCAACCTGTTGTCCAACCTGTTGTTCGTCCTCGTCGTCGCAGACTTCCTGTTGTTCGCTTCGTTCCTATGAACCAACTACCTCCTATGAACCCACCAGTTCACGTTCACGATCCTGTTGGTGGAATCGACCTCGCAGCGTTTGCAAATGATAAGCAGAGCGTCCATCGGGGCTCTGTACAAAAGGAAACGGAAAACAACATCAAACGCATCTTGGAAGTTCCGTTGCTCCCATCCCATCTCCCATTGAAGGGGTCGTGTTACTTTGAGTTCATTTATGCCCTAGGTGATATCCCAGAGAAGCACAAAGACATTCCCACTGTACATCAAGTGTTATGGATTGAATGTGGTGCAAATATCACTGCTTTTGGTACTGATCATCGCACAGTGTTCAAACATGTGTGGTCTTACATTCAAACCCACGAACATCGTCGTGAACTCATGTGTCGTCTCTGTGAAGAAGTTATGGAAAGTGCTGGTATGTGTTCCAACGGTAAGATTTGCCGATTGGTCAACGCCCTCCAAGGTTTTATGGACGGCCTTGAAGCACCTGTGAGTAAAATGGAAGTCTTCCAAAACAAGATCGCCAAACTCATGGACATCCCTGTTACAGAACGCACCGCAAAAGCCATGAAGCTCTTTGAAAAGTACAAAATCCCAGAAGACCAACGTGAGATCTGGTTGGCTCCTCTCATTGAATAAACCCGTGTGTATCCCCACACGAAAACAAACACAAAACCAAATACAAAACTTGTAAACACAAAAATAAAATACAAAACTTGTAAACACAAAAATAAAATACAAAACTTGTAAAACACAAAACCAAATACAAAAGACAAAAGCCTTTTTTGTTAGAAAAATTGCCATTTGTCATTTTTATCTTGTGGCTGGATAAATCCAACCGCAGATAAAATTTGATATCCAAATCAGAAAAGAAATAAGTAAAAGCAAAATGTCACGCTGTTACGCAATCACAAAAGATGGTTCGATGTGTAGAAACTACGGAGAAGTGTTAGAGGAAAGTGATGATATTGTTACATACAATCACTTTTGTCATGTACATAAATATCAGAGTCTATCGTGGAAGGAAATGAAGAAAAGAGCGCGAAATATGGAATGGAGCAACGCAAGAGCAACGCATGTAACACATGTATTGGAGCACCAACTGTTTTCTGTGAAAAAGGAGGAGTTTGCTGAGTTGGATCCAGAACGAAACTATGTATGGTTTACGCTTCAATGTGCAAAACATACGCCCAAGTTTCATCGTGATTGGAATCCAGGTGTCTTTGATGCCTCGGTGAAGCGTCTGTGGACATGGCTTCATATGATTGGACCCGTTCAAATCACAATCCAAGATTTACACGTTATGGCAAACAAATCCTCATGGAGTTGTGTGGCAAAGTTGTGTCCCATGAACGAAGTAACCAAACCAACTTGGAGAAAATGGATGTGGTCGTATTTTGAAAGCGAAGAAGGCAAGGCACACCTCTTTGACACATCCTTGGATGACGAGATTGATGAAGTTCAACAGGTACTCGCAAGACATCCAACAACTTTGAAAGAAGAGATTGATGTCTTCAAAAAACAAATGGAGTTGAGTAAGAGTGTAGTGAAGGCGAAGTGCCGTGTGCGTATGAATATCTTTCGTGAAGATTTAGTGAGAACCACATGGCATCCTGATCGAGTTGTGAACTGGTGTTTGGATGAAGAAGATAAAGAGTTTCTGGGCTTTCACTTTCAAAATAAAAAATAAAAATTGATTGGCCAAACCTTTTTTATTCAAGGCAGCCAACTTGTTGTTAAAATGATGAGTACTAGTTATAAAATGAATACCTTTGATTGGGTTGACACAGATCCTGATGCCTTTTACGATGTCTATGAGGATAACTACCGTGAGTATTGTCCTGAAGGTTGGGACGCAGATGAAGAGTATGTGGAGTTTGATGCTGAATGGCCCAACCGTGGTCGTTATGGCACATTGCCTCCCCTTTCCTTTCTCACTGCGAACTACTATCCTCCAATGACAAAGCCAGAGCCTCTTGATAGTTACGTGTATGAGCGTCAAGAAAAGTACAATACAGAACTCAAAGCGTTGGAAACGGAAAAGGCAACGTTGATTGAGAAAGCTGAAAAGATCGAGAAGGAACTCAAAGAAGCACAAGATGTTCCGAAAACCTACAGTGCAGCTCGTTGGGGAGCTATTTCTGCGCGTGACGCACTTGTCAAGCGGTTGACAACAGATTGTGAGGATGCCTATGGGAAAGTCAATGATTGTAAACAAAAGATCAATGCCTTAAACAAAGGAAATGAAACTGTCTCAGCTTTGCTCCAAACGCATAAGGGTGTTGAAGATGTGTATACGCAACACATTGAAAACCGTAACAAGTTTTGGGAAGAGATGTACGGTAAACAGAAACCATTGACGGACTTGAAACAGGTGGAGTGGGAGTATGAGGCGGATGTTGTAGAAGAAACAGACAAATATGTGTGGTATCGTTTTGGACCTGACGCAAAGATGGAATCTTGCTTGCGTGCTCTCGCTGTAGCAGACTACAATGTGGTTCGTGTGGATGAGCGCGAGTTTGAAGTTACCAAGAAGTAAAAGTAAAAAACAAAAAAATGATTTGGGACAAAGCTCTTTTTTGTTGGTAAAGAGAAGAATGGATAAAAGTCAAGAGCTATTACGCAAAGAGGCACATGAGTTACTCAATATGGTTGTTCATGAACCAAGTAGTATAATGGTTGAGCATTTTGCGAATAAAATGAAGATGTGTATTAATGGTGATATTGAGGGATATTTTGAAATAATGAAGAACCAAACCAACCACCTGTATCACATGTATAGGAACGCAGAAACAGGTCGTCAAGAAGCAATGAAAAAGGTGGAGGAGTTAGCGATCAAAGTCGATGAGCAAAAGGAGAAGATACGTCTTTTAGAAATCGAGTTACTTCGCAGAAGCATTGAGCTACGTAAAGCTCCTCAGTTAAAGTAAATCAGCAAAATGAACCCCTATTACATCCATCCTGAACTTCAAGTTGGTGATTATTCAGAGTGTGATCAAAACTCACCAGAATATAAGTTTTGGTATATGAACAGAGACAAAGGACTTGTACATCGCATACATTTTTTTACAAAAAAAGAAAAGATGTTAGAACTGCCAAATGGCGGTCACTATAATCCGTATCATCTTATGGTGTACATGATATCTCGTTTTTATTTTTTTGATGATGGACATACTCCTATTCATTATTATTATCCTTGTACAGATACATACATTTGTAATAAGGTGTTGGAGCATCTACCACCACGCTTTATTCGTCATACAGTAAAAGATGATGAGAAAGAATATGTTCAACTTCCTATTGGAAAATGGCACGCGAATGGAGAAACAGAAAATAAATGGCTGTTTTCGTATTTACGAAGTTTATTTCAAGGTATTGTGAAAGATACGTTAAAAATAAAAGGAAAAGGTATTTATATTTCAAGAAAAAAGGCAACGAATCGTTGTATTGTGAATGAAGATGAATTTAAGGATCAGTTGAAGATGATTGGATTTTCGTACATTCTTTTAGAAGATTTTACATTTGAAGAACAAGCAAGATTATTTGCCTCATCATCTGTTATAACGGGCCCACATGGAGCTGGATTTGCCTGGTTACTTTTTTGTCAACCCAATACACATTTCCTTGAAGTGCGAGAAGAAAAAAACTTTTCAACAAACCATTATTTTGAACTGTCAAATCAACTAAATCTAAACTATCTTGCGTTTGATGCCGAACGTGTGGAAGGTGAAAACAATCAACTTCCAAACTTACGTGTTGACGCAAAAAAATATATTAATCTTTTAAAACTTTTGAATCAGTAAAAAAGGATTTACCTTAGTTTGTCTTGATTATTTTATCATTTAGGCAATCTTAGGCCAGTTTACCATCACAGTTTCTACAGAGTCGTAGATCAGTTCTCGAGTTTCACTACTGATGTCAGGCTTGAACATAACGGAAGGACGACCAGGTAGATTGACTTGGATGTTTTGATAAGGGTCTTGGTCGCGTTGGCTCATGCGGAACACTTGACTGAGATATACTTGTACGTCATATTCGCTCATATCTTTCATGGTGTGCTTGAAATCATTTTCGTGATCAGTGAAGTTGATACGGTAGTAGAAACTATCTTCTTCAGGACGGATATCAATGACATCATCTTCGCCAGATTCACGGTTGAAACGGATTTGAATGGAAGGGTAGGTATTGACTTTCTTTTGTTTCTTTTCCTTTTTGGGAGCAGCAGGTGGGGTGTAAGAGGGGGTTTCTTTGGGTGGCTTTTGAGGAGTTTGGGGAGGTTGAGGAGGTTCTTGAGGAGTTACAATACCTGAGGTTTGAACGCTTTGAGGGTTCTCGTTGGTCGTAATGGTGCGACGACCTGTGGAGTCAATACGCACAGTAATATTTCCAATACGAGTCGTGATTTGTTGTGGCATTTCTACATATTCTTTTTCATCCGCATTTAGATGTTCATCGAGGAACTGACGAATGGTCATGTGTTTAGGCGCACCAGGGAAGAAAGGAAACTCAGAATCAATGTCCACCATCTTGATTAGATCGCGTAGGTAGTCGATGCGACTTTCACCCCACATCCAACGAAGCGCAACAACTTCGTAGATGAACCATTTCATAGCAGCGTGCTCGTAATCAAAGAACTTGATGAAATGAGAAAGAGGGTAATCTTTGCCAGAATCCCAGTTTGACGCAGCCTTCAGGTTTTCAATCACCGTTTGTACAAAAGCAGGCATGGTTAGACTTTCATCCCATGCCATCAGGATTTCTTCCCAACCACTGATGATACGAGGTTGGTGTTCATCATCCCAT
>JACCDW010083418.1_pt1 | contig 27843 bp, 20 predicted proteins | sample 7449781 | NCBI WGS metagenome assembly JACCDW01 (sample SAMN15323449, study PRJNA562643) | freshwater metagenome | isolation source: river surface water | place: USA:Blue River Watershed | collected 2017-08-18
ACTAGCGGTTTCCAGAACGGCGGCAGCGCAAGCGCCTCTGAGGGTATTGAGAGCGGCCCCGCCGACTTCGGCAATGCCACTGCCCCGGCCGGCTGCTACCCCCGTGACCAGCTTACGGCCACTGAGCTTCTGCCCAAGGATGGCAACTCCGTCTGGGCACAGCAGAACCCCATGGGCCCTGGCTCCCTCAAGGGTAAGAACTTCTTGAGCGCTGGTGCCTTGGTCGGTATCAACACGGTTGGCCAGTCCATGAAGAACGCTAACTTGCAGCTGCGTAGCGAGCCCCCAAATCCCCAGGTGCCCATCTCTATCTTCAATAACTCCACTATTGAGCCGGATTTCAACCGTCGCCCCCTTGAGATTAATTAAGTATCAGATAAAATATAATACAAAACTTATATGCATATGCATATTACTTTAGCATTTCCTAAATGTAAAAGTAGAATGCCTAATCCAGAGGATATTCAAGTTAATACACCTGAAATGGATGCATATTTTTCCGATGAAGATGTGCGTCTGCTTATATTGGAAATGCTTCAAGCACAAAAAACAATTAACTGGTGCAGTGTTGGCGCTCAACGATTAAATTATGATAGCCAACGAGATTATGATACAATAGATGAAAGAGCTAACCAGTTAATAAATATTTATGAACAAACTCCCGACCTGCCTGTAATTGATACATTACCTTGTGATGACGATGATGCACTAGATAATAATAATGGAAATGGAAATGGAAATGGAAATGGAAATGGAAATGGAAATGGAAATGGAAATGGAAATGGAAATGGAAATAATGGTAATACGGTTGTGCTCTCGTTACCCAATACTAATAGTAATGTTAATAATCTTAATGGAGGTAGGCGTAAAACTAGACGCCGGCAAAATCACCGGCATCGCCGCAAATCTGCCAGAAAGTAAGTTGATAAAATTATAAGTTAAACCATATACTCACTAGTTGCAAAAGTATTTCCAAAATGTAAAAGTAGAATGGCGGCAGTTCCTGGATTTGATCCAATTTTTGATCCTGTTGACACAGGAGATTTTAATGATTTTTTCGGCAATGAAGATGTTCGCAGAGACATATTAAACATTATTAACCATGCAAAAAATCTTGAGAGATGTGCGTCACTAGGCCTTATCACACCAAACGAAATTGCTTTGAAAACAGACAACATTATGGAACTTTTAGGTGTTCTTGGAGATTTATATGGCGCAAGTCATCTTCCTAATATGGTTGAATTAGCATGTGAGCAGGAAAATATTAATGCTGGTAACTTTAATCCATTAAATCAGGCCTTTATTGCCGGCAATAACTTTAATTTAGGAAACAACAACAATAATGGTCAGCTGCCTAACTCAGGCACTCGTTTCATTCCATCTGGTGCAGAAAATACAATTGTGGGCGATGAGATTGAAGACGGCAACCTAATGGTTAATTTCCAGGATGAGTTTGGCCATAGCCGTTATTACAAAAAGAGCACTTATAATTCTCTGAATCCGGGTGGTCAGAAGCGCAATCCTTACACACAGCAGCCAATTGTAAATGCCCGTACTTATACGGCGGTTGTTGGACCACCAGTTGAAGGCGGTCGCCAGAGAACAAAAAGAAAATCGCGTGAAAAGCGGCGTCGTCACACAAGGCGCTAGAGCAAGGCTATGCCCCACCCCCATCCACCAGCTTCGTACCAAAGAATGCCGAATAAAGTCGTCTGCTTAGCAAGTCCAACTTCTTAATCAGACGGAACTGCATACCAATAAAGATTATACCAATTGCAATCTCCCCATTAAATTCGGTGCTCAAATACGGCACATACTTTGCCGCGCCCGGCCAGTGCATATGAAGCAGGAATGGCACCGTCTTTATAAGTTTTCTCATGTAAAATACGACAATTACGATAATAAGGACTTCCATGATAACTTCCCAGGCTAAGAGCCTAGTGGTAATGCCTTCATCGTAAGGACGGAAAACTAAGTTAAGTGTTCCACTGATAAGTATGGAAAGTAAAGTATAAATGACAGCATATTGGCCAAGCTCGGCCAATTCATTGGCACGAATACTATCAAAACGCGCCAACTTCTCAACGCGAGATTCAAAGTAAGTCGCTGAGCCCGGCTCAGGTCCGATACTAAATCCTTCTACACCCATTCTTTCTATCTCACAGTGATAGAATGGATGCACTAAACTGGATTAAAAGTGCAGTCACCGGTAAGTATCCTCTTGTTCCTGTTAAGTCATCCATTGATGGCCGTACTTATAAGGTCCGTGACTTAGCTGATAAACAGGAGGCTGCTAACTTACTTGCAAAAGTCCGTATTCGCCTAGAAAAGCTTTGCGCCGTACTTGAACAAAAGTTCCCCGATAAACCTCAGGTTCGCCGTATGGCTCAGAACTTTCGTGCTGATCCTGACCGTTTCCTAGAAGCCACTCCTGATGCGCAACATACAAGCTATAGTGTCAACAAAGGGGAATCTATTCACCTGTGCCTACGGCAGCGCCAGGGTGCAGATGAAAGTCTTGTCGGCGAAAATGTAATGGTTTTTGTCGGGATTCACGAGCTCGCACATACAATTACTCAGAGCATTGGCCACGAGCCAGAGTTCTGGAATAATTTTGGCTGGCTGCTGAAAGAAGCGGAAACGGCCGGCTTATACCAGTACACAGATTTCCGTGCACATCCCGTGTCTTATTGTGGCGTTAGTATTACAGACCAGCCTCGTTATGACCCGGCGCGCGATGAAGCTAACTCTACAGCACCTGCGACTTCTGGACTAACAGGTATTCTCAAGATTGGAAAACTTTTTGAAGGGCGCTAAGTCGCGATAAAGTTATCGGCCATAATAACTCTCCATTCACAGAAGAATGGAACCACCAGCCCCTGGTCGCCCCTCTTTTTTAAGGCAGCTTCAGACTGTCAGTTTGATGGGCTCGCTTCGTGATTCAGAATTTGGTCCAATGCCAACTATTACTATTAAATGTTGGAATGGCCAATCATTTGATACACATGAGTGGTCCACGGCATATCCATTTTATACACTTGCCGACTTGAAACTTAATATTTACTTACAGCGTCGCCAAAATCCTGCATGGCTTCCGAGTCGGGTTTTTGTCGGTATTGGTGACAATAATGATACTTATAACGGCACAGACTTCTTATGGTTCCGGCCAGAGAAGGTGCCTGATGCAGAAGTCTGTAGTGAAGCAGCGAGTATTGGTGAAATTGTACTTATGTCACCCCTAAAAGTCTGTGAACCGACTGGTCGCGTAGACATAAACTTTGTTGACCCGATTGGAAGTAAAAAACAGGTATCTCTGTCTGACCGACGCCGTTGCACATTGGAAGATATCTATTTGTTGCCTAGCGGAGGCGAAATGCCGACATTTTATGCCTTCTGCTTTGATGATATGTTGCGGCGTATGGCACTCCCTAATGGTCCACCTATCTCTGCGCGTAACTGGAACGGCAGATTTGCAATGTATTTTCCTGAACTAAGTGAAAGTAATTATCAAGTCAGCGATGAAGAGATTTTTGCAGTACAGTCTGTCTTGGCTTACAGACAATCTGTCAGAAATACTTTGAGGGCTATTGAAGACAATCTGGACCAGCCTATTGTTAAACCAACAATTAGTGGTATCCTGGCTTTACAACTTACATGGCCTGAGCCTACAAGTCTAGACTACAAGTTTGAAGGTGTGGAAACAATGTTCTTTCGTGTACTGGTGAATGGTCGTCGTCCATTTATGCGCTTTTTACCCAGTGCAGGTACACCGGTCACCAAAATTCATACTCAAGGTGTTGTGCCCATACCTGATATTGCCGACCCTGGTCTTATCTTACAATGGGCAAAAGAGGTTAGTCCAACGCCAAATGATGATTTTTTATTTATTAAAGTTCTTACTCGGCCCGTTGTTGCAGGCGGAATTACACCTGTTTATGGAACTGTTAGAATGTTTAATAATGGTGGCGCAGATGCAATCATTTTGCCATCAAAACAACAGGGTCTTTTGAAACCCGATACAGACTTACGAGATATTGATATTATATTAAATGAAGGCGTGGATGATATGCCTAATATTCACGATAAAGGGCTTTCACTAGGTGAAGTATCTATTGTACTTGGACTTACACTTGACCGCCGTGCCCCTGAACTTACACTTACAAATCTACGCCAGCGTCTTAGTCTATTCTCCTACTTCTTCCAGGAAGTACCCGCCTTTGACCCGACTAATAGGCCTCGTATCCTCTTAAAGTACAAGGCAATAAGTCAATTTGCCACTGAGCCGCGAATTTTCTCTTTTATCAGTCAATGGATAACACGACACAAGGGGCAGATAGGAGAGGCACTTATTAGTGATTTGACCACAGAGTTTGGTCTAAGTGAAGCGGATGCGCATAATTTTGCAGAACGATATTTGAGTGAGCGTGATACTTTTACTATACTTGTGCCAGAAATCAACAAGTTTACAAGTACAAATGCAGCCGGCATTGATATTGCCATTTTTGGGCCTCATCCAAATTACAGAATTGAAATCTATAAGTGTAATTCCGAAATTACTTTGCAGCGTATCTACACCTTATTGTCCATGATGCTGACTTTGGACCTACCTGTAGAGGCACAAGCCAGTCCCGAAGTTGCTTCTTCTGAGGCTGGTGCTACAGCCTCAGAGGCAAATGCATATCCAAGTCCATTGCCTGAAGAAGAAGAAGAGGAGGAGGAGGCAAATGCCTCGGAGGCAAATGCCTCTGATGCAAATGCATATCCAAGTCCATTGCCTGAAGAAGAGGAAGAGGAGGAGGCAATAGCCTCGGAGGCAAATGCCTCTGATGCAAATGCCTCTGATGCAAATGCCTCTGATGCAAATGCCTCTGAGAAAGCAACTCCTTTAAGACGACGACCTGTAGCTGCATATACAAGCTTACTTCCAGAAGAGGAAGAGGAAGAGGAAGAGGAAGAGGAAGCTAGTGCAGCTCCTGCTCCATCTGGCAGATTTCAATCACTATTTGTAGACGAAGAAGAGGCACCTGCCGAAGAAGATGAGTATCCAAGCCCACTTCCTGAGGAAGAAGAAGAGGCATATCCAAGCCCACTTCCTGAGGAAGAAGAAGGAGTTGCAAACGCTTCTGCTTCTGAGCCACCACCTGCAGCCGCGCCTGCAAAAAAGCCAGCCCTTGCCTCATTGTACTTTAACAATAATGAGAATGAAAACACAAATCAGGAGGGTGGCGGCCCAGGTGACGAAAATGATGAAGGCGGCGCCGGCCGTGACTGGCCAGCTCAGGCAAAAGGCTGGTTTATCAAACAACTTAATAAGATTGACCCGCGTCTATTTGCATTCAAGACTAAACTAGATGATGACAATACATATACCCGTAAATGTCAAGCCAGCTCGGGCCAGCAGCCTATGGGTCTAACACAACAGGAGTATGACCAGATGCGAGAAGAATATGAGAGTGATAAAAATCTAATGTTTATCCTTTACCCGTTAACAGGAACGGAAGTAGAGCCGCCTGCAAACTATGAAGTCATAACTGTCATGAAATATGGCTCTGACCCAGCTAATCTGAACTACTATTTCTGCCCCGAACTATTCTGCCTAAAAGACCGGATTATGGTCCGACGCGTAGACTTTGAAGGAAAGAAGTGGCGTATAGAAGGAAAGGAAGGTCCTAAACCACCTAATCGTTGCCCATTCTGCGGAGGAATGGAGATTAAGGACCAGCGCGAATACAAACCCGGCCATACTGTATTCCGTCGGATGGACAAGCCAAAGTCTACAAAGCCCCAGACCTTCATCGGATTTGCGGAGCCTACCTCGCACCCTGAAGGTCTCCAACTCCCTTGCTGCTACCTTGGCCCCAAAACGGAAGGTAAGTCCGCAAAGTTCAAGTTCAAAGGCTATGTCGCCTGGGCATCTGATAAAGGTTACAAGATTGGCGATAAATACTTTGTAGCTCAACGCAAAGCAGGTGAGCGCGCAGAACGCCGCGGCCAAGAGCCAGGAACAGAAGACCAAGAGGAGGAGGATGATACCTCGTATGACACAATTGCATCTTACGAGCTACAACTCAATCGTATTGTAAGTCAGTATATTTTGGATGCAGGTCATCATCCACTGGATATGGCCAAATTCGGAATGATGGGCGGCTCACTGGATACTTACTTTAATCAGGTCAGCTCCAAGTTAATTCGGACACTCGGCCCAAAGCGAGAAATTGCGGAAGGTTCACAAGTCTTTTTGCGTATGGGTGTTCAGCGCGCAGGCTTCTTTGGAGCCCTGGCACCATACCTTAAGAGAAATTCCATGGAAGAAGTGAAACAGATTTTCATTGATGCTCTTCGTATTCCTGAACGATTCCTAAATGTCAACTTCGGAAATCTTGTTAATGAGTTCTATGAGCCAACCAGTACGGAATTTAAACCTGAAACCGATAATGCACTCTCCGAGTTTGCCTCTTTAATTAAAACGGATCCATTGACTGAGACGAATAGGCCCGACTTGGAGCGCCTCTATATTTCATATTACAACTTTATGAATTACTTAGATGACAACAAGCGTGCAAAAGAGTACCGTATTTTTGCGCCAATTCTTGCGTATCCTGGAATTATTACAGAGCGAGGCCTTGTACTTATACTTTTAGAGTATGACCAGAATAACTTGGATGCACCCCTAAAAGTCAAATGCCCGCCATTTGGTTATCATTCAAATATCTATGGAGCAGCAGACTTTGCATTTATGCTCCGTGATAAAAATGGGACCTATGAAGCAATCATTTATGCAGAGCGATTTGGAGCAACAAGTGCTGCTCGTAGTCGTCACGGCACTATGGTCACTTTCCAAACAGGTGCGCCAAATGTACCCGAGGTTGCTGCGGCTCGCCGTGACGAATTTTCAAATATGTGCAAAGCGCCAAATGCAACTGTCTATACCGGTCAACAAAATGTCGCCGCTAGTACCATGCTCTCTTATAGTCAGATTATCAATCCAGTATTTGGCACAGTAAAGCCGCATGGAATTGTTCGTGATGCATACAACCATATTGTAGGTGCTGTCTTTGCTGATAAAGCGCCTAATGGTAATGTGTATAATATTCCATTCCCGATTATTGACAATGACGGGTATATACCTCAGAATAGCTTTGTCTATTTTGATTGGTCCAGTTTATATGCATCACATGTAAACAGAATAGTTAACTTCTATTACACCAAGTTTGGTGAAGTGTTGGCGCGCTACCCAGGCTATGTACCTAATCGTATTCTTCGTGATACAAATAAACAGATACGCGCACTTGGCCTTGCTAACGGTATTCTTATCCCTGCGCGTGGAAAGGCGGACAGTGAATCGCTGACCATCAAGGTGGGCACTACATCATTTGAGCTTCCAGTCATTGAAAGCGAGGATGTTGACTTTGAGCCCGAATGGCTTATTAATCGCCAACTTGTGTTTTTAAAGGAGCAGCCAGATGAAGTGAAAGAACTTTATGATACAATTATTTCTACCAAGCGTGAAAAGCTGGAGGAGCTCTATCAACATTTCCGTATGTCCGTGGCAAATTGGCTTAACTCTTCTGAAGTGAGTGGTGACTTTAAGAGGCAAATTGAAAATATAATATTTCCTTATCATGAGCAGCCCTTGCCACCATATGATAGACGGAAGCCATCTCAGCCATCTTACGAAAAACGCAAACGACTGATAATACTTTTAGATGCAGAGCTTCGCTCATGGTTTGTAGCAGAGGACGGCTTCTTGCCGACTAAACCCTCATTGTTTCGCCGCGACTGCCGAGCCATTGATGACCCGGGCCTCTGTAATGATGCATGTATCTGGAAGGCTGCCGAAGGTACTTGTGCACTCCATATTCCAACGCGCACTAATTTAGACAAAAAGACAGTTGTTTCCACTACAGACCTCTTTATTCGCCGTGTTATTGATGAACTAATTGAATTTCCTATGAAGCGCCAAGAGCTCCTTAGAAATAAGGTGCGAGCTATTGGCACATTGAAAAAGGCGATTCATATTGATGACCAGTGGATTATTCCTGAAAATACACCAACCTGGCTTGAACTACTATCCTTAAAGTGGACTGTTCAGCCAACTGAAAAACCAAAGCACTATGAGGAGCGCACTCGTGCTCCTGCGGCGGAAGCAGAAGCCGAAGCAGAGGTTGAGGCTCTTGAACCGGAAGAAGAGGATGTCATTCCTCCAGTACAGCTCATTGGCCGCCGTCGCCGCAGTCGTCCAGCCCAGGCTGCTGCTGCTCAGCCCGAAGCGCCTGCTGGTCGCCCTCGCCCTCGCCCTCCACCTGCAGCCGCTAACGATGTTTCTTCAGAGTAATCATGCACTTTGAGGGTATTGGGTCAACGGCAACCACAGTTTCTGTTTCCTCATCAACCTCCTCAAAGACAACCGCCTGTTTGCAGCCAGCGGCAACAGCCCGCCGTCTGCACTCAATCATCGCAGCCACTTCATCATCCATCCTATTCAGGCGCATACGCTTATAGGATTGCTGATTCGGATGCAGAATCACCAAATACATATCACTCACATTGCACCCGTAATAGTTCTCCAGAATGTAACGGTAAATATTCAGCTGCAATGAATAATGCCAGTAATTACAATCAGGAAGATGTGCTAGGGGGCCGAGGCCGCTCTGATAGCCATTCTCCATCTTAATCTCTTTAGATCGCTTCCAGTCATAAATCAGGATAGACCCATCCTTTTTGGAGCGGAAGATGCCGTCAATGGAGCCGGCGAGCTTAATCTCCTCCACGAAGACCTCCCACTCAGTACGGAACGGCTCAATCTCATCCTTGAAGCGGTTCCAGAAGGCCATGAAGTGCGACCACTCACGCGTCGCGAGTACATGGGGCGGAATGAGGTGCTCGGCACTATTAAAGTACTGCTCAATGGCGAGATGCATCTCCGTGCCGGCCTCGCTCGCATTGCGGCCGTTATCGTTCCACTGCTTCTTGATTTGCGCCGGCGTCATGCCGTAATAAGGGCTCTCGCGCCACTTGGGGCCGCGCATCATCTTTTCAATAATCATGTCGGGGTCAAAATGACCAAAGAAGGAATGAATAAAGCCGGTGCAGCTGATATAGCCGGCATGACTGCCCTTAATTGTGTATGTGTGTGTCGGCTCATCAAAATGAATGTGCTTATCGCGTTCGTGCTCATTTACAAATGCCAGGCGTTGCCACGGCTGAGGCATTTTCTAAATGTTATTGTGTAGTTGACCTTTAGGGCGTTGACCTCGTCATTTTTATTCAGTCATCATCGCAGCCCTTAGCCTTCGATCCGTTGTACTGCTTGGCCAGAGGTCGCAGCCCCACTAGCCTTCGGCTAATTGTACTGCTTGAAAAAGCAACCAATTGTGCTTGCATACCATACGCTGCTGCTGATATTACATGGTGCACAGTTAGCACGGCCAACGCGGATATCATTTCGGGTCTCAAATGAAGGATAGCGGACAACCGCTGTACCACTGCTCACAAAGCCACAACTGATTGCTGAGCCGGGCTGCAGCGTAACAATAGGCTGAAAGTTCACCCACTTGGCTCGGTCCTTATTTTTCTGAATCACATCACTTGCGTCCATTTCTCTATTCAATAGCCTTAAAGTTTGAGACCAGCAAAAAGCTCCGCGACAGCGTCATCCACTTCTTTGTCATTTTCATTTGCATTTCCCCTAACTTTTAGGGCTGAAAATGCACCAAGTAGTTCATCACCTAGTTCATCCTCTTCAATCTCTTCTTGCATTTCTGCCTTGATACCACCATTTATTGCATTATTGTTACCTGGTTTTAATGCTTCAAGTACCTCCCTAAATGTCCCATACATGTTCTCATCTAAAATCTGTTTGAATTCAGCATTATATGATGTATATGTATCTGGGTCTACAATTAGGTATTTCTTGTAAATGCTATCCAAGCTTTCAATTACTTTATTTTTAAGTGCATTAATACTAGCAAGTGCATCTCTATGAGCTCGTTTGATATGCGGGTCATTATAAAATGCAATTTGCTGTTTAATAAATATTTTAGTAATTAGTAGTTTTCGGTAAAGTATAAGTAAGTTGTTACCGGTTGCACGACTAGTAGCAACAGCTGCATTTAGAAGTTCCCTATTTGTCAGAATCCCCTTTCTTGTACTTTTAAAAGTTTTATATACAGATTTAAGTTTCTTTGCAGAAAGCGTCTTAAATGGCCGGTTAATTGCAGCCTTTTTATATGTAGATACACTAATACTGCGTGACTTTGACTTTGACTTTGACTTTTTCTTTGTACCGTGGCCGGCGCCGTGCTGTCTCATTCTATAAAATAAACATGAAAAATATTGAATATATCTTGTTTATTATATTATCCTAACTGTTAGGCACCCTTAGAAAGCTGGGAAGTTCGCAAGCTCCATGAGAATCTTGCCCACCTTATTGGCGCCATCAATTAGGCCCTCAAGTGTCCGCTTACCACCCAGCTCGGACCCACTTGCAGACCCGGTGTAGTACAACAGATACTTATTTGCCTTACGCGCCCCCTCCACTGCAGTCCGTAGCCTCTTATCGTGCTTCCAGCGATAAGCGAGTGCCGTACGCAGCACATCATCCTTTGCCGAAAGCCACGCTGCATCATTGTACATCGCGCCGTACTTAGCAATAGCTTCAGGCCTACTCTGGCGCTTCACTTCTGCTCCCTCCTCCTTTAGCAAGGTCCAGTCACGATCTGAGCTGAGGGCACGCGCACCAGCTCCTGTCTCTTCCTGACGCTGAAGCAAGTACTTCTGGTGCACTCTGCCCTGCTGCGACATCACACTGGTTGCAAGAGCCGGCTTATCAGTCGCCAACTTATACTTCATACCTGCATAGAAGTGCTCAACTGAAGGGTATACCACGCCGGTCTCTTCGTCCTTAATCGGGAAGGGTGCAATGAGTGATAGCCAACGGCCCGCATCCGGGTCGCCAACCTTGAGGACATCTTTGACGCTTGCATCAGGGTAGAACTGGAAGACCATCGCAGGTGCAAATGTCTTCTTTTCGCCGACACCTGCAGTCACAGGAACCTCACGAATCACAGATTGAGGTGCAGCAGCTGCTGCTGCTGCTGCAGGCACTTCAGGGCCAGGACCCAGCTCATTGAGAGCATTTGATGTCGTCAGTGCAACGGGCTTTCTGCGCTTAATCTTAACAGTACTGACGCCGACCGCTGGAACAGCATTCTCTTCAGCTGCCATTGCAATTGGCTCCGCACCTGGCGCTGTGTTGCCCACAGCACCGACAATTGATGCGGCCAGTGGCTGAGGAATACGCGCCTGGGTCCCAGCTAGCGCATTATCAATCTCCTCGCCGACTTCGGCCGCTACTGCCTCTTCCACGGCACCTGCATCAACTGCTGCAGCTGCAGCCTTTGCACCCTTGCGCTTGAAGATAAACCAGCGATTCAGGAATGAGAACTCCTTTACAGCTGCATCCATCACATACTTCTTCTTGCTCATTGCATATGATGCATCATAAAGGTTCGTGCTCGCCGTCAGACCCAGCTTTCTGCACTCCTCGGGCGACAAAGGCACAAGACCGACTGTCTCCAACTTTTGACGCAGCAGCTCATAAGAGACAAGATATTCCCGCTGCTTTGTGCCAATGCTGACAAACTCTACATCAATTGCCATGCCAAAACTATCATCACTCGGTAACAGCTCCTCTGCATCATACTCCTTCGTAATTGTCCAGAGCAGCGTGTCCCCAACTTTACCCACCTTGCTACTGCCACGAGCTGTGTCGCGCAGCAGATTGAAGACACGGTCGCCATCAAAGCAGGTGCCGACGAAATAGCCCGTCGTCTTCAGCGTCTGGTCCAAGTTATTCAGTAGCCCGTCAAAGGTCTCGCCATCCTTGAAGAAGTAGTGCAGAGTAAACATACTTGTCACGGCATCTGCTCCACCTCGGAGCGCACCGGCTGCTACACTCTCAAGGTACGGCGGCAAAGCACCCTCAGGGTTCACATGTGCAAAGACTGCACGCAGAATATCGCGCTCTTCAGGTGTAGCTCCCGCCTGACCATCCATTAATGGCTTTGATGCATCGCCAATCACAAAGACCATGGGTGGCACCTGGCCTTCGGGGCGACCGGCAACTGTATCAGCATAACGACGATACGCGCCATTCTCAGGGTCACGGATATTTTCGCCAGCTGAGTCAACGCCGAGAACAAATGCCGCATTTCCACGGCGCCACTTCTGAAGGTCACCTGCCTTGCCGCAGCCAACATCAATAAGACGCTTATCTCCACCACCAAGTGCAACTCTTAGGAGAATATCCTCCTTAATGTAGCGATTGTGGAAATCACGAAGACCACGGACAGCCTCCAGGTCCTGCTTAGGGGCCTTGCGCTCATAGTACTTCTTGCCAATATCCTCCATTCCCATTCGGCTTGCCATAATGGCTGCCACCTCCTCTTCACTGGGCTCCTCTGCGCCGGTGCGAATCATGGAATCGGTAATAGGCTCATGAATACTGTTCCAAACGGAGTTTGCCACCTTCTCAGAGTTGAGAGTGCGCGCTAGGACGCCGCGTAGCAGTCGCTCCGTCTTATCGTGGCGGATGCGAAGGGGGTACCAGCGCCAGCCAGGCTCTCGCGCAGGGTCATAAGCCATCTCCACAATGCTGCGGTCACGGATTGGCTCGCCACTGCCCTCGGTCAGGACAAACTCATCGCCCGTCTCAAGGTCAAGCTCCACCGAACGATAACAGGTTGCGGCCATGGTATCGGGGAAGTCGCGCGGATTGAATGGAATCGGACGATAAGTGTCCTTCTTGCCGCCGCGTCGCTTCTCCACAAATTCCTGGCCAAAGAGAACGGCTGCACGCGGGTCTTCCTCAACAGCAGTCTTGCTGCTGCCGACATATAGACGAAGTGTCTTATAGCGCGTCGTCTCATTTGTGGTTGGATTAATGCCGATTGTCACCTTATCCTGAAGCGGGTTCTCCACAGACTTCTCAAAGGTCACCAGGAAGTCAATCGTGTTGTCATGAGAGGGCTTCCACTTGAACTGCTCCCTAAATGTATCACCAGCACGGGGTGGCAGAGGCAGACCATTAGGGGTAAAGATAAGACCGTCGGTGTAATAAGGGCGGTCTTTGTCCAGAGTACGCGCAGCATACTTGAAGATTGCATCACGGGCGGCGAAGTAGAAGCGCTTCTCCGCAACTAGGAGTTTATTTGTCGCATTTACACCGGCCGCCGTAAAAGTTGGTCCATCGCCCTCATTCCACATATTTGTCCAGCGGCGCAGCTGCGTATAGCGGCTATCGGGTTCATCGCCGGCCTCGGCTGGAGCTGTGACTGCCGCACCATCGGGTCCGCCAACAACAAATGGTTTATCATCAACACGGACAGCTCCAGGTGCAAAGTAGATGTCAAAGAGTAGAAGCTGCGAAATGGCCTGGCCCTTGGCGTCTTTTGTGACCCATTCGCCGTCAAGTAGAGAGCCGGCGCAAGGCTCGCGCTGCAGACCGGTGCGATAAACATTCATGCCCATGTCAATCATGTACAACTCACCCTTACGGTCACAGAAGGCGAGGACACGCAGGCCATCTGCCTTATCAGTTACATTGTATCCGGTGCGAATATTGGGGACACCATCTTCGGGGGGTGCACGCATGTTCTCCACTTCAAGAGTGATAGGTGAAACACCGCGGAATGCATCTGTACCGGTTAGCTGCTTATAGCCATCTAGTACGCGATTCTTCACAGTCTTGCGCAGAAGCAAGGAGCTGCCCTGGTAGCCACGCAGCACTTCGCCAACGCCGCGAATCAGATCCTTTATCGCTGCATCTGTATCCAGGTCGCCGTTCCTCTTCAGTTCAACTTCAACCTCATAGGAAACGGGGTCTTTCAGGAAATCGGCCTCATTAAAGGTCCGGACCCAGCGGAAGTCGCCGCGAGGGTCAGAGCGTGTCTGGCGGACAATACTGAGGTCAAATTGTACGCCTTTGCCGGCAAATGACCAGCGGCGAATCAGACGGAATGCTTTGCGGTGAACTGACCAGCGCTCCAAAACTTCACGAATACGGGCATCCTCATGGTCAAGGTCCTTCTCACGACGAAGCTTGATACGGGTATCGTACTCGTCCAGGTCCAGATTGCTTTCAATGAATGTGCGGTCCTTAATGATTGCAATAAATGGTTTATCGGCAATATTGTCGTCGCGGCAGTACTGCTGGATAAGGCCAGTGCCAGTGATGCTGAAGCGAATGCGTTCAGGAAGAATGATATTTAGTTTATCTTCCTGTGCCAGTGGTTCATAACCTTTAGAGCGAAGGCGCTGGGCGATAGCGAAGAACGCCGTAGCATTAACCTTGCCTCCAACGCCGAATGTGGCCTCAAGCTCATATTCGGAATGCTCCGTCCAAGTCTGGACAAGCTGGCGGAGCTTCTGGGCTTCAGCGGGTAAGACATCCATTGCTCCTTTCTAATTGTAGTGTGTCAAGATGCCCTAAGTACTTTTAGTGTATCTTGTCACATTTGGCGTACCGCAAATCAAATTTATGAACAGTCAATCAGCTATTTACTAAATCAGTTCAACCGCTTTATCTAGTGAAAACTTCTGAAGTGCCTCAATTGCACGATGGCGACCAATAATTGCAGCAAGCTCCGCTTTTTTCGCCTTTTCACTAACAGTTACAAAGTTAAGAATCGGAAGTAGCTCCTGCTCAAGCTCTTCTTTTGTTCCTTCTGCAATCGGCCAGTTCACGGTCCAGCCATCTTCCATTCTATCCGCAACATACTTGGCAAGTCCATATCCTTCAATTCCGCGATTGTTATAATCACCCTTAGGCGGTAGGAAAATAGTTTCTACACCTTCATCCACATAGTAAACCGGGCGACTAGAGGACCAACGACTGAGGTCTTCTGGTACAAACGAAATGCGCTTCTCTCCACGGCTACTGATTTGCACAAACTGACAGCAGAGAACGGTGGCCCAAGTCTCCCAGAAAGCGCGAAGGTCGGCAGCCTCTGCACTTCGGAAGAGGTCAATATTCTCAAAAAGCTCCACTAGTCGCCGGCGCTTTCTACTGGGCGCTGCAGCCTCAAACGAGGCGCGTAGACTAATATGCCCTTCATTAAGTAGCTGGCGCCGAAGCAGGCCTTCGCCAGCCTTATATAGCGGGTCTTTGAGCCAGAGTGCAAAAGACACCAGGCCAGCTGGGTCCAGCTTTACAAGTTGCCAAGGGCCTGCGCCATCAGGAAATTTATATGTGTCCATAACATAGTTAGTATGTTCGGGACACAAATCTAGAGAGGAGGGAACTTTTAGGGTAGCATCACGGTGCGGATTGGCAGCGGCCCATGAACGAATTGTTGCAATATCTGCCATTTTGCACTTACTTACTTACTTATTGTGAGCCGGCTTTATGCCATTGGCGCTCTAGGCCTTAGCATCAGGCACAATATCACGATTTGTCATACATTCATTCCTAATTGTCTTCATTTCATCAATTCGCGCCTTCTGCTCCTCACGGTTCTTCATACAAAAATCCATAAATTCATTTAATGATACAAATGTGTCATCGCGAAGCGTAGATATATCAAAAAAAATTCCATTTGTGTTCTCGCTGAAATTATCATTGTGGCGCTTAATAATCCGGAATACCTCCTCTAATTCAGCACGACTAAGTGTACCCATTTGCTCTAAAAATTGTTTTCGGTCCTCGTAAGACATACTGGACCTAAGGAGGAAATTCAATAGTTCTTTTCAACGCAAAGGCATTTACTCTTCATCATCGCCCATACCTAATAGTTCTGCATCAATAGACTCGCCTTCCAACTCCTGCTCCTCTTCCTCAGCAGTGGCTGCAGCCTCTTCTTCACCCTCCTCAAGGTCAACCTCTTCTTCCTCAAGCGCCGGAAGAGCCTCGGCTTCGGCAACAGCCGCTTCGGCAACAGCCTCCTCGGCAACAGCCACCTCAGCTACCGGTCTACTTGGCAAAGCCAAGCTCTTCATGGCTGCTACGCGGCGATGGAAAACGCCAACACTTAAGATTGTCTTATCCTTCACCTGGAAACGGGACTTCTTCAGCTCAACTTCTACCTGCTCGCCAATAGCTACAGAGTCAAATTCCTCATTTCCAATATTCAAGTCACGCGGCACCATTATCTGAATAGCTTGCTGATACATCACAAACATACCCATCTTGTTCTTTTTCAGTACATATCCGACTAGGCGCTGGCCATCAACCGGATAAATAACCTTACCCTCAACCTGGACCCATGATACCATATCACCGGTAAAGCGCCCGCCTTCAATCTGCAACATAGAGCGGCTAAGAATTTTTAGTGTGTCAGGAATTACCCAGCCATGGACTGAACATTGTCCCTCGTTCTCCTCGGCAAACTTCTTCAGAAGAATATCATCCAACTTCTTCTCTCGGAGCTGGTTAAACTCCAGAGGACTTAGGGCAATCTTTTGTTCAAATACAACTGTAGTTTCCATGGCTACCTGTCTACTTGTAGTTTGACTATATCAAATTTTTAGGTTAGCGCCTACTTTCTAAGTGATGGCAAATGGCCAGTAATTGTTGATGCAACTGGTCTATAGAACCATCGTTTACCATTAATGCGTGCAATATCCATAAACCGTAAGAATAAGTCAGTGAGCATACAAATCTGATTCACATTGAGTAGCTTCCTTTCACCCTCCGTTAAAATCAGCTCAGTCAGCTCAAAGTTTGTTCCAATTGCTTTTTGTATAATTTTTCCAAGTTCAATTAACTTATTACGATGGTCCGTTGCAGCACTCACATTTGCACATTCCTGACCTTTTGTGACTTTCTTACCAACTGCCGGCGGTTTATTTGTCTTAAATACAAATGTCTCACCATATTTGACAACGATAAATCCGTATAATGGACCAGTTGTTGTCACATCCACCTTAAGGCCATATGTCGGATTACGAGCTTTCTTTTCTACTTCCGAATCCTCGGGGTCAGCACCCTTAAAATGATTTATAATACTTTCTGTGCATGGCTTTCCATTTTCACAAATATATTTATCTTCACCTGTTGCCAAATCTACATATACAAATACATGGCGACGACCTTCATGTAAAAATTGTTCGGGAGCTATTTGTGCGCCATCTGCACGGAGCTCCACATCACTGAAAAAACTTAGCCGCTCTGCTTGGTTCATTTCCTCATCAAAAAAGTACTCCATTAGAACTTGTCGCATTTGTGCAAATAAAATGGGCGACCGGGCTGGAATAGCTGCAGCTGCATTTCGTATAGATTGGGCAAACCAGGCTAACATGCGTCGCCGCTCTTCACGGCGTCCAATCTCCTTACTGTCGCCAATTGTCCAAGTTATTACATCCTCGGGTAGACCAGCATCTTCCGTCATAAGTTCTGCTGTCCAGGCAGACCATGCATCTAGGACTCGCCGCATAGATGTGGTTGATGGGGCTGCGGCCTCTGCCTCCTCTGCCTCCTCTGCGGCCTCCGCTGCCTCATCCATTTGAGCTGCTTTTGCCTCAAAAAATTCGGGGCCATAGCTGTCCTGTCGCACAGGTATCTGTGCAGCACGAATAGCAATTGGGATTCTCAAATCGCCAAAATCAAAAGGCTGAAATACAAAGTAATCATTTCGCTCAATAATATAGCCGTTACGACCCTTATAGTTTACCACAAATGTTGGATTATTAACTACACTGTTAAAAAGTGCAGCGCGTGCCAGAGTAGGATATTCGCCAAAAGCATTGAATAAATCCAGCTTTCTATAAGACGGCTGCATAGCAAACTTCTCCCGTAAAAGTCGCCGCAACTCTGAATCAAACCAACGACTTGTGTATTCATCGTATGAGACCTCACTTGTCTCTCGTCGCTCAATCCACTCTTCAATAGGCACAACGGGCTGACATTTATAATCGCATGACTCCATCCAATCACAGATAGCTGTAAAAGGCTTATCGCTCAAACTGACCCTGTAACCTTTACCTTGAGCATTAATAATCTGCCGCTTAGCACTTGTGTCAATTACTATAGCATTATGGTTCAGATTACAATCTATAGCACGCTCTTTTAACAATCTGCTGACAGCTCCAATTTGCCGACCCTTAGAGTATGCAACCCGATAAGTATAAAGGTCTACACTTTCGCGACCGTCATCGGCTGGCATTACGCCAGCATACAAATACACTGTGCAGTTCCGCTTCTCTTTTGGTAAAAGTGCATGACTGCAAGTACGGATACCACGGCCAACAATCTGCTCAGTCTTATTTAAGTGAAACCAGCCCTCAAGAATATGAATTTCACGAATAAATTTCAAGTCAACACCCTCAGATGCAACTGAGCTGCCGACTACAACTTTGATTATTCCACCATCTTTATTGCCCGCCTGTTTCTCATCCTGAATGTGGTCATCTTTCTTAGGCGAAAGTGTTTTATCACCGGTTAAAAGTACATACTTTGCCGGCACAAAGTCGGCCGGTTCAAAAGCATGCGGCTCATGGTTGCGTTCACGCCCAGAGCAAAGTGCACATCGCCGGCCACCTTCCACTTGTAGTCCATCACTTAAGTATCCAAGTCGGCGACCATAAGGAGTGTAGCCATTAGCTTCAAGTGCAAGTATAAGTGGTATTGCACCCATTCGCACAAATCTCGTATAGATAAAGCAAACACCTATTGCAGTCTCAATACGATTTATAACTGCTGCAATTTTTGGTGCATATGCTTGGAGTTCATCTACTGCCAACCATGCTGCGCCGCCGGCCTGTTTTGCCTTAAAAGTTACTTCGCCGCCTACAACTTGCTGGTGAAAATGAAGCGAAAGTCCTGTCCGACTTGAACGCGCCTTCAAGTCCGCTCCGCCAATAAGAGGAACCACACAAGTGCCGGCCTGCAAGAAAGGCGCTGTTTGCATGGCATTTAGTTCGGTCCCTTCGGCCAACTCATCCATCATTGTTTCCTGTGCTGCAAGTGAATCGCCCTCAAATTCTACCGGTACAATAGCCAAATGCTGAGTGAATTCGCCTGAATCATCATCTAATTCTTGGCCTGTTGGAGATTGGCTCGGATAATCTGTTAAACGCGGTACGCCACGGGGGTCAAGACGAAGAGGAAAAGTAATTGGGTTTTCACCGCGCATATAACTCACATAGTGTGATGCAATTCTTCCAAGTAAGTCACGGCCGCCTGGTTTTATCTTGCCACCTGGAAGGCTTGTGCGTGGCCTAAATGACCCATCGGCCTGGAAAATGTCAGGAAGACGCAATAATGGCTTTCGGTCATTACGCAGCAGCAGATTAAATAAAAAAATTATTTCCATGAAACTATTATACATTGGTGTTGCCGTCATAGTAACTAATTTAATATCATCCGCTAGTTCAATTAGTTTACGAATAACGGGTGTCAGGACTTTTCCCTCGGCTTCATCTAATTGTTCACCGGGACCACCTGGTGCATCTCCCTCCTTATCTTGTTCATCTTCTGGCACATCTCGCAAATTGTGAACTTCGTCAATAATAACTAGGCGGCCGCCATACTCATCATTCAATATCTTTCGCTCACGCTGCCGACGCTCTTCTCCCGTAAAACGCTCAGGAATCGCCTTCAATCTCTTATTAATTTTATTGGCAAACTCTGCATAACCATAGATTTCATAACGACGCCGAATAAGATTCATCGCCTTATTCTCAATCCTCTTACGGTCGCGCTCAAACATGGAACCGGTTGATTCCATGTAATAATTGCCAGTGCATTGGACTGCGGAATTTGGCTCACCTTCTTCTTTGCCCAATCGGACTTTATTTATATTAAAAATGTTACCTACAATGCCCTTTTGAATAGTAGGCGGCGCTAATATGATTACTTTCTTTGTTGGATAAGTATAAAGCCACTGTTCAGCAATCTGGATGGCGGAACAAGTCTTGCCAACACCTGTGCCGTGATAGAGAAGTGCGGAACGATAGGGTGTTTTAGGGCTCATGAAATTTGCAACAAAGCGCTGCACAGAACTGACATTGAATTCGTCAGCTTCCTCATCACAAGGATTATCCTTTGGTCGCCAACTTTCCTGATAGGAATCGGCAAACTCACGGCGCTTCAAAAGCTTTTCAATAAACTGAGGGTCGGCTATGTCGGGATAAGCACCTGTACTTTTTTCCCATTCATTTACAGCTTCTTCTGGGAAAAGTTTTCTGGCCATCATAACCTCCATAAGTTGGTCGCGTGTATCAAAATCCCTAACAGTATCCCAATAACGGAGCAGCTCCGCACTTGTAAGCGCTGCATAGTCCTCCGCCATATCTTATGGAGGCATAGATATTAGTTTTTTCTAGCCTGGCCACAGCGCCCTGAAAAATATTTCTCATTCCGAAATGCACAGAATGAACGGAAAACAGTCGCCGCGCGCAGTAAAATCTCCTTCTTTTCTGGACTTTCAGGACGAATTATTGCCAGTGCCTCTTCAATATCCATCCAGCGAATATCACTTATCTCACGACTCATATGCGCATTTACTAATGCAGGAGGACTCATACTTACTTCCGTATTTGCCGCAACAAGTGCAGGATAGTATTTATGTGAATAATATACCTTATTGTCGCCGTAAAAGGTTTCTGTAAAAGGCTCAACGCTATCAAAAATAAATAGCTGCTTCCTTTCAAGTCCAGTCTCTTCCATACATTCCCGGATTGCACATGACAAGTCCGATTCGTTTATATTTCGCCGACCTTTAGGAAATCCCCATTCAGGAGTTGGCCACAGCGGCTCCGTTTCACCTAAAAGTCGCTCCAATGTAGACGATGACTTAAGTTCATTAAATTTCTCTTGACTCTGCTCAAAGTCAGTTCGGTAATTACGGGGATTAATTGTCCCCCACACATGATTCCAGAGTTCTGCAAAACTATAAGTTGCAAGTAAAGTGCGTTCCTCTGCGGTCATATTACAAAGTAGCTGCTTGATATATGTTTCATCACGCAAACTATATTTACCACGAATAAACTCAACAAATCGTAGCGAATCTTTACGACAAATCATAAGTACTTGGTAGCTCAGAGGCCCATCTGTACCATTAAGTGTTGTCTCTGCTGAACAAAGCCGTGATTCAAGTCCAGGGGTCGCAGCCTTAGGACGAAATACGATTAGCCCGTAACTCAGTACGGGTTCAAGACATTGTCTAAATGTATGGCCTGCCCCACCACAATTTGAGCAACTTGCATGTCTATTCAAAGTATACATGCCCCCTGATAGTAGTCTACGACAGTTCTTAAGTATGTGCGCCTCTTATTGTATTCTCAAAGTACTAAGTAGTTGATAGATGAAGTTTCCGCCAGCTGTTTGGGGCCCAATATTCTGGATGACGATTCATTTGGTTGCGCTTGGATATTCAAATTCACCATCATATTCGGAAAAACGCGCAGCAAAAGAGTTCTTTGAAGGCCTCCAGTTTTTGTTACCCTGCCCGATTTGCCGCGAACATTATCGCGAACACATTACGGAGAAACCAATTACCCCATTCCTTGATAGTCGTAAAGCACTTTTCAGTTGGACTGTCGCCTTGCACAATGCTGTCAATAAAAAACTTAATAAACCCGAATTTACTGAAACAGAGGCGCTTCATTACATTAAGCGACTCGGTGCCCGGGGCCGCAACCCCTTATGGTCGTATCAAGATATGCAAGAGATGGACGGGTCATCTTTCATGCGCGGTGTACTACTGAGTGCAACTGTTGGTGGTGTACTAGGTGCCGCACTTTGGTTTTGGCATTCAGATTAGGGCACCGTTTTTTGCATACAAAAGCAGAATGGGGTCTTATGCTACTGAATTAGCTGCTGCATTGAGAGCTGCCGGCCAAAGCACTACAAGTAGTACCAGTTTTGCTAACTATGATGTAGGCACAGGTACACTCAGGCCCTTAATTGGAACATTTGCAATCACTGCACTAGTTGTATTACTTGTCCTAATTGTTGTCCATTATACAATTACACCCATATTTCGCTTCAGACCTGGTGGTAAAGGTTTTATTAGTGTTCCCGGCATCACTCGTGATGATGGCGAAATTTATTGGAAAAATGAATATCCACATGGACCACTTTCCGAACAATCCACACTCTTTTCTGGAACATCCGACACAAGTTTCAACTACACATTATCAATAGACTTCTTTTTCCTTAATTTAACAAGTGGTATTGATACAAGCCAAATGCTACGGCCACTCTTATACCGTTATAATCCAGCTGGAACAAGTAAGGACGGTGTACCCGATTATACTCTTGGAATCTTCTTGGACCCGACTGTCAATGATATCCAGGTCATTGTGCGAACAACACAGCTTGACCAGGAGATAATTACAGTTAAAAATATTGTAAGTCAAGTACCAATTCGTATTGGCGTTGTGGTTGGCCAGAATTACTTTGAGGTGTATAAGAACGGACTACTTGTTGGAACGCGTCGTCTTGCAAATCCCCCAAAACAGGCCGCTGGCACAATTTGGGCAGACCCTGGCTCTGTACCATCTGGCGTTCCTAAGCGTGGCAGCGCTAGTGCCAATCCAGATATTCAATGCCAACAGCTAGATTCGGGTGGACCATTAGGAGGTGCAGTTAATCTCCATATCTGGAAGCGAACACTGAGTCCCGGTGAGATCAAGTACTCTACACCGGCATTACCAGATGCCTCATTGTTCAAGGAAGCACAGGCCAAAAAGACATTCCTCGGTATCATTTAGAGTATGAATTGGCTACGATTTTCATTAATAGTTGCAGTAGTATTTTTTATAGCATATATAATATTTGCATATGTCTATAAACCTTATAAGCTTGCCGCTGAACTACTTGAGCGCGGGCCTGTGCCATTGAATGAAATGCATACATATTCATTTATGCCTGCTATCTTACCTAATGACACATATACTATATCATTCTACATTTACCCTGTTGCAGGTAATCGCACTAGTGCAGTTGGAGGAGATGCGGGTGCCATGTTTTCGGTATTTAACTGGGACCAACTTTTCAGTTTGCAGTTAATGCCACAGGTTCGTGATGGTAACTCAGGCTCACAGCTTAGCGTTTCCACAGTCTCTGGACAGGTCACAATGCCACTACCACCCTTATTGTTGCAAAAGTGGACATATGTATCCATAATTGTGGAGGGCCGTCGTATTGATATTGCATATAATGGGCGAATTGTTGGTTCAAAGATTTTTGATAGTATGTTGAAGAATCCAAAAGCGGGCAAACTTACTTCGGGCAACATGAATATTGTTGGTACACTTGCATATGTAACTGCAGCTAATCGTCGTATGACTACTGATGAGTTAATGATTGATTATGTTAGCAGTTCCAACACACGAGGTGAGCCAAATCTAAGTGGATTGCCTACAATTAAGGACCTATTTTCTTGTCCGGCAGGCTCATTCTGTGGCAAACCCCGTGTACCGCCAAGCAAAGCTGCAAATGCATGGTATACACCATTTAACTAATTTAATAAGCACTAGTTTACGGGTGCATAAATGAGTTATTTGGGATATACACCATTAGTAACATTTTTGTGACTAAGCGATAGAATGAATAACTCCGCAACCACTTCGGCCCCGGCTACAGGAGCATATGTATTCAGAGTTATTTTCCTAATTCTGGGAGCATTTGCAATCTATTATGTGTACAAGACACTATTTACGGCAGAGATTAAGCGTGTGGTGCTAATCAAAGATGTTTTTAAGGCCGAGTCCGACAACAAGAAGCCCTATTTATTTAGCCGTGGAATTGTGCCACCTATCTACGAGGGTGGCGAATATTCCGTCAGTATGTGGATTTACATTAACAACTTTAACTATCCAACCCGCAGCGTCAATAAGGGCATTTTGACTATTGGCAATGTTGAGGATACGGATGGTACAATTACGCTGGGTGTATATCTGGATGGAAATGAAAATACGCTCCACATTCGCACATCTTATGCAGCAGCCGATAATACTGCATCCGGACCTGCTGGTGTTATATCCGGCACACTGAAATACAAGGATTACACCCCACTTTTCACAAGCGCAAATCAGATTGGCGATAACACAGGCAATCGTGAATGCACCGTTTCGCCTATTGAACTGCAGCGTTGGGTGCACTTGGCATTTACTCTTAATGGTAAAACGGTGGATACCTATGTGGATGGCAAACTCGCCCGAAGCTGCTTACTTCCATCCGTATTCAAGGTTGACCCTAAGTACTCCATATTAGTTGCAAATAATGGCGGCTTTGGTGGCTATCTGAGCGGCGTTGTTGCATATGACTATGCAATTAACCCTGAGCAAGTATATCGTACTTATATGGCAGGGCCTTTGGGCGCTATTGGAGTCACGGATTACTTAAAGTCGTTTTTTGACCCAAAGTCAATTGGTACACTTGAGTACCCTAAAATGAATTAAAATTGACCTAATGACAAGTAGAATGAACAACTCTGCACCAAGTCCCGGCATTATGAGCGGCACAGGTGTAGTCGCTCAACTTATCGTTGTACTTATACTTTTAGTGGCATTGTATGTCCTCTTCTTCTCCGCCGAAGGTCTATATCGTGCATTCCGCCGTTATGACAAAGCGGTGGTTGAACTTATGCCATACACTTACAGTTCTGAGTCCAAGTCCTATGTAATTGCCCAGGACCCCAACGACCCAACGGCAAAACCGATACAGCTTTCTGATAATGAACGCACCGGCATTGAGTTCTCTTATAGTTTCTTTATTTATGTGAACCCAAGTACATTCCGCAATGAGGAGGGTCTGCTCCATGTCTTCCATAAGGGTTATAGCTGCCAGTACCCATTACTTGGCCCTGGTGTCTATATGAAGGCTAACTCTAATACATTGAGAGTGTACATGAATTCTACGGCAACATGGAACCAGTACTGTGATGTGGAGAATTTCCCTGTGCAGAAGTGGGTACATGTGGCTATTGTGTGCCGTGCTGGAGGAATGGAAATCTACATTAATGGCGATGTCTCTAAGCGCATGCCCTTTAATGGCGGTGTGCCTTACCAGAATTTCCAGGACTTCTATGTTTTCTCGCAGCGCACAAAGCAAATCGCTGGCGATGACATGACCGGTAACAACATGACTGAGTCTCTTCAGGGCAAGAGCTTCCGTATTTTCGGCGCATTCCGTGGCTCCTTGAGCCGCTTATTGTATTTTAACTACGCAATGAGCTACACCGAAATTGCATCCATGATGAATGATGGACCTAGCAAGCGTGTTGAGAGCCAGAGCCAGGACCAGCCACCTTACCTTGTAGATACATGGTGGTCTACCAACTATAATAAGTAATAGTAAACACAATTTTCACTAAAAGTCACTTAACTTTGCGAACTCGTTAGTCTCAAAGTTGAGGGTGAGGGTCTAAATGATGTGAATTGAATGAACCAAGTAGAAATATGCCCGGCGGTGGTCTTTTTACTTTAGTGAGTTATGGGGCTCAAAATGCAATTTTAAGCGGGAACCCGCAATTTACCTACTTTTACAAGAACTTTCGCCGATATTCGCACTTCAGTGAAGAGTCTGTAACAACAACTTTTGATGGCAGCAATGAACTTTCATTTGACCAGGGCATTCAGATTCGTGTCAAAGTCCAGCGCGTTGCCGACTTAGTTCGCGACATGTACTTTACTTTTACACTACCTGATATTTACAGCAAGTTCTATGATGTTGATTCTGGTCTTGTGCCAGGTCGTACTGCCCAATATAACTTTGCCTGGACACGCTATGTAGGCTGCGCACTTATTCAGAATGTTGCCCTCATTGTTGGTGGCACAAAAGTCCAGGAGTTTGACGGCTCCTATATTCTGCAGCGCGCAATTACCGACTATGACCCTGACCGATTTCAAAAATGGCGCTATCTTGTCGGTGATACCAATGAACTAGTCAATCCCGCTAAAGGTGAGTACGGAGGTGGCTCCGAAACGGTCGGATACCCAACCGTGTATCCCGATACATCCGTTGCAACACAAGTTAACCGACCCTCAATCTTCGGCCGCGATATACATGTACCGCTCCCATTCTTCTGTAATGAGAGCACTTTCCAGGCACTTCCACTTATTGGCCTGCAGTACCATGAGGTAGAGATTCAGATTCAACTGCGTCCTATTATTGAGCTTTATACATTCCTGGACCCTAATGGTTATCGTGTGCGCTATGGCTATCAGCAAACAGCGGCCACAGCTCAAGTACAGCAAAATCAGCCGACTTATGGTGCATATGAGGACCCTCTTGGTCAGATTCGTTACTTTTTGACTGATATTGGCGCCACACCTCCGGCGCTAAATACTTGGTTCTTTAATCCACGGCTGCAAACAACTTATGTTTACTTGACTGAAGATGAGCGCCAGACATTTGCCAGTACTCCACTGAATTACCTGATATACCAGGTGACACGCTACAATTTTCCTGCAATCACAAGCCGCGAGTATCTACAGTTAGAGACTCATAATCCGATTAATCGTCTGCTAATTGTCAGCCGTCGCTCGGATTACACCTATCGCAATGACTTTGCAAATTGGACGAATTGGTGGAATGCGCCACAGCCACCTCATATTCCGACACCAGGTCTTCCGCCTTGGGCCAACTTCTTTTACGCCACAGGCCTTCTGGTACCTGCTGGTCAGAAGGAGATTATTCGCGGCCTCCGAGTTCTCGGCGATGGCAATGAGCTTCAGGAAGAGAAACCTGGTAACTGGTTTGAATCCGTCGTCCCTTATCGTTATACAACTGGTCTTGGTGTATCCGGCCTATATGTTTATCCATTTGGCCTTAATTCGCCCGAGCCCCAGCCAGCCGGCTCCATAAATAGCAGCCGCATTAGACTTTTCCAGGTGGATGTTGACCCATATCCACTGGCTATTGGCACAGAATACATTTACGACATAAGTGTGTATGTTGAGTCAATCAACTGGTTTAATGTCGCAAGTGGCATGGGTGGCGTCAAATACTCACTGTAAAAGTGTTGATCTCAATAACAGAAAGGTCGCAATGTCATTCATTAAGAATGTATTCAAACAGGCGACAAATAAACTTACTTATAAAGTCAATGAACTTACATATGACCCGAATGCAGAGGCCGCGGCGCTGCAGAGAAAAGCGGCGGTACAGCCAGGCTCCACCGCCACAAATGAATCTAACTTTAATGCTTATAAGGCTCAATGGGGTGCGCGGGCAACAGCTTCTGGTATGATTGACCCAAAATACTTTAAAACATATGAGTCTATTCTTGCGATTCCTGCCCCGCCAGCAGATGCAAATCAGGAGACTTTTGATTCGGCCACTACTTCTTTAGCAGGGTTTATAAAAGCGTGGTATGTAGGTGCAAAATATAAGGGTAATTTGAACGAGCTTTCCTTCACAATTGATGCGACAAAGCCGAAGTATATACCACCACCAGGTGTGATTGCCGCTGTGAAACCGGTAAAGCCGCCAACTGCCACACAACAATTCATGAAAGGATTTCTTGGTACACTTATGAGTACTATAGCATCATTATTTTTAGTTTTTATCTGTCTTCTCGCCGGTTCACTTGCGGCAAATGATGCCATCGGTCGTAGCCCTTTTATGCGTTCCATTGCATTTATATATTCGGCAATACCATTCTATACACCATTTGTTCTAATTTATTATGTTTATCGTTACTTTAAGGGCACTTATCCAATGTTCTATAATTTTATGCCACTAACAACATATACTTCAACAAATTGGCTCATCAGCACCTTATTGTGGCCATTTTACTACATTGAGGACGCAAATGCGCAGTTTCAGAAGGCAGAATACGACCGTCTTGGCGGCCTACTAGTCTGGATGAGAGAACCAAAAACAGCCGAAAGTGC
>JACCDW010849819.1_pt1 | contig 27839 bp, 23 predicted proteins | sample 7449781 | NCBI WGS metagenome assembly JACCDW01 (sample SAMN15323449, study PRJNA562643) | freshwater metagenome | isolation source: river surface water | place: USA:Blue River Watershed | collected 2017-08-18
TCAGCCTTGATAGCTTTAAGTGTTACAGAATTAGGAAGTTTTTCAACGGGAGCTAAATCAACAACTACCCAACGAGTATCATCAGTAGTTGGGTCTTGATAGGCTTCTTTAACTATTTTAGCGATACCAACGACCTCAACACCTTCGTTTGAATGATAAAATAGGACCAAATCATTCAGCTTCATAGCAGCCAGATTATTGCGTGCTTGATAGTTCCTAACACCATCCCAAGTGCCTACGCCTTGATTAACGAAATCGTCCCAAGAATATTTGAAAGGTTCTGATTTTACGAGCCAGTAATTCATTGAATATTGATTAAATTTTGATTAATGTTTGAATATATTAAATACAATGATGCAAATTTAAAGTAAAATTGAGACTAAGCTAAGTATTATTCAATATTGTAATGTATTGCCACTCAATAGAAATATAGCTTATTGTACTGAAATTTTATCAAAATTCAGTTATAGATAGTATTTTTAAGAAATGATTTACCACTGAATAAGTTATTTAGAATTAATCTAAATTATTGAATAGAAAGTATTTCCTTTGTGAAAAATAGAATTATGAATAGCATGAAGGGAATTTTAATCTACTTATTTTTACAGTTTATTCTTCATGTTTCAGTTGCTCAAAGTCCAAATATTTTGTGGCAAAAATCTTTAGGCGGAAGTTTTTATGACAAAGCTGAATCGGTTGTAGAACTTAATGATGGTGGGTATATTGTTGCGGGGCATTCCCAATCAAGTAACTATGATGTATCATTAAATCATGGTGGATTCGACTGGTGGGTTGTCAGGCTAAGTAATACTGGGGCTATTATCTGGAAAAAAACATTAGGGGGGAGTGCTGACGACTATCTGAGAACAATAATAAAAACTCCAGATGGAAATATTCTTTGCATTGGCGATACTCAATCTAATAATGGAGACATTTCACATTACATTGACCAAATTGACTTTTGGGTTGCAAAGATTGATTTAGATGGTAATTTAATTTGGGAAAAGTGCTATGGTGGTGACCACATCGATAGAGGATATTCGGCTTGTTTAACTGATGACGGAAATATTCTTATTGCTGGTTCTACAGAATCTCAAACACCATACATTGAAAACAATCATGGTTTATCTGACTTTTTAGTAATAAAAATCGACCTTCAAGGTAATAAAATTTGGCAAAATACCTACGGCGGAAGCGGAAATGAGACTTGCAAATCAATTAAAAAATCAAACAACGGTGGTTATCTTTTAATCGGCAACAGTACATCAAACAATGGTGATTTAAGCACTAATTATGGGCAGCAAGATGTTTGGTTATTAAAGATTGATAATCTTGGCACCCTACAATGGCAACAATCATTTGGGGGAAGTAACGATGATTTTACAACAAATTTTACAGAAGACCAAAGCGGAAATTTTTTAATAGTTGGCGAAACATACTCTTTCGATAACGATGCCATTGAAAATCATAGTAGCATTGGTTCAAGAGATTACTTTATAATAAAAATATCTTCACAAGGTCAAAAAATATGGACTAAATGCTATGGCGGAAGTGGGAATGAATACGCCAGAGGTGTAATACAAAGTAATAGCAATGAGTATATAATAGTTGGAGAATCTTACTCGAACGATGGACAAGCACCTAACAACATTGGCAGTGCTGATATTTGGCTCATAAAATTAAACCCTACAAATGGAGAAATGATTTGGCAAAGAAAATATGGCAGTGAAGGTCATGATGAACCCAATGCCTTAATTCTGACTTTTGACAATAACTTTTTGGTTATTGGTAATACTTTTCCAGTTAATAATTTTAATGATGTTACTCAGCATTATGGTGATGACGATTTTTGGGTTGTAAAACTTGTCAATAATGATTGTGTCAAAAATCTTTCGCTTAATAACGATATGCTTTATGGAAATAAGACCTTCATTTCTTCTGAAGGTATATCAAGTAGTGTAAAAAATCAAAGTTCTTCATCAAATATCATTTACTCTGCAGGAAAAAGTATTCTTTTACAAAATGGTTTTTCGATTAAAGCAGGAGCTGTTTTTGAGGCCAAAATTGAGGGCTGTAACTAAAAAAGCGAAGAGTACTCTCTTCGCTTTTTAAAATTAACTTAAGGTTTATCAATTAATATCTTTCTTCTTTCCAACATTAATTGCGGGAATCTGATTTTCAAGTACCATTTTATTAAATGCTGGCACATCTTCATCAATTACCTTTTTGAGCTTGTCAGTTGTTTTCTCCATTTTCTTGCTCAAATCATCGAGTGCTTCGTAAGCACCTTTCGTTGGCTTGGCATCAGCACTTGACACAACACTTGCTACACCCGCAATTTTATCGTTTAATCTAATCGGATAGGCCAACAAATCTTGTGTAGCACGTGCTTTGTTTTGAACCAAAGATTGCTCTAAATCTTCTAAATTTTTAAGCATTGGCTTTGTAAGTTTCTGAAACTTCGCAATCAAAACTGTATCTTTTACACTCTTCATATATTCAGATACAGCTTTTTTGATTTCACGCATTTGATTGATTGCTTTGTGGTTTTCATCTAATTTCTTATGAATTTTCAACAATAAGTCAAATTGTTCTTTCAATTCTGCATCGGTAGCAGGATTACGTGGGTCTTTTCTGATTTCAGCAATTTCCTCTTTTACCACATTTTTGCCAACAACTAATCTAACTTTATAATTTCCTGGTATAACTTTTGGTCCTGTTAGGCTACCTGCCCACATCGGAGAACGCTCTCCCTGAATCTCGGTTGCATCAGCATAACGCATATTCCACACAAAATGATTCAGACCAGCATTAGCCGAAAGAAGACCTGATTTTGTTTGTTTTGTATCTTCGTAAAAATCCTTCGATACTTTTTGCTCCTCACCTTTTACATCTTTTTTGCTTGAATAGGTAATGATAGTATCATTAGACATTGTTAAAAACTGTAATTTAATTTCATCTTTTGGAGCAGTTTTTAAATAATAATTTACCAAAACGCCATTTGGTGCATTTTGACCTTCATCTTTTGGAGCACCACGACGGCCACCGCCATCACCGCCTTGCATACGATAAGAATAACGTGGCTTAAATAAGTGAATGTCGGCAATGGCATTATCTTTTATTTCATATAGTGGCGTTAAATCATCTAAAATCCAGAACGAACGACCATGAGTTGCAACCACTAAATCTTTTTCACGCTTTTGTACTTGTAAGTCACGAATCGAGGTGATTGGTAAATTATTATTCATCAGATTCCATGAAGCTCCATCATCAAATGACACATAAATTCCTCTTTCTGTGCCAGCATACAGTAAACCTTCTTTGTTAGGGTCTTCACGTACAACACGTGTATATTCGTCGGCAGGAATACCATTCATGATGCTTGTCCAAGTTTTGCCATAGTCACTTGTTTTAAATAAATAGGGCTTTCTATCTCCAAACATATAGCGAGTAGCTGCTACATACACTTTTCCTTTCGCAAAATCTGATGTATGAATAGTTGAAATCAATGCAAAATCACCTAATTGAGAAGTTGGAATCGTAATGTTTGACCAGCTTTTGCCGTTATCACGGGTTACATGGATATAACCATCGTCAGAACCTGCCCAAATATTTCCCTTTTCGATTGTTGATTCGGCAAGGGCAAAAATCGTAGCGTATATTTCAGCACCAGTTTGGTCAAGTGTGATAGGCCCACCTGTTGCACCCGTTGTTTTTGGGTCATTTCTGGTCAAATCGGGGCTTATTGTTTCCCAAGAAAGTCCACCATCATGCGTTACATGTACATATTGCGAAGTTGCATACAAGCGAGTATCATCGTGCGGAGAAAAAATAATTGGGTACGTCCACTGAAAACGGTATTTCTTTTCAGCCGATGTATGTCCCATATTATTTTCAGGATACACCATGATATTTTGTTCTTGGTTATTTTCAACGTTAAGTTTTGTCATATAACCATCGTACGAACCACCATAGGTAATTTTAGAATTTTTAGGGTCAATGGCTATGTAACCTGACTCTCCACCTGAAACTGGGTACCAATCACGAATACCGATTGAATTACCATCTGTACGGCTGGCTATTCTAACCGTACTATTATCTTGCTGCGAACCATAAACGTTATAAGGAAAATCATTATCGAGATGAACATGATAAAACTGAGCAGTTGGAATATCAATATCTGAAAATGTAAAACCATCGTTGAATGTTACTTCAGCTCCACCGTCGTCACCGATGATAAAATTAGCTGGATTTTTAGGATTTATCCAAACATCGTGTGTATCGCCGTGATGCACATTTAAGGTTCTGATTGTTTTTCCACCATCAGTAGATTTGAATGAATTAACATTCAAAATAATCAAAGCATTTTCATTCAATGGGTCGGCTTGAAGATTCATGTAGTACCATGGGCGTTGCCAAAGGTTTTTATTATCATTGACTAAAGTCCAGTGTTCGCCTGCATCATATGAAGTATACAAGCCACCTTTAGCATTTTCAATCATTGCATAAAGGCGATTAGAATTGGCAGGTGAAACCGTAATGCCAATTTTTCCTAAAAGTCCTTTTGGCATACCTGGTTTCTCATTCAATGACTCCCACGTATCGCCACCATCAACTGATTTATACAGCCCACAACCAGCTCCTCCGCTGCTCATACTATGGCCGTTTCTGTATGCTTGCCAAAGAGTTGCATAGATTACTCTCGGGTTATTAGGGTCAAGTCGAACATGATACGCTCCTGTACTATCATTTTTAGCCAAGATATGCTCCCAAGTTTTCCCACCATCTTTACTTCTGAATACTCCTCTTTCTTTGTTTGGAGCAAACGGATTTCCTACGGCAGCTACATAAACCAAGTTATGGTCTTTTGGATGTACTTCAATCGTTGCGATGGCATCGGCTTTTGGTAATCCCATGTGTTTCCATGTTTTTCCTGCATCGGTCGATTTATAAACACCATCACCATAACTGATATTGCTACGCATATCGGCCTCACCCATACCCACATACACAACATTTGGGTCAGATGGGGCAACTGCTATTGCTCCGACCGAACTTGATTTAAAAGTGCTATCGCCAACGTGGCCCCAATTAGCACCACCATCTGTTGTTTTCCAAACGCCACCACCGACTGCTCCAAAATAGTACGTCAATGGTTGGTCGGCATGGCCAGCAACTGCCAATGAGCGACCTGCTCGGAAAGGGCCGATATTTCGCCATGATAACTCACTATACAAGCTTTTATCAATTTTTGATGAAACTGTATTTGTAGATGTCTGAGGTGCAGGAGTAGGCGTATTTACTTTCTTTTTCTGAGAAAAAGCCGAAATTGCCAACCCGCATCCTAAAAGTAGAAAGAAGAATTTCTTCATGTTGATGATTAGTTAAGGTTTATCGGTAAAAATACAGTCAATGTAATAACAAAACAAAAAAAAAAACGAAATTTGTAAACAAAATCACCTTACCCAATATAATATAATAAATTTTCAAAATTATGAATTTAATAATTTTCACTCCAGCAAATAGCTTTGCAACTTTTGTGGAGCAGTGGTCTCAGTTGTATGACCCAAATACAAATTGGGAGGCCAACTACCACAAGCACATAAAAATTGGTAAACCATTTACTCATAATGATATTCTTGAGTTATTTGAATGGCAAAGCCAAGCTGGACTCGGTAAGATTAGAACCGCGGCAATTAAAGAGAAAATTTATCCTCATCTCGATTATATCAACGATATGAAGTTTGAAGAAACACTCGATTTAGTTGAGTTTAATGAGAAATTTGCAGATGTTGCAGCAGTATCACGTACTTTGGTACTTCACATGATTAAACCAGAAGTGTATCCGTTATTCGACCAAAATGTGCATGTTGCTTACAATTTTATTCATGGAATTGAAATGCACCCCAATGACTACCCAATAAAGAGTGAACCACGTTTAAAATTCTATTTCAAGCATTTATTACCCTTTATAACGCGAGAAAAAGGAGATATTTCGATGAAAAAAATTGACGAAGCTCTCAATACATTTGGCCAATTAATTAAACGAAACCCTAAGTTAAAAATATAATTACAGAGAACCGTATGTCAATTCATGGCTTTTTCTGAAATTTGCGAGTAAATTATACTTCATCTTATGAACAACAACCAACTCGAAAAAATTATTGATAACCTGGACACTGTATTTAGAGGCGATGCGTGGCACGGCCCATCGGTTATGGAATTTCTGAATTCGATGCCCTTAGATATTGTTGATGTCCAGAAAAACTTTTCTAAACATACCATTTGTCAGATTGTGTTTCATCTGACAGCTTGGAGAAAATTCGTTTTCGAAAAACTCAATGATAATGTTCGCTATGATTTGGTTGATGAAACTGATAACTATGGCCGAGAAGAAGATATAACTAAAGCAAATTGGCATAATTTGGTAAACAACCTTAAAGAAGCCCAAGAAACTTTGATGGATAAACTTACCGAATTTGATGATAATATTCTAAATCGTCTTGTACCTGGGCAAGATTATGATTATTATAAGTTGTTAACTGGCCTTATTCAACACGATACCTATCATTTGGGTATGATTTGGGTCTTATGGGATTGACCTCCATACACATTTTGAAACAGAATAAATTTAAACTAAAATAATCCTTTTCACGTTAAGGTATAGGAAATACAAAACTCTTCGATTTGAAGAGCCTTTTATTATGGAAGAATTACAAACAATAGAGCTTGACCGTATCAAGACACTACTCAATGCGACATTTCATGGTGGAGCATGGCATGGCCCCTCAGTTTTAGAAAATATTAAAGATATTAAGCCCAAAACTGCTGGTAATCGCCAAAAAAATATTCATACAATTGCTGAGTTGGTTTATCATATTACAACTTGGAGGATTTTTGCCTTAAAGAAAATTCAAGGTGATGAGGAATTTGTGATAAAAACCGAAAAGCAAAATTGGGGAAATATTATTGAAGTAGATGAATTTGAATGGGAAACGCTTCAAATGGAGCTTACCTTGAGTCATGATGAATTGATTAGTGCCTTAGAAGAAAAAGATGATAGTTTCTTGACTGAAATAGTGCCAGGTGCGGAATACGATTTCTATACGCTGCTTCATGGAATTATTCACCATGACTTGTATCATAATGGTCAGATAGCTATCTTGAAAAAATCAGCTCCAAAAGTTAGCAAGTTTGATGACGAAGATGAGTTTAGAACTACAAGCTATTTTGAAGATGAATACTAAAATGTTTTAAATTGAAAGAGTGCTGATAATTTATATACATCAGCACTCTTTTCAGTTAAGACACTTAGTTATTCTTGATAATAGGAAGGATAAGCGAAAAAGTAGTATTTTCTGCTTTATTCGAAACTAAAGTTACCTTTCCACCATGTAATTTAGTAATTTTCTCTACCAACGAAAGCCCTATACCGTAGCCTTTGATTGTAGCCGTATTATTGGCTCTGTAAAAAGGTTGGAAAATCAAGTTTGTTTCATTTTCGTTGATACCTTGGCTTAAATTCGAAAACTTAATAACAATATTATCTTGTTCTAATCTAAACAAAACATTAGTAGTTTGATTCGTTGAAAATTTACACCCATTTTCAAGTAAATTATATAAGGCAATTTTCAGTAAATATGGATTTCCCAATACTTTAAATTCTTCTTCTGCATCAGTGATATTTTCAAAACTAACAGTCACATTATACCCTACATTATTCATTTTTAAAATATCTTTTGTTTCCCAAAGTAACTCATCAAGTCTTATCGAGCTGAATAGAAAGGAATGATTTTCTTCGGTTAATCTGGATAATTCTAAAAGTGTCTGTGAGAGTTTACTAAGATTTTGCATATCTTCTAAAACCGAACCTAACGTTTTTATATAATCTTCTTTATCTCGGTCTTTAAGCAATACGACCTCAATTTGTGAGATAATTTTCGATAATGGATTCTTCAGCTCATGGCTTACATTAGATATAAAAAAACGCTGTTGCTTGAATGCCTCTTCGGTTCTGTTTAATAATTGGTTAAAAGTAATAGTAAGTACTCCTATTTCATCTTCTTCATTGTGTACTTTAAGACGTTTATCAAAGTCTTGCGGATATATATCGTTTACCTGACTAATTACATCTGAAATAGGTTGCAAGGCTCTTCCAGCAAAAAACCAGCCTGTTATTCCTACGGCAAATACTAAAATAAAGTAGAGTATAAGCATCACTTGCAAAAGATTGCTCACAGTATCATTTCCGTATAAATCTATAGCTGCTGCGATAATCAGGAATTTCTTTTTTGAAGAAGAATAATTGATAACAATCACTCCAAAATCGCTTATTTTAAACTTTTTGTCTCTACCATTACGAATAAGCATTTCTTTAGTGATAGTAAACTCCAGTAAGTCTTCACTTCGATAAACAATATGGTTGAGAGTATCAAAAACTATAATATTCTCTTTGTAAAGTAAGTCTCTGTTCGACTCATTGATTTTACGAAGCAATGCGGCATCAATCTCACTATTTTCGCTTAATAATTCAGCAGTTGTAATTGCTTTTGAGCGTAATCTGGTAAAAAAACGATTTGATACGTATGATTGATAAATGTAATAAATACCAACAAAAGCGGCCAATGAAATGGCTGATACAAGTAATACGAATTGTATTGTTAATTTCTGTCTGATTTTCATTGATTCTCGGTCTTAATTACATAGCCCATACCATAAATGTTATGCAGCAGTTTAACCTCAAAATCTTTATCTATTTTTTTTCTGAGAAGTGCAATATAAACCTCGACCACATTGGTGTTTGGTGAAAAATCTAAATCCCAAACTCTTTCTGAGATTTCGCCTTTAGAAACCACCCTGCCTTGATTTCGCAGCAAAAACTCTAATAATAAAAACTCTTTTGCCGTCAAATCTATTATTTTCCCTCCTCTTCTAACAAGCTTGCCATCTAAATCCATTTCGAGGTCTGCAAACCTAATGGTATTTGTACCAATATGCACCTGTTGGAATCGTTTAGTTAATGCTCTTATTCGGGCCAAAAGCTCTTGAAATGCAAAAGGTTTTGATAGGTAATCATCAGCACCTGAATCAAAGCCGACGAGTTTGTCGTGCAGCTCACCCAAAGCAGAAAGAATCAAAACAGGAGTTTGGTTTCCTTCACGTCGTAATTCTTTACAAACATCAAAACCATTTTTCCCTGGCATAATTACATCAGTAATTATAAGGTTATATTCATTTCGACGGCATAGGTGTAAGCCGATTGAACCATCATAACAAAAATCGACTTCATAACCATTCTCCTCAAGCCCTTGTTTAATCGACTGAATGGTCTTGACTTCATCTTCCATCAATAAAATTTTCATAAAAATAGGACTTATTTTAAATCAATTACCCTAAATATCAGGCAATTTATTAGTTTTTAATTATTACTAAAGTGATAGTTAATTATTGATTACTTTTTTTGTTAAAGTTATCTCTCAAATTTAATTTCATCTCATAAATATGTTAAAAAAAATACTCTCCCCCAACATATTACCCCAAATCAACTACTAAAAATCACAATTCAAACATAGCCAAACAAAGTAATTTTACCAATAAGATACAAACAACAACAACATTATTTATGGCAAAACTTAGCCACTTAGAAACCCATATAACAGAGAGAGGAAGCCTAACTGTGTTGGAAAAAATTTTACCCGAAGGAATAAAACGTATTTTTTATATTTACAATGCAGAAAATCAGGTGAGAGGAGGCCACCGACATAAACTTGCCTATAATGCTTTAGTTTGTGTCGGTGGTACTTGTAAAGTATATGTCCATAACGGCGAAATAGAAGAAATTTATCATTTAGATTCTCCCGACAAATGCCTTTTACTCGAACCAAGAGACTGGCACACAATGTATGATTTTTCTAAAAACTCGGTTTTGCTGGTCCTATCCGATAGATTTTATGAAAAAGAAGATTATGTCTACGAAAAATACTCCGACCTAAATAATTAAAACTCCCACCAAATTTTATTGGGGTACAAACTATCAATCACTACGGGTTCACCAATCATTGGTGTAGTCAATTTGAGGTCTTTATCGGCAGCAGCCACAGCCTTTAATCGTTTAATAGGCTCATTCCATGAATGATTTGCCAAAGGAAACTTAGCCCAGTGAACAGGCATTAAAACCTTGGTTTTTAAGTCTTTTGCTGCCAAATATGTTTCTTCGGGCAATGTATGTATCTGATGCCAAAGTAAATTATATTGACCATTTTCGAGCATTGCAATGTCAAATGGACCATATTTTTCGCCTATTTCTTTAAAATGGGTATCATAGCCAGAATCTCCACCCATAAATAGTTTATATCCATGAATTTTTAAAACAAACGAAGACCAAAGCGACTTACCACGAGTAAATCCTCTACCAGAAAAATGACGGGCTGGTGTGGCTATTACTTCTATATCATCGGTTATTTTTGCATTTTCCCACCACGCAAACTCCACAATTTTATCTGTACTGATACCCCAATGTTCTAAATGAGCTCCTACACCCAACGAAACATAAAATTTCTTCACTTTGGGAGCAATTTTTAGTATCGTTTCATAGTCAAGATGGTCGTAATGGTCATGTGATAAAAAAAGCATATCAATTTCAGGCATATCTTCAACTTGGTAAGTATTTGCTCCCTTGAAGGCTTGTACAAAAGCACCAATTGGCGATGCCGAACCGCTAAAAACTGGGTCAATTAGAATTGTTATCGCTCTTGATTTAATCAAATATGATGAATGTCCGAACCAAACAATGGTTGGCTTTTCGGCATTAAGAACTTTTAAATCAGTTTGAATAGAAGGTATTTCCTTCTGAGGAACTACATCATTAGGCTTACTAAAATACTCTTTAAGCATTTGCCAATAACTTCCTTTTTCCGACATCACAGAGGTAACAGATAAATTCTGAAAAACTCCATCTTTATAGGTGGTTACTTTTTTAATTCTTTCTAAACGCTGGCCTTCGGGGTCTTTTCCAAAAACTGCTTGTTGCATAAAAGCCCATACACTAATGGTCAATACAATTACAATTCCTACAATCCAAATTATCATTTTCTTTACAATTTTCATCTTTTTTTGCTTGTTAGGTATTAACTCCATTTGGAGTCTGAATAGTTCCAAACTCACAAAAACTACAAATTACTACATAAAAAACGCTTTTTCATATCCGTATTTGGCAAATTGCTAAAATTTTTAGATATTCGGGTGTGCAAATTTTCCTAAGAAATAATAAGCAAGAATTTAACCTAAAATGGCTAAGTTCTTAAAATCGTAAATCCAATGTCACTCATCAGTAACAACCTCAAATACTTGCGTCGAATCAATGGTTTGACACAAGAACAATTTGCTCGACGCATTGGCACCAAAAGAGCTAATGTAGGTGCTTACGAAGAATCAAGAGCCATTCCACCCGTAGATACGCTCAAGATTATTGCCAACACTTTTGGTATTACAGTTGATGATTTTGTAAAAAAAGATATTCGTAAACTACGAGAAACCCCTGACCTAACTTTTGGGTTTGAGGCAAAACCATTTTATGCCAACGACCGAAACGAAACATCACCTGTTTCGGCAGAAATTGACCCTTTTGATATTCCAATAAATAATCTACCAAATAATGTTTTTGAAGAGTCAAACTTCTCCCAAAATCCTTCAAAAACTGATTTTGATAATTATTCTGCTCCATCAATTGGAGATTTAATGAAGAGATTTTTAGGTGATGAACCACCCCTTAATCAAGAACTAAAAACAGCTGAAAGAGTAGCACAAAGTGTTAATCTTAAACCAACTTTTGAGCGAGAAGGGCCGATTGCTACGCAACCAAGCATTCCAGCAACAAACCTACAACCAACTCAAAATCAATCAATTAATCAAAATATTCAATTAGTCAGACGTTTCCAGTTTAATGAGTATTTAGTCAAAAATAATGATTTTCATTTTCTAAAAAACCTCTCAACTTTCAATGTTCCGACACTTACAAACGGTGAATACAGAGCATTTGAAGCAGGTGAAGATTTTGCATTTGAAGGGGCTTTATTGATTGGTTCTTTAGTAAAAAACTGGCATGAGATTGCCGATGGAAAAAACTATATTTTGGTCACAAAATCACAAGGCATCATCTACCGTAGAGTTTATAATCAAGTAAAAATTAAGGGGACTCTCCTTCTGAGCACTGACAACAATCGATTTCCGAGTTCAGAAATTCCCTTCACTGATGTGATAGAAACTTGGGAAATTAAGGCCTTTATAAGTCATACACTACCCGAGCCAAGTACACCATATAGTAAACTTGGGAATTTGGTTGATGAAATGAAATTTGAATTAGAACGAATAAAAAAATAAATGCAGATTACCTCAAAACAACCCAATATTGGTACAACGATTTTCACAGTAATGTCGCAATTAGCGGCTGAAACTGGTGCATTGAATTTATCACAGGGTTTTCCGAACTTTAATTGTTCGCCAAAACTTATCGAACTGGTCAATTATCACATGAAGCAAGGCATGAATCAGTACGCTCCAATGGCGGGGATTATGCCTTTACGAGAGGCTATTGCTCAAAAAACCTTCGATTTGTACGGAATGAGCTACAGCCCAAACGATGAAATTACGGTTGTATCGGGCTGTACAGAAGCACTTTATGCAGTAATGACCGCCATTATTCACAAAGACGATGAGGTAATTGTATTTGAACCTGCTTATGATAGTTACGTTCCTTGTATTGAATTAAACGGAGGAAAAGCGGTTTACGTAACACTTTCTCCTGAAAATGATTTTGCGATTGATTGGAATGTAGTAAAGTCAAAAATTACGGAGCGAACGAAAGCGATTATGCTAACTACTCCGCATAATCCGACGGGTAAATGCTTTACGCAACCAGATATAGATTCATTAGCCGCTTTGTTGAAAGACACCAATATTTTTGTGGTTTCAGATGAAGTGTATGAACATATTATTTTTGATGGTAGAAAACACCTCTCACCAGCCATGCACGCCGATTTAAAAGAACGCACTTTTGTGTGTGGCTCATTTGGCAAGACTTTTCACACAACTGGCTGGAAACTGGGGTATTGTCTCGCTCCAAAAGCGTTATCAGCTGAATTTAGAAAAGCTCATCAATGGATTACGTTTTCTTGCCCAACGCCTTTTCAATATGCCTTTGCCGATTTCTTGAAAGAACCCGATAATTATCTTTCTGTAACGCAGTTTTACCAAGAAAAAAGAGACAAATTTATTAACTGGATAAGAGATTCGAGATTTGAATGGATTCCTGCCGAAGGTAGTTTTTTTCAGATGGTTTCGTATAAAAACATTACCGAAGAGTCTGATTATGACTTAGCCGTAAGATGGACGAAAGAAATTGGTGTTGCCTCAATACCGATTTCGGTATTTTATGCCGATAAAATTGATAATAAAATACTCAGATTTTGTTTTGCGAAAGATGATGAGATGCTTGAACGAGCGGCTGAGAGACTGTGTAAATTGTAGCATATTAGGGCAATCCACAGGACTGCTATAACCTGTGGACTGCTGACCGTGCAATAATCACATTTTCATAATCTTCAAAATCTTATTAGGTTGAATCAGCAATGACTTTCCTACTTCATACCAAAGTTCATCGCCCACATTCAAAAATAATCCTTTGTGCGACGGCTTGGTTCCGTGAGCAAAATCTGCTTCAAATTCACCCGAAAATGTATTTTTCAAAATATAATTGAGTTCATCCCACACTAAAATTTTTGTTTCACTTGTTCCATCCATATTATTGGTACGAACCAACTGCAATTGTCTATTAACAAACGAGGCCGTTACAAAAACCTCAACGTTTTCTCCTGCTTGATTTTTCAGATAAGTCAATTTTAAAGCTGCTTCTTTTCCAGCTTTTTCATAGACTGCCTGTTGAATTTCTTCAATCAGATATTTAAACGCATCGGTATTTTTGGGATAAAAACTTTTGCCATTAAATTCTACTTGCCAAAAATCTTGATGAGCTTCTAATGTCTTTAGATGCAACTCATTGGCCGACTTCAAACTACCATAAACCACATCTACCCAAACTTTTGGTAATGTACCTTTCCAAGTGAAATTATCGTTGGTTGTAAACCCTTCTTCCAATATTTCATCTTCGGTTAGGTCTTCACGGTCGAGGTAGGTTAACTCAAAACTTAACTCTAATTCTTGGTCTAAACTTCCATTTATCTCAATGGCGTGAGCAAATGGTGCTGGAATATTTTCAGCCGTTTGATATTTGAGGGAGAACGTAGGCATTTATCGTTTTAATTTTATCAATTTTTCCCGTTGGCGTTTCAATCATTTTTTCCACAAAAAATACTTCCTTCGGGACTTCAAATTTAGGCAAAATTTCTTTGAAACCTTGCAGAATATCTATCTTAGTTGCATCATCTTTACTTGGGAAGGCCTGATTTATCTCTTTTTCGAGCACAAAAATTAATCGTTCACCCAGCTTTTCATCGGGTAAACTAAAAACAAAATAGCGTCCGTTGAGTTTTTGTTCGTCGGTCGAAAGATTTTTCAATATTCCTTCGGCAGTCTTTTCTACTTTCTCCAACTGAATCTTTACTCCTCCACTATTAATTACATTATCAATCCTACCATGCAGAATAAAACTACTTCCATTGATAATTTCGGCCACATCATTGGTTGTAATCCATTCATTATTAGTGGTTTTCGATTTTATCATCAAGCAGTTTTCGTCGTTGAGCTTAATATCGACACCATCGAGGGTATTGAAGAAATCTTCTTTCTCTGAGCCATTAATGCGTTTGGTAGCAATGTGCGTAATGGTTTCGGTCATTCCATAGGTAACATAAACAGGCGGGAAGATAGGCTGTACTTTCTCAATAATGGTTTCGTTTACGGCAGCTCCACCAATAATAATGGCTTTTGCTGAACCTAAAATCTCGGTAAAAATTGGTTTGCTCTCCAACAAAGTTTGGATTTGGAGCGGAACAAAAGCGAAAAAATTACGCCCACGATTCGATTTTAGAATATAGAGGTGCTTTTCGATATCTTCAAAAGGATTAGATTTTGGTTCAACAACTACCAAATCCATGCCTATCTCAAAAGCACGCACGAGCATCATCATGCCAGCCACATAATCAATATTTAAACAACAAAAAGCAGTATCGCCTTCTTCTAAGTCAAAGGCTTTGGCGGTCATTTTTACTGATGCCACCATTTGCTTGCGGTGAAGTGTAATTATTTTGGGGATTCCAGTAGAGCCAGAAGTCTGGATTTCGAATGTCTCTTGCCCCGATTCCCATAGTTCTTTGAATTGAAAAACTTTTTTGTAGTATGGATTACTTGGCTGTGTATTGATACAAGAGCCATCTCTTTCTAAAAAAATCATGTCGTAAATAAAAATCCCTTCTCAAATTAAAAATTTGAGAAGGGTTGAATAAATATTTTGCTATACAAAATTAAGCAAAAACTCTTAAAGTATTATTAGTAGCATCAAAAGATGTATTATAGCGAGTAAGGGCGGCCGTAGCTGGACCTTTAGTTGCTGCTCCTGTTGATGAAAAAGTTGAGCCATGATTCGGACAAAAGAAATCATTACTTGCAGAACGATAATTGATTGTAGTCTGCTCATGTGTACATCTTGAATCAACTGCAATCCAACTTCCATTTGTATCATTTACACGTGCAATAATTACATTTTGGGCTTTCACAACTACAAAACTTCCTTTAGTTTTCAGCCCTGAATACGTTGCATCATTTATGTTGATTGTAAAGTCAACTTTTCCAGTACTTGTAGTTGGATTTGGGTCTGGAATTTCACCTCCATCGCCACACGACTGTAGGCAATTCATAAGCATTATTGCTCCAAAACTAAGCCCTACTTGTCGCATAAATTCTTTGCGGTCTATAGTAGTTATCTCTCCATTTTTTTCTTTTGACTGATTTTCAATATTGGTCATCATAGTTTTTGACATGATTATGTGATTTGCTTTTAAAACGTTTAGTTTCGATATATGTTTTCAAAAATATCGAAATAATTAAACAAATACAAACTTCCATTTGTTGGTATTTTAGATATTATACTTCCTTATTTTAAATCATTTATGGATAAATAATATACAATTTTTTATTTTTACAGTTTTTTTATCCATTATATTTGCAATAAATAGATTATTTATCAGTTTTGAATCTTAAATATATCAGCTTTACGGATAGAACGAGATATTTTAGATTCAATAAAATGACACCTAAAGATGGAACACAATCCAATAGATAAAATAAAAGTTGCCGAAAACCCAGGTTTGCTTGAATATGCTCATACATCAGGTGGAGCCGTAATTCGCCCTGAAGATATGGGAAAAGTTAAAGGCAAAGCCCAGCTGGCGATGCGTCAGCAAACCCATGAGCAGATAAATAAGATTTACCGTCAGATGGAGTTGCTCGCTCAACAAGCTAAGGAAGTACAAAACAGAATTGAGGTTTCGGAGCGTATTTATGATGCTGTAATGGGTTTTGAGCCAATTATCGGGCATATTTACTATCTATATGAGAAAAAGGATGGTTCGGATATTCTTTCAATGGTTGCTCCGAGCGAATGGGGAAGAAAATTTCCATTCAACCAATTTTTGGCAAAAGTTTTTTTACTGGCCGACCACACTTGGAAAGTAGAGTTTTTTCAAGAAGATGACCGTACGGATACAATTGATTTGGATTAAGTATATGGGGCGAGCGACAGCCGTATCCAGTTCGCAGCATCCATCATAAAAAGGGGCGAACTTGGAAGTTCGCCCCACAAGTTATTTACACTCCTGCTGCTTTTGAGGCAGTTTTTGTATTATCGTCACTGTGTCGGTCAATAAGTTTATTTATTGGGTCGATACCAGCTTTTTTAGGTTCTTCTTTTACAATAATCGTAAAAATATTCTCCTTTTTACCTATTTTCCGTTTCTGTAAATAGAGCAATTTCTCTTCGCCTTTTGCATCTTTGCCATATATACCAATATCAATCCAATCGTTTATGGCAATCAGTTTTTCATTACCTGAGCTATCAGCTCTAAATTTCTCGCTGATGGTCTTAATCGTCACTTCATACGTTTTATCTTTCAGTTGTTTGTAAGTTACACTTTCGGTTTTATTCTCAAAGAGCGTAATAGTTTCAAACATATCCTTGATAATATATTGTAACGAATCAGGAGTCTGAGCTTTAATATATTTCAATAAATCATTACTGGTTGGGTAGTGTTTGAATTTTGAATCTGGCCCTGGATACTGCCAATCTGCCAAGAAATTACGCAAAGCAAGGTTTACTTTTTCTTCTCCAATATAATCTTGAAGTGCATACATCACTACTGAACCTTTTCGGTAGTGAATATAGCCTTGTCCTTCTACCATATTCAGCGGCTGTTCTTTTTTGCGTTCAGCCGAGCGGCCTTGTAAATAACTATTCAATTCATATTTCAAGAACTTCTGCATTAATTCTGGCTTTACGGCGTGCTTCATCACCATCAAAGCCGAATATTGAGCTTGAGTTTCAGATAACATAGCATTGCCTTTTACATTGGCATCGGCCACTTGGTGTCCCCACCATTGATGTCCAAGTTCGTGGGCCGTTACATAAAACGGCATATCCAAATCTTCTTCGGGGTCTGAAATTTTCTGGATAAAGCCAATCCCCTCCGAAAAAGGCACTGTATTGGCAAAAGATTGAGCAAAATCTGCATATTTTGGAAACTCCATGATACGCATCTGTCGATACTGATACGGACTAAAGTTTTTGGAGAAATAATCAAACGAAGATTTCATCGACGACATCATTTTATCCAAGTTATATTCGTGGCCTTTGTTGTAATAAATTTCAAGGTTTACGCCATTCCATTTATCTTTCTTGACCTCATATCTTGCCGAAACAATTGAATAAAAATTACACATCGGTACATCCATTTTATAATGGAAATACTTGCGATTATTTGCCTCCCAAGATTTTTGTAAATACCCTGGTGCAATAGCCGTTTGGTCTTTTTCTGTGCCAATAATCATTTCAAAACGAATATAATCGGCGTCATCGCCAAAGAGGCTTTGTGATAAGCCAACTGGATTATTTTGTTCCATCATACGTTCTTTCTCGGGTAATTTGTTAGACCTACGAGAATCATCGTCATCAATTTCATACTGATTTGCGTAGCCTATCGTCGGGAAGTATAAATTATTGAAGAATGTACCATTATAGACCACATCGGTATTTGAGCCACCTGCTACAAAACCATTCGTTTCAAATTTTGTCTTGAACGACATTTTTACCGAGTCTTGTGGAGCAAGTGGTTTTGCCAACGTATAAATTGTGTAACCAAACTTTTCATATTGATTATTTGCTTTTGCTCCATCTTCAAACTTCAAATATTCCAGTTTCATTTTGTGCCTAATATCATTCTGAATATACACATTGGCAATCGGTTTGTCGGTTTTGTTTTTCAACCAAAAATACCCTTCGGCCGTAAAATCTCGGCTACTCGGATAAATTTCCACCTTAAGATTGACATCAATTATTTTTGGCTGCGGGATATTCTCAAATTTCTTTAAAGTTTTTTCATAAGCCACTTGCTTTTTCTCTTGTTCTTCTCTCGATTCGTATTTATTAATCGTATTTGTATTATAAAATACGTAACATCCAGCACCCACAAACGCCAAGAAAGCGAAAATACCCAAAGTAAGAATCGGTCGAGTAAGGCGAAGTTTTCCAACTTTAATACGAGTTTTCAATAGAGCTTCGGAGCCACGAACCGATAATACAACGGCAACCACAAACAGAAATACTACCAACATCAACCAATAAAACTTGAGCCATGAAAACGAAGTAATAAAATGGCCATATTTATTCATATCGGAGTAATTACGGAGGCTTCCACTACCAAACATAATTAAGGGGTGTTGAATACCCGCTGCTCCCAAGAAAAAGGTTATCAAGAAGAAAACAAACATCATGGCAAAACCAATGAACTTGTTGTTGGCCATCACTTGCACAAAAAACGACAGTAATGTATAAAGCACCAAGAAGGCCAACGTACTGGTAAACAAGGTTTTAAAGTACAAACCGATTTCAAAATTGAAATATCCATGCCCTGCTTGAACCAAAATACCTGCCACAATCAAAATCAAAAGTAAGCCAACGTAAACTATCAACATTCCGATAAATTTGGCCAGCAAATTGACCCAATCAGGCACTGGAGTTGCATCAACAATCAGGTGCATGTTGGTTACTCGCTCTTTCCAGATTAATTCACCCGAATAAAAAACAGCAATTATCAGAAAATACATATCAAACCCATTAAGTAGCCCTAATACATTTGCCGTAATTGGGTATGAACTTGTACCATACATTTTTTGGAAATAGAAAGAACTAACGGCTAAATCCATAAGGCCCACAAAAACAATGGCGATGAACGGTACTTCACGAACGACCATTTTGCAATAAAAAATGGCTTGCTTCCAAAGCTGTGAGAGATTGGTACTAAAACCACTAAACTGACGCACAAGTGGTATGTTCACCAATTCAGGGTTGATTTTTTCTTTGATTTCTTTTACAGCTTTTTTCTTGAAAAGGCTATTTCTAACAACATTAAAACTGAAAAGATAGTAAGTTGCAGCTAAAACTAAAATCCCAAAACCTCCCCAAACCAATCGATTCCACAATAAAACTCCTTCGAGCGGTACTATCTGAGAATTCTTTTGGGCGGGAGTCCAGTATTCAGTAAAAATAGTAAACGCACGCACACCAAAGGGGTCAAGCATAGCCGAAAGTGTCTTATTATCAATATCTTGCAGTAGGGTATCGGATACTTGGTAAAGGACAAACAGAATAATACCTTGCGTATAAATGACAATCGTTGAACGGCTCAATGCCCCTGCTGCAAAGAAAATTGCACCTTGAATGAAAAGGTTTGTTACACCCCACACCATAAAAGGTTGTAAATAGGCCCAAGCATCAAAGGCGAGCATTGTTTTTTCTTTCCAAGAGGGGTCCCAGGGCAAAAACTTCCCGATAGCAAAACCAAACATAAAGGCCAGCCAGATTGAACAGTAGATGAGCACCATCACTAAAAACGAACCAAGGAAACGCCCAAACAGATAATCGAATTTCGACATCGTTGTGCTAAACATCAGTGATTCGATTTTGTGTTCAAAATCACGAAGTACAGCTACACCCATAATTGCCGAACAAATAAAGGTAAAGAAAAACGTCATGATGATGGTCATGAACGCCAAATTGAAGGGTGAATTTTCTTTGATTTGTCCGCCAGCAACTCCACCAATCGTCACATATTTGGAAGTAACTGCCGCAAAACAAAGCACAAATAATATGGCAAAATAAATATACGTAGCAGGTCGATTTTTACGATACGAAAACTCAAACCTAAGTATTTCTTTTAACATAGATAGTTTTGGGTTTAAGCGTTAGCAAAAATTTTCGAGAAATAAACATCTTCTAAATCACCAGCAATAGCCGTAAAAGTTCCATCAGGGTTTGTATCAGAAAGTACATGGATAATCGGATTACCTCCGATGAGTTTTTCTGAAATTACATTGAAATTTTGTTTATAATCAGTCAATTCAGCCTTATTAATGCGTTTTTGCCAAATTTTTCCAGTAATCTGGCTCAAAGCTTCATCGGGGCTTCCCTTGAACAATACTTCACCTTTATTAAAAATCGCCATATCCGAACATAACTCTTTAACGTCTTCAACAATGTGTGTCGAAAGAATTACAACCGTGTTTTCGCCCAATTCTGATAAAAGGTTCAAGAAACGATTTCGCTCAGCGGGGTCAAGTCCAGCGGTTGGTTCATCAACAATGATTAGTTTCGGATTTGCCAACAAAGCCTGTGCAATGCCAAAGCGTTGTTTCATACCACCCGAATAGCCACCTAAATTTTTCTTACGTGCATCCCAAAGATTTGTTTTCTGCAACAAAGCTTCTACTACCGTCTTACGTTCACTCGAATTCGTAATACCTTTCAAAACTGCTAAATGATTGAGCAATGTATAAGCATCAACTTTTGGATAAACACCAAATTCTTGTGGCAAATAGCCCAACGTTTTTCGCACCTCATCTTTTTGCTTCAATACATCAATATCACCCAATGTAATTGAGCCATTATCTGGCTCTTGCAAAGTTGCGATGGTTCTCATTAACGAAGATTTTCCTGCACCATTTGGCCCTAAAAGCCCAAACATTCCTTGATTAATGGTTAGGTTGACATCCTTTAGTGCATGGACGCCGTTTGCATAAGTTTTGTTTAGATTGGAGATGACTAACTGCATAGGGTTTGTGTTTAAATAGGTTTTATCTGAACTTTATACATTCAAATTAACGCTTTCACCCTGTTTTTGCCAAGTAATTGTTATGAAAGGAACGAAGTTGGGGTTGAAGTACAGATATCTTGTGACGAATTGTGCGGTAAAACCAGTAGTTTATTGGCTTGAAACAGAAAATGGTCACAAAAAAAGGGCGAACTCGAAAGTTCGCCCCATAAAGAAAATAATCTCAATTGATTATTGACCACGCAATGCACGAGGAATTGAGATAAAGGCAACTGGATTGCTCGCAGCTTCCAAAATTTTCACTCCTTCGATTTCTGCAATCGTACCAACTTTCACTGATTTACCTAAATCTAAATCTTTGATATCAATATTGATATAATCTGGGATGTTCTGAGCTGGTCCTTGAACACGGATTTTCTGCATTTTTTGAACCAATTTACCCCCTTTCTTTTGACCTTCTGATGGGCCATGTAATTTAACAGGTACTGCAACTTTGATGATTTTATCTGGCGTGATTTCTAAGAAATCAGCATGGATAATTTGGTCAGTAGTTGGGTGATACTGAGAATCTTGTAAAATACCAGTGTAGATTTTTCCTTCGATGTTGATTGTTACTTCATAAACATCTGGAGTAAACAACAACGGACGGAATAAATACTGTGGTACATAGAAAGATACTTGCTCAGTTCCTCCGTATAATACACACGGAACCATGCCTTGACCACGTAACTCTTGCGATGCAGTACGACCGAGATTCGCTCTGTTATACCCTACAATCTCTGCTTTTTTCATTTTGTTTTTTCTCCTTACTCTCAAATCGGAGTTTTTTTAGTGAATATCGTGCCTTGAGAGTTCAGTTAAAGGCACAATCCTTAGGAATTAAAGCCCTAAAATCTGTTGATTATTTATAAACAAGGTGCTGATTGAGCCATTATCGCGGATTCGTCCAATTGCTTTTCCGAACAACTCGGCCACCGAAAGAACTTTTATTTTCTCGTTGGCTTGGCGTAATGGTATTGTATCAGTCACAATCAATTCTGTTAAAACTGAGTTCGAAATATTATCGTTGGCTTTGCCCGATAGAACTGGGTGTGTACAAAACGCTCTTACTGATTTTGCTCCTTTCGATAAAATCAATTCAGCAGCTTTACAAATAGTACCTCCCGTATCAATCAAGTCGTCAACCAAAATAACATCCGACCCTTCAACATCTCCAATTAATTGCATCGAAGCAATTTCGTTGGCTTTTTTGCGGTGCTTATCGCAAATCACAATGTCGGCATCAAAATAAGAAGCAAACTTGCGACAACGAGAAACCCCACCCACGTCAGGAGAAGCAAATTTTAGGTTTGTAAGGTTTTGTGCTTTCAAATAAGGAACAAAAACCGAAGTACCTTCGAGGTGGTCAACTGGAATATCAAAGAAACCTTGAATCTGTCCAGCGTGCAAGTCCATTGTCATTACACGGTCAGCACCTGCTGCTGTGAGCATATTGGCAATCAATTTGGCCGCTATACCAACTCTTGGTTTATCTTTGCGGTCTTGGCGAGCATATCCGAAATACGGAATAACTGCACAAACATAGTGAGCCGATGCTCTACGAGCGGCATCAATGAGCATTAGAAGCTCCATGATGTTATCGCTGGGTGGAAAAGTAGATTGGACAATGAATACATCGCAGCCACGAACTGACTCATCAAAACTCACTGAAATCTCACTGTCGGCAAAACGGTTGATGCTTACACCACCTAAATCTTTGCCATAAAAATCTGCAACTCGGCTCGCCAAATAATTAGATGACGTACCAGAAAATATCTTAACTTCTGCCATGTTATTGGTTATGTCTCGAAAAGAAAGTGCAAAGGTACGGCTTTTGCTTAAAAAATCCCAGATAGGATTGATTATTTTCTGAAATTTTACATAGATTTGCGATATTCATGGATTAAACTGTTGAGAGCCATGACAAACAAAAGATTAAAATTAATGCAGCTGTCGTTAGTGGACGAAGTTCCAGAGTTAAACAAAATTTTCTTTTTAGATGTCTTTGCCGAATCTTATTTTGATTCGAGCCGAAAACGCATGCGTTTGAATACCATCAATGGCCAAAGCGTACCAAGAGATTTGAAGGTTAGTTGCCCTGCAAAATTAGTTTCGAGTTATCCTGAAGGCACCATCTTTAAGTTAGATGCCCGATTGATTCGTCGTGGGGATGGCCGTCATCCTTACTTTATTGCTGTCAATCGTAGCAACTTGCAGAGAGCACTCGAGTTTTTCGACTATAATTTGAAGGTACAAAACGGCTTCGATTACGAATTTCCGAAAAAGAAAGATAAAGATAAAAAAGAGAAGGTCAAATAATTCAATTGACAAGTGGAGTAGCTTTAGGCATTATTTTATGAAAAAATTTTTCTCTTGGACATTACTTTTTATTGTAGCACTTAAAATTGGCGGATTTTTCGTCATTTTGAGTGTTGAGAAAGAAATGGCAAGAAGACAGATGAAACAAAAAATTGCCGAGAGCATTGATATTAAAACGCTTACTTGCATCATTGGCACTCCAGAAAATCTTCAAAAATTAGAATGGGAAGAAGATGAAAAAGAATTTTGGTTTGAAAACGAGCTTTATGATATTGTAAAAACTCAAACGCTTGGTGGGCTTACCTATTATTATTGCATCTCAGATACAAACGAGAAAGAAGTAATCGCTAAAATCAAGCAACTTTCGAGCAATCTACAAGCACAAAGCCCAATTAGTAGTTCAACAAAACACGCACTGACGCTCATTTTTCAGCCAACTATTTATAGTCCTTTGTATTCTCCATCATTCAAAACTATCAATTACACATTATCTACTAAATTCAAATCCATCACTACTTTTTATCATTTTTTGCATATTTCAAAATTATTAGAACCACCCCAGTTTTAGTTTTTAGTCGATTTTTCTATGCTAACATTACAGCAGAACTGTATTGAGTAGAAATCTATTCAATAAACATAACTCCACGAATATATTTCGCTGGAGAAGCATTGTATTGCAATCAAAACTAAAAACTATTTTCATGAAAAGATTAATTATTTTACTATACATTCTTAGCCCTTTTTCGGCACTATTTGCCCAAGAAACGCCCAAAGCACTTGATGAAGTAATTGTAAAAGAAAAACGAAAAACAGCTAAAGAAAGAGGCGAATTTAAGCGTCACGCTCAAACCGTTGAAGCTCTTACAGAAGAAGATTTGAATCGTAATAATCCTGCATTTATCGAGCAAAGTTTGGGTACAATGGCGGGGGTTCAAGTTGATAAACGAACGCAGTTAGGTGGTCAAAGAATCGTGATTCGTGGGTATGGCAATGACCAAAAATTTAATAACTGGGGCGTGAAAGCATACTATAATGGCATTCCGCTTACAACTGCCGATGGTGTTACTATCTTAGATGACATAGATTTTGCAACTGTCAATAATATTGAAGTAATTAAAGGCCCCGCAGCCACTATGTATGGCGGTGGTGTTGGTGGCGTTGCTCGTTTTTATCTAAAACCATCAGATGATAAAGGTGTAACATTAACCGAAAAAGCAGTCGTTGGTTCATTTGGTTTATTCCAATCTAATACTCGATTAGATATTGTCAATGACAGCTCTTCAATGTTTTTGAGTTACGGACATTTGCAATCGAATGGGTATCGTCCGAGAGGAAATAGTTTGAAAAACTACCTAACTTACATGGGTGAATTTAAACTCACAAAAAAACAAACGGTCATTGCTTACATCAGCCACAATTACTCGCACGAAGGCGTAACAGGCCAGATTTCGTATGCCGATTATTATGCTGGCATTGACAACGGAAATGCTGCTTATGCCAAGAAAAATGCTCGAAATGATATAACCGCTACTCGTTTTGCACTTACGCATCAATACGCATTCACTCCAAAATTGAGTAACAACACTTCGTTTTTTTACTCAAGTCAAGATTTCAAACGTGTGGCTGCTGGTGCTGACGAAAATAGTTTAAATCCAAATTTTGGATTAAGGTCTGTATTTACCATCAAAGCAAATTTTGGAGAAAACGTTACAAATGATTTGAATCTTGGAACTGAGCTACAACAATCTCGTTCGCTTATCTCTAATTATCGTTTCTTAGGAACCGATGACGCCAACCCATTAAAAGTTCAAGATATTTCCAGAGGGTCTTATTTTAAATATACAACCAACCAAAATTCGTTTTTTGTTCACAATCGTACCAATTTTAATAAATATGATTTAGCGTTGATTTTGGGAGTGAGTGCTAATCATCTTGATTACAAGCGTATTGATTTATTAGCTCCGCTTGGCTTAGTTGCAGGTTATAACAAAGATTTATCGTTTACGAAATCTTTTAGTACATCAATAAACCCACACATTGCTTTACAAAAAGCCATCGGTAAACAAATCATCAACCTCAGTTATAGCGAAGGATTTAACGCTCCAACAGCCAGTACAGCATTTATCGGCACTATCAATAAGGCAAACGATGATTTATTACCAGAAAAAGCTCGCATGTGGGATTTAGGCATGCAAGGTTTATTGTTTAATAGTAAATTAGACTACCAAGTATCAGTTTTTACGATTGGTATTCAGAATAAACTTACGCAACTTTCGGGCGTTAATCCTGCTGGTGGAACTTACACCTACTTTGCAAACACTGGTAATCAGCTCAACAAAGGCGTTGAGCTAAGCTTAGGATACTTAATCATTCCAGGTAAAGGCGATGGTTTTATCAAAAAAATTGAGCCATTTTTGAATCTTTCGAGCTATAACTTTAAATACACCGATTTCGTAACCAGATTTAGCAACGCCCAACAAGATTATTCAAAAAAACAAGTGGTTGGTGTTCCCAAATCTAAATATACTGCAGGTATAGATATTATCTTGAAATCTGGTTTTTATTGGAATAATACTTATAATTATATGGGTGAAGTGTACACCGATTTTGCTAATACCAACCTCATAAAAAGCTTCGGACTATTTAACAGCAAAATCGGTTATAAATACAGTAAACCAAAGTTTGATTTAGATGTGTATATAGCGGGTAATAATCTTACCAACCAAATTAATTACACATTTTTATTCTTGGGTAATAACATCAATGATGCAGACCCAGGCAGTGGGTATCCTACGGGCGTGGCTACCGATGTTAACCCTGGCCCAAGCAAAGCTTACTATTTTGGTGGTGTAAATGTGAGATACAAATTCTAATATTTCAGAAATACCAACTAAATTTATAAATTTGACAGCGTTCATACGGAAAATTTACGTCTTAGATAAAATACCCATCTAAACGTAAATTTTCCGTGATTATAGCAACTACAGAAATTTACTTCAACCCATTAACTCGAAAGCCACTATTGAACTCAAATAGTTTGATGGAAGTAGTAGAAGACTGCCTTAAAGGCAAAGAAAGTGCCATGAAGAAATTCTACGAGCATTTTCATGGCTTTGCTTTGTCGGTATGTTTGAGCTACTGCGAAAACCGTGATGATGCTCTCGAGATAATGAACGATGGTTTTTTGAAAGTTTTTAAAAGTTTGGACAAAATCGAGAATATCGAACGAATCAAACCGTGGCTCAGGCGTATCATGATTAATGTAGCGATTGACCATTTTAGAAAAAACGTCAAGAATCAAACCACTCAACTACCAGAAAATAGTATAGAACCAAACTTCGGCGATACATCGGTTTATGCCCAACTTTCGTCTGAAGATATAATGAAGGCAGTACAGAGTTTACCAACCAATTATCGTTTGGTTTTTAATCTTTATGCGATAGAAGGGTACTCTCATAAGGAAATCGGTGAAATGCTAAATATGGCCGAAAGTACATCTCGTGCCAATTTATCACTGGCCAACGGTTTGCTTCGTGAGAAACTCAGAAAAATGCTTTAAATCATGCAAGAAGAACAACAATTTCACCGATTTATCAGGGAAAAACTTGAGAGTTTTAGCCCTGAAAAATCACCAGAAGACTGGAAGAAAATGAAGCGTAAGTTGCTTATTAGCAAAACTTTACGTTTCTTCTATCCTACTTTTGGGTTGCTCTTGCTTAGCTTAATTTATGTAGTAGTGAGCGAAACTCCAATAGTGGAGTTTTATATGAGTAGTAAGCCGCTATCTCTCGAACTTATACCTTCAGAACCAGTAGAAACAACAAAAAATACCAAACCGCCCCTTTCCCCTACCACTGAGTCCACCAAAACGAATAATGAGGAACAAGTTGCCAAGTTAACTGAATCGCCCGTTTTCCCCGAGTTATACAACGAAACCCAAGAATTTAGCGAACAAAACGAAACAGAGCTTAAACTCAATAAAATTACCAATAAAAGATTAGTATTCAAGGATAACCTTGCTGGTGAATTAGCCGAAAAAGAAATTAGATTCCTTTCGGCAAGTGCAGTTTCAATGAGTGATAAAATTTCGAGGGTGCGTGAACTTGGCAAGACATACGAACTTACATCGTATGATGCACTTGATAGAAA
>JACCDW011751690.1_pt1 | contig 27835 bp, 23 predicted proteins | sample 7449781 | NCBI WGS metagenome assembly JACCDW01 (sample SAMN15323449, study PRJNA562643) | freshwater metagenome | isolation source: river surface water | place: USA:Blue River Watershed | collected 2017-08-18
AGGATGCTGCGAAATTATGTAGTCAATGGTTAAAACCTCCAATGGATTTGGCGTATGAAAAGACATTGATGCCTTTCATATTGCTTTCTAAAAAGAGATATGTTGGAATGTTATATGAAGAAAATCCGAATAAAGGAAAAATGAAATATATGGGATTATCTCTTAAACGACGGGATTCTTGTGACTATTTAAAAGATACATATGGTGGAATATTGAACATTTTAATGAAAGAAAATAATTTACAAAAATCAATCGATTATTTGAATGCTTCATTAACCAATCTTATTGATGGAAATGTTTCAATGGATAAATTAATGATTACTAAAGCATTGCGCGGTTACTATAAAAATCCAAATACAATTGCTCACAAAGTATTAGCAGATAGAATTGGTCAGCGTGATCCGGGAAACAAACCTAAACCTGGCGATAGAATGCGATTTGTTCATATTGTAAATACAACTAAAAAGGCATTACAAGGAGAAAAGATCGAAACTCCCGAATACATTATCGAGAAGAAATTACCAATAGATTATTCATTCTATATTACAAATCAATTAATGAAGCCATTACAACAATTATATGGACTGGCATTAGAAAAAATATGGAGTTTACAAGGAAAAACATCTGCAATACAAAAATTTCGAAAAGAGTTAATTGAACTAGAAAAAGAATTTCCTGATCTAGAAATTTTTATGAAAAAAAAAGAAAAAATTTGTTCTGCAAAAATTAAAGTATTGCTATTTGATAAGTTTTTGACAAAAATAGAAAATAAAAAAAATGGTATTCAAGAAATTTCTAATTTCTTTGTAAAATCTAAAAAATAAATTAGTTTATTTATATTTATAATGAATAAATATAAACATGTATATGTGTGGGTGTGTGTATTTTTTTTTATATAAAATTTCCACTAGCATCTCTCATTTGTCTAAATGTAAATGTTGGAATATCTCTAAAAATTGAATTTATTATATTTTCTATATTTTCGCCATTTGAATTTATTTCCATATCCACTATTATTTCATTTTGATTATCATCTTCATCTGAACCGGATTCTACTGTTGGTTCAGTATTTTGATTCGTATTTTGAGAAGCCGATATAGTTTGATTTGTGCGTAAGTTATTATTATTATTATTATTATTATTATTATTATTATTATTATTATTATTATTATTATTATTATAATTCAATAAATTCTGTCTACATACTGGACATATGTTATTAGTTCTTAGCCAATTATTTAATGGCGTAGTTTTAAATATATGTCCACAATTTCGAATCCGAGTTATATTTTCTCCTACAGTAAATTCTTCCCATGTTATTGGACATCTATATTCTCTCATATAACCATCGTATGGAATTATTTCAGTTAATGAATTTATTTGTTCCTGTGTTAAATTTCGGGAATTAGTTCTTCCATTATTATTTCTATTAGAAAAAGTAGCATATCTATTAGTCGATGTTTGGCGTCCATTTAAAAATAAATTTAATAATGAATTAGCAGTTTCTCTTTCAATATTAGAATATCTATTTTGATAGAGATTTTGCAAACTTTGTCGTGAATTAATATTTTGTAATTCCGAATTTATTATAGATGTTTGAAGTCTAATAATATTTGTTAATGCATTATTCAAATTATTATTATAGCTTTCTATATTTCTATTATAATCATTTATAATATGAATAATATCTCCTGTTAATTGTCTAACATTTTCTCTAAGTTGATGTAAATTATTTTGATTATTTGACATTCGTTTATTAAAAAATAGTATAAAGATTTATTTATATAATAAAGAAAGAAACCTTTATATATATTTTAATGGAACAAATAAATATGATAATCAATGGTAATACTGGTCTAGCTAATTTAGGAAATACATGTTTTTTAAATTCGTGTCTTCAAATACTATGTCATACTGAAGAATTAACTAAAATATTAAATTCTGAAAGAATTCAAAAAAAATTTAAAAACAATTTACAAGATATGACAATAACGAAATTATGGATAGAATTACAGCAAACTATATATAATAATAATGGCGTAATTTCTCCAAAAGAATTTGTTTTAGCAATTCATTATCTAGCTAAAAATAAAAAGAGAGATCTTTTTACTGGTTGGGTTCAAAATGATATGTCAGAATTTTTACTTTTTATAATAGATTGTTTTCATAATACTTTATCGAGATCAATCGAAGTTAAAATTGATGGAAACATAAAAAATAAAAAGGACAAATTAGCGATGGAATGTTATAGTATGGTTAAATCAATATATGAAAAAGAATATTCTGAAATTATGCAATTATTTTATGGTATATACGTTTCCGCGTTATTATCTACAAAAACTCAAAATGTGATATCCTGTAAACCAGAACATTTTTTTATTTTAGATTTGCCTATACCTATGAATATTTTAACTCCTTCATTATATGATTGTTTTAATTTATATTGCAAACCAGAATTATTAGATGGTGATAATTTATGGTATAATGAAAAAACTGATAAAAAAGAATCTGTCTACAAAAAAATGATATTTTGGAGTTTACCTTCAATTTTAGTTATTACTTTAAATAGATTTAATTCAATTAACGGAACAAAATTAAATACATTAGTTGATTTTCCTTTAATAAATTTAGATTTGTCGGAATATATTGAAGGATATAATAGAGAATCATATGTATATGATTTATATGGAGTATGTAATCATATGGGAGGAATATCTGGAGGACATTATACATCATTTGTTAAAAATAAATCGGAACAATGGTTATCATGCAATGATACTAATGTTAATCTTCTCGAGTCTCTTGCTAAAATAAATTCACAATATGCATACTGTTTATTTTATCGTAAAAAAAATAACTAGATATAATATATTATATAAATAAATTAAACATGGAAAATATAGTTATTAATGGTAAAATAGATTTGTCAAAAAAGAATTTAAAAAAATCAGAGGAATCATTTTCTAATGCAAATGGAAATACATTTTTAGATATATTTACACAATCTAATGTAATTTTATTGTTTATATTTTTAGCAATATATTTCGTAATATATTTTATTTTAGGTATTTTTTCTACTTCGGAACAGTCGATATCTTCATCAAATAAAGCAATGAAAGTATTAGATTTTTTAATATTTAGTGGATTATTGATATATATATTAATAAAATTAGTATTTGTAAATAATGATGAAAGAAAATATACTTTTAAAAGATGGTTGCAAAATTTTACAGATTTTGTTAATACTGATACTTCAATCTTCTCAGTCATATTATTTATAGTTGTGTTTTATCTTATGATTTTTATAACAGGAATTCCTATGACATACGATTCTAGTGGATTATCTATTAGATTAATTGAATCTGGCGCATGGATACTTTTCGCAATTTCTCTTATATCATGGTTTTGTACATATTTTTTAGGAATTTCCATTGGAGATTTATTTTATAAATTTATTTCTAGCTTATGGGATTCTCTACAACCAGATGATGTTTATGGAAATATAAATGCAAATACTGTTTCTTCTACAATAAAAAATACTCCTCAAGTTTTCAATATTTCTAATAATTTATATACTTATAAGGATGCACAAGCAATTTGTAAATCGTATGGAGCCAGATTAGCAACATATGATGATATGGAAAAAGCATATGAAGATGGCGCAGAGTGGTGTAATTATGGTTGGTCTGATGGTCAAATGATATATTATCCTACTCAACAAGAAACATGGAATAAATTACAGAATGATCCTAACAAAAAAAATAGTTGTGGACGTCCAGGAATTAATGGTGGATATATGAAGAATCCTTATTTAAGATTTGGTGTTAATTGTTATGGTAAAAAACCGGAAGCTACTGATGCAGATCTGAAATTAATGAAACAAAGAAAGGATTCATTGACACCATCTACCCCCGCAGATGCATTAATGGATAAAAAAGTTAAATATTGGATGGATAATTCTGCAAATTTACTTAAAATTAATTCATTTAATCATGATAAATGGTCTGAATATTAGATTATATATTATTTTAATTTTATATAATAAAATTATATAAAGATTTCCCATTATATATATACATATATATATAAGTATATATTTATTAATAATGGAAAATAATAGATTAGATGAAGATTTTAAAATTCAATCAGTAAATGATCTTTTTATAAAAGCAGTTACTGACAATGAAAAATATTATCCTAATATTTATCATACTGAAGAACGTATGGTAGATTTTTATAATGATTTATCATATAATACAAAATTTGCCAATGATTTAATTACTAATACTCCTAATTTAACAACTTCTCAAAAAAATATGCTGTATGAAGGAGTATGTTGTGGCGGAGGAAAAATTGAGGAAGTAACTTTTCAAACAGTTAGATTCGATAAGTTACCTGCTCCTTCATTAGATGATTTAAATTGGGTAAAATCGTATGATGAAAATATTAAAAAATATAAAAATATGGAAAAATTCAGTAGAAGAGTTCAAAATAGAAATAAAAACAGAAGATAACCCTATAATTTATATCATATAAAATATATAATATAAATTTCATCTTCCTGTCCAAACTTTTATAATAGGTCCCAAAATTCCATTATTTTCTTTATCATAAATATAATTTTCATAAGAATAATTACAATATAAATTTCTATATTTTGATACACTATATGTATATCCATGTATATCTCCAAAAAAAGTATTAACTTCCGATTCCAAATTAACTCTACATAGAAATCCAAATAGTCGTTCTAATGCCATTCTATCTTCTCTAGATTTTATAAATTCTATTAATTCAAAAAAATTATATTTCTTTTGCAATTCACATAAAAAAGAATATTCTATTACAGATTGAACTCCATAACATCCTTTCCAAATATTTTTATTTAAGTAATGCTTTAATAAATTATAAAAAGTATTATCATATAGGTTATGAGTCATGCTGTGCAATTTAGTTATTTCATTTTCTTCATTATTCCAATTATGTTCAAAATTCCACAGAAATTGTATTTTATTGGCACTTTCAAAATTAATCTTCTCCTGTATGAAAACTGAATCGTGAATAATTACTGCTTTTTCAAATAAATGAAATTTCCATAAATAATAATATGGTAATAATTCTCCTCTTTGAGGAAATTCGGATGGAATAACCAAATAATTTATAGGTTCTATATTATCATATTTTATTAATTCCTGATTACTATTATCATCTATTATAACTATAGGTTCAGAATAAAATTTACGTATACATCTATAACATTCTTTCCAATATTCATTCGTTTCTTCTGAATTAACATGCCTTATTATTATAAATCCGAATTTTGGAATATTTATACTCATAATTATCTATTTTTATTATTTATAAATCATATAAATAATAAGTAATAATATTTATATAATTTATTTATATATATATATATAATGCCGATTAATAATGATAATTCTGATATAACTATAATAGATATGTTTCCTATCACAAATGAAATATATATGAATATTCATTTGATTAATGAAATTACTATAATTATAAAATTATGTAATCAATATAGACAACCGATAATCAATACAACCGCATTAGTAATTAAAAGGATACCAGAAATGAAAAAATGTATTCAAATTCATTCAACGAAAATATTTGCGCTAGATTATTATTCAAAATATCAAATAGAATACTACGGTAATATTATTGCAACAATAAATGAACCTAACGATTGGTTTATGCTATAGTTTTTGTTTTTGTTTTTGTGTTTTTGAATTATTATAAAAACCTCCTTTTGGTTTAGTATTTGAAGATATTAATCCAAATAATTCATTAAATAAATTATCTGGGATTACCTCTGGGATATTTTTAAAACTACCTCCTTTTTTCTGTTTTTTATTATCTTCTCTATTTCCTCCTGAAAATTCGTTATAAGAAACTATTTTTGGAATTGATACAACTAAACCTGCAGGAATTCCATAGTTTTCTAAAGCGGACATATTTTGTTTATCTTTTATTTTATATATTAAATTTGATGCTGGATATACTGCTTTTGAAATAGTATTTGAAAGAAATCCATCAATATCCATATTTTTATTTTCATATTCATCAAATTTATATCCTCCTATAAATGTTTTTTCATTTTCCATAATTTATTATATATATATTTAATATTATATATAATATAAGCAAAAAAAATACTAATTATTTATTATAAATACGTTTAATATCAATATCTGATTTTATTTCTCTTTTATTTTTTACGTATTCAATAATATATGAAACTTGAGATTGGTCAGTAATAATTTCTGATAGACATTTTTCTAGGAATCCAAATGTAAGCGGAGAATATTCTTTTTTGGTAAAAAATTTAAGTTCTCCGTCGGGCAATTGTACACGACTAAGTTTCGAGGAATTTTCACTGACAATTGATAAAATATCAGTTGTTAATTTTGATTTTTCTTCTCGAATAAATTTTAATTTGTCATTGGATTTTTTTATTTCTGTATCCAATTCTACCCATTTTTTTATATTTTGTATTAATTCTTCTTTTTTTGAAATTTTATCATTTTCTGTCATATTATACTATACAATAATATAATATGAAATTTTTATATTAGTTTATCTTCTCTTATTACTTCTTCTCTTATTACTTTTCTTAAATGATTTTTTATTTGTTTTTCTTCCTTTTAAAATAGTAGCAGCGACTAAAGCTGTGGGGACAGCAATTGTTGTTAAATCTCCACCGTCCTGTTGTTTCTTTTGTTTTCGGCGTCTTCTACCTCCTTCTGTTTGTTCTTGTTCCTGTTCTTGTTCCTGTTGTTTTTGTTGTTCTTGCTCTTGTTGTTGTTTTCCACCTTCTACTTGTTCTTCTTGTTCTTCTTTTTGTTGTTCTTGTTGCTGTTGTTCTTGTTTTCCACCTTGAGTTTTTCTTTGTCTACGACGTTTTTGTGTTTTTTGCTTTCTTCTTTTTCCACCGACTTTGTTCATTGCAATCACATTTGAACCGGGAACAGCATGTTGCTGTCCAGGACCTCCATAAACCTTTTCAGCATAATCAGAAGCACTACCTCCTTTAAATTCACTTGCATTTTTTGCGATACCACTACTAGATAAAGTCATTTTAATCTATATATATTAAACAAATATATTATTTCATATGTATTTTTTAATTATATAAAGCAACAGAAGTATCTTTTTTAGATAAACTTTTTATTATACGCAATAATAAAAACAAATTTGCTAAAATAATACAACTCAAAAATACCATATAAATTGATATTACCCAAATATACAAGTAAATTTTATCATAAATTATATTACAAATTGGGCTAAATATATCCATGAATGCAGTTTTTATATTTTCATTTTTAAGAAAATCAATACACACATCTTTAATATTTTTCATAACTATTACAACATATATTATTTAATTTAGAGAAACGAATTACTATGTGTGAACGTATTCGTAAAATAAATACTATAAAAATATTAACACGATTTATAGTATAAAAATGAGTGAGATATATATACCTAATGATAGTTTTGATTTTAATAAGATAAAATTACTAACTCCAGTAAATCAGAATGGAAGTTATTTTATTAAATTTAGAACAAATGACAATCCTTTATATATTCAACCTCCTAAATCCAAAACTAAACAGGGAATTTTTAAATCAGGAAAAAAGATCCATTGTGATCTTCTCTATACAAATGAAAACGAACAATTTGTTAGATGGATAGAAAATTTAGAAATACATTGCCGTAAAATTATGTTTGAAAATCGTGAAAAATGGTTTGAAACTGTTTTAGATGAAAACGACATTGAAACCTATTTTACTTCTCCATTTAAAGTGGTTAAATCAGGTAAATTTTATTTAATGCGAGTTAATGTTCCTAGTCTTTTAGGCAATTGTTCACTAAAAGCATATAATGAAAACGGAGAAGAAATTGACATTGAATTAATCAAAGAAAATATGGAAGTAATGAATGTTTTAGAAATACAAGGAATAAAATGTTCCGCCCGTAATTTTCAAATTGAAATGGAAATTAAACAGATAATGCTTTTAGATAATTCAAATATGTTTGAAAAATGTGTTTTTAATACTAAAAAAAATGAATTGGAAGGTAGTTCTTCTCAATCTATTTCAGATGTAAAGTTAGTTTCTGAAACTAAAATAAATAAAATAGATATATTAACTGCTAATAATTCATTAGTTTTAGAAAATGATAGTCAAACTAATAGTTTTGAAACATTAAATGGAGAAGATGAAATAGATTTATCAAAATCAGAAAATTTAGAATCAGGTATAGTTCAAATAGAAGATTCCGGTGAAAAAGAAATAGAATATGATAAAGAGATTTCTAATTATGAAAAAGATACTATTAATGATGGAATTATAGAGGTAGATTTTGATTTAGATAAATTATCAAATTCAGAAATAGTTGAAGTTAAAGAACAAAAAGATATTTATTATGAAATGTATGTTGAAGCAAAACGTAAAGCAAAAATTGCAAGAGATTTAGCAATTTCTTCATATTTAGAAGCAAAAAAAATTAAAAATATCTATATGATTCAGGATTCAGATAGCGATATTGATTTAGATAATGAAGAATTTATAAAAACTATGAATGTTTAGCAAAAAAAAAAAATAATATAGTAATTTATTTAGGAATTGTTTAGTTTTATATTTGATATAATATTTATAAAATATTTTATAAATATTATTAATGATTATTTATCAGTATTTTTAATAAATAATTTTATCAGCCGTTTATATAAAGAAAAATGTTCAAAGATATTTCTAGTGGTCTCAGTAAATTTTTTACACGTGACAAGATTTTTATTTTAATAGCCTTAATTATTTTAGGCTATGCTCTTATGTCATACTCTGATTCAAAAAGTCTAATTTTAGATAGTATGGATGATGGACATATTGGAGGAAGTTCTGCTCCTCAATTACCAGCGGATACCAACATCGGAACTTCTAATGTTGCTCCTTCTTCTCAAGCTACCGGTGGATATAGTGCTCAAGCTGTTGCTAGTCCTGCTGAACTTTTACCAAAAGACCAAAATAGTCAATGGGCAGCTTTAAATCCAGTTGCTATGAATCAAGGAAGTGTTGTTATGCCTGATCTTCTTCAAGCTGGATATCATATCGGTCTTGATACTATTGGACAAACTTTAAGAAATCCTAATTATCAGTTACGTTCTGATCCTATTATTCAAAAAGCTGACGTTGGACCTTGGAATCAATCTACTATTGAACCTGATTTAGGAAGAGTTCCTCTTGAAATTGGCAGTTCATATAAATAAATAAATTTTTTATACTATAACATAATATCATAATATAATAATAATACTATATTATGAACACGATAGAAGAATATAAATTACCAAAAAATACATATAAATTTAATAATGGATTTAGAATAGTTTATGAAAAATCTAAAAATAAATTTCCAATTACTTATTTTGATGTGTTTTGTGATGTGGGGTCAATACATGAAAGTAATGATAATAGAGGAGCATCGCATTTTATAGAACATATGGTATTTAAAGGAACAAAAAAACTAAAAACATCTGTAGATGTTATTAGAAGTTATGATAATGTTGGAGCATATTTTAATGCAACGACTACTCAAAGATACACAAAATATATTGTAAAATGTCCAGATGATTCGTTTGAAGAATTAATTAATATTTTATCCGATATCTTATTTAATTCTGTTTTTAATAGAATAGAATATAAAAAAGAGAAGAATGTGGTTATTGAAGAAAATTTATCATCAGATAATGAAGATTTAATTTGGGATATGTCGACAGAAATGAACTATAGTGGAACTCCATATGAATATCCAGTTGATCATATAAAATATCATACGAAACGCCAGGAATCATTAGAATATAATAAAATTATGGATTTTTATAATAAATTTTACCAGCCAAATAATATGATTTTAAGTCTAACTACAAATATTCCATTTACTAGAATTATAAATATTTTGAAAAAAACGTATTTCTTTAAAAAAATATCCGAAAATAATTCTTCTCAAAATGAATGTAAAAAATCTATTTTTTATGTTCAACCAAAAGAAAAAACAGAAATTGAATATAATATTAAACATTCAAATAATGATGATGTTACTTATATGCACTTATCTTTTATAGTTTGTAATATGTTCTCCGATGATTTTCCAAAAATAAAATTTTTATCAACCATATTGGGTGGATATTTCAGTTCGCGTTTATTTATTCTTTTAAGAGAAAATAATGGACTCACATATTCATCTTATTCAGACACAAATATGAATGAAATTTCTGGAGATATTACAATTGGTGTAAAAAGTAATCCAATAAAATTAATAAAAAATGGTACGAAGAAAGGTGTTCTTCCATTAATTATAGATATGATAAATGAATTACATAAAAATGGTATAACTCAAAAAGAATTAGAACTTACTAAAAATTATTTAAAAGGATCATTAAGTTCAAATTTGGAGAAGAATGGATTATATACAAATTATAATGGAAAATATATGCTATTATATTCGGAACATAAAGATTATATTCCATTTGATAAGATATATGATAAGTATTATAAAAATATTACAGTAAATGAAATAAATGAAATTATTAAAAAGTATTTAATAAAGTCAAAATTAAATGTATGTGTTTTGGGTAAAAATTTACCTTCTCAAATGATAATTAAAAAAGAATGTGAAAAATTAAGTGTATAAATAATATATAGTAAATTTCATTACATATTATTTATTATGAATAAATTAGATATTTTAGGATATGTAGTTATTATTTGTATCATTGGATTATGCGTATATTTTTATTATGAAAAAAATGGATTTGATTTAAAATGTATAGTGTCTACTGTTGATGGTAATAAATATTGCGTTAGAGAAAGAGCTAAATTAAAAAAAGCAGCAGATATGTTAGCAAATGTTTCGCAAAAATGTAAAGATTTAGTTAATTATGTCCATCAAAAATATCCAGATAAAGAGCATGTCAAGAGATTAAAAGATGGGTTTAATCCGCAAAAAATATCGGAAATTTTACCTACTAGTTCCTATACAGCTTATAGTGAAAATAAAGGAGAAAAAGTTGCATTCTGTTTAAATAAAAATAATAAATCTAATGATGGAAACGATAATATGATTGATGAACATACTCTTACTTTTGTCGCGATACATGAACTTTCACATATTGCAACTGAATCTATTGGACATAAAAGTGAATTTTGGGAAAATTTTAAATTTTTATTAGAAGAAGCAAAAGAGGCAAATATACATACTCCAGCTGATTATAAAAAATCACCTCAGGAATATTGTGGAATGAAAATTAGTGATAATCCTTATTATGATGCATAAAAAAATATACAGTATATACATTATTTACAATATAAAATATGTAATCAAATATAAATGAGTAATCCATATTATGGTTTCATAATAGATAGGTCTCCGTCATTATCAATATGTAAAATATTTTTATTGTTATATAATTTTGCGATGTCTAATAAATTAGCATTGACATATAATATTAATTCATTTATTTCATTTGGCGTGTTAAAATCAATAGGAATATTTTGATTTTTACTATTTTGTATTAAATTATCATATACTCTGTGTATAATATCAATCACACTATGGCAATACATAGTTAATATATTATGTATTTCTCTATTCTTTTCCCTTCTTTTCTCCGCAGAGAATAAAGTTGTTTTAAATTGTTTTTCGTCAATTTCATTATTAATATATCTTATTCTTAATTCTAGATTATATGTTTCTGCGTTAGCAGTAACGTAATTTGGAAGTTGTTGATATAAAATATGATTTACTCGTCTTATGATATTAAATGTTTTTAAAATCGGATCTAAATGTTTAAAATTTTTATTATTTAATGCGAAATCGGCAGAATAATTAATATATCTTTGATTTGGGAGTATAGAACCCACACTCATTATTTTTATAATTCTATCATAAAAATGTCTAACAAATAAATGATCTAAATCTCTTCCACATCGTATATCTAAAGGATTTCTCTCAATATTTTCATTGCCATTTCTTCGTAACCACTCAAAATAATGTGGATTATGAACTGCTGTTTGAATTTTTCCGGTAGCCCAACTAAATGCGGTATGACAACTTACACACCACATCTGATCACATCCATCTATTTTAAATATGGGAACAGTACACGATGGACATGCTTTTGTATTAGCTGTAATCATTCTAGCTGTTTCGACATCATCATTATTACAAACATGTTCATTACCGCCTTCGTCTTCATTATTATTATTATTATTTTTTATTTTATGACAATCTTTACATACAATCACTGAACATAATTCACATTTCCATCTATTAGAAAGATATCCTTTGCAATTTTCAGCAGGACATCTTCTTATAAAATTAATTCGGGCGTTTTCTTCACCATTATCCTCATCACGATTATTTTCATATCTAAGATTATTAATCATCATTCTTTTATCAAAAATTTTATTATTTAATTCCTTAACCTGAAGTTCAAGTTCTTTTATTTCATTTTTTATATTTTCTATATCTTTTCTTTTTTTTGCTTCAATTACTGCAGCAGGTAAAAGAGAAGTTTCTATATCGAATAAATATTTTTTATGATGATCTTTTAATGTTTTATCTATAAAAGTTTTTGTAAAATTATCATTTAAAAATTTTCTAAGAAATTCATGATGACAATTCATACATTGTGGAACATTTACTGTTAATAGATATGACTGATAACATGATGCACATGCTTTATGATCACAAAAACCACACGTAATTTCTTTCCTAGTGGATTTATTAATTTTTTCAACGCATATATTACAGGTAAGAACTTCAGTCATTTTATTATAGAGAAATAGAGAAAACCGTTTATATTTATTATAAAGAAGTTATATTATAATTTTATTATGTAGTAGACAATATAATAAATAGTTATTTATTATTCAATTTTTCAATAAAAAAATACATATTGATTATGTATTTTTTATGATTTTTATGATTTTTATGATTTTTATGATTTTTATGATTTTTATGATTTTTATGATTTTTATGATTTTTATGATTTTTATAATTTTTATGATTTTTATAATTTTTATAATTTTATAATTTTATAATTTTTATAATTTTATAAAATATTTTGTTTAATATATTCTATGCTACTAGTTATATTTTTTGGAGGTTTTGTATTATAAATACTGCATATGCGATCTAAATTATTACTAAAATATTCGGTTAATTGCTGTAATTCTTCTCTGTAATTTTCATTAAAAGCTTCTCTTCTGTAAATAATTCCATACGCATTATCATATATTTTATATATTATATCCGTAGAAACATGGACATACATAATTAATATATCTAATATTTCTTTATTTCTAAGAGTAAATTTTTCATTACTGAATAAATTTTTCTTAAATATGCTTTCATTAATTTCATTCAATAAATATTTAATTCGTAATTCTTTATTTTTATTTTGTCTATTTTCTTGATATTGTGGAATAGTATCGTGCAATATATGACTTATTTTTTGAATTAAATCATTTATTTTTCCATAAAATTGCAATATATGTAATCCATGGTGATTTTTATATGAAGTTATAATTTTATGTTGTAATGTATTAAAATCACTAATAAAATGATAATCTAATTCTCTTCCACATGCAAAATCTAAAGGATTTCTTTCCGCAGCAATTTCATTAGACTTTCTATTTTTATTTAGCCATTGAAAATAATGCGGATTATGTATTTTAGTTTCGATATTTCCTGTTTGCCAACTAAATGCAGTATGACAACTTACACACCACATCTGATCACATCCATCTAATTTAAAAATTGGAACCGCACAATTAGGACATGGTTTTGTATTTTGTTTTAATGCGTTTACACTTTCAATATCGTCTTTTTTACATATGTGTGATTCAGTTTTTATTTGATGACATAATTCACATACTGAAACATTACATAAAGAACAGATAAATTGGGAATTTAAAAATGCTCTGCAATTTTCGGTGGGACATCTGGTGATTAATTTTGGCATTTTTACTGAATTATTAAAATCCGATGTTTCTTCGTCTCTTTTAATACTAATTATCATATTATCAAAATGATGAATTTTATCCAATATTTTTTTCATTTTTTTAGATAGTTCTACATTAGGATTTAAAATTTGTTTTTTATTATTTGAGATAGCATATTCTCCGCTATTTTTAGAACCAGATTTTAATGTAGTATTAAAACTTTTTCTCCATTCTTTGCCAAGTTCGTGATATTCAATTTCTAATTTTTTAATTTCTGCATTTATTTCTGTAATTTTTTTTTGCTTTTCTACGTCTGGCATTGTTGCTGGAAGCAATGCTTTTTCAATATCAAATAAATAATTTTTATGATGTTCTTTTAATTTTTTATCTAAAAATGATTTTGATAATATAGTTTGTAAAAATTCACGACCCCATAATGTATTACAATTCATACATTTTGGGGAATTAATTGTTAATAAATATGATTGACAGCAAGATGAGCATGATTGATAATCACAGTATTTGCATGTAACTAATTTACGAGTGGATTTATTATATTTTTCAGCACAAACAAAACAGGAGTCAGTCATATTATAGAGTAAAAGTAAAAATATGAGTAAGAATAATTTAAAAAGCTTTAAAGGTTAGAGTAATTGAGGTAAGAGAGAAGAGCGCTTATAATATATATAATATTATATAAATTATAAACAAGGGTGGGGGATATAAAAATAATGTAAAAAACGCACATCAATTTTTTTTTAAATAAATGCCATAGATACAATTTTTGAATTTGTATTTCGAGAAGAATTGTAAAATTTCATTTGCATATTATTTGCAGGAAAATCGGGAATTTTATTTATTTTATTAATTGGTAAAATTTTTATATCTTTTTTTGTTCCATCATTTACCAATATAACTGAATTTGGAGAAACTTTTGAAATGGTATTATTTGATGCTCTCTGAAAAATATAATTAGGAGAATTTACAGAACATGATAATGTGGGTATCTGAGAAAATCCTGAAGATAAAATAATAGAACATAAATCAGAATATAATTTCATTATATCGACATTCATTCTATTTTTTCTTAGTGCAGCTAAAAAACTAGCAGTAAATGCACCTACTGCTCTAGCTTCTGATGGCAAATAAACATCGGCTGATGTTTGAGAATCTCTACATCCACTAAAACATATTATATTTGGATTTGTTGATATTGATTTATTTCCATTTAATGATCCTATTACTTTTCCTGCATTATAATTAAAAACATATTGTAAATCGCACATAGTTCCACTATGGCAACTATCAAATAAAAGAATTGTTTTACATTTAGAATTTTTAACTATATTAAATATTTCATCGTCAGTAATAAATCCTTTTGCAGAATAATCTATAGGAACTATTACTTCATCTAAACCATCAGTTTCATCACCATTTAAATCACGTATTTGTGAGCCATGTCCACTATAGTGAAACCATATTTCTGAATAATTTGCGGATTGATTAATTAAAGTATTTAAATTATTAAGAATATTTTGACGGGTAGGTAATATATTTGGAGAAGAAACGTCATCTCTTAACATCATAATATCCGAACTAGAATAATTGAATGCATCCTGTAATGTATTTGCCATATTAGTTATATCTGATATACATCCATTTAATTTAATTTGTGGAATACTATTATAATTTATTCCAACTAATAATGCTTTTTTAGGTAATGAAGATAAAGACATGTTTATAGTTTATAATTACATAAAAATATATACAAAATATATAATGGAGAAGTTAAAAATAAACGTACCAAAAGAAGACATATATAAAATATATTCTCTAAATTCTTCTGGAGAAGTTGAGAAGATATATGTTTTTTCAAGAGGAAATGTAGTTGATGTATTTAGCGAAGAATCATTGGCTGTCTTTAAATCAAAAAATATAGAAATTATTTATTCTAAAAATCAGATACATAAAGATGATTCTGTGCGTGTTTTGAAAAAAAAAATATTATTGGAATTAGGCTCAAATAATAACGCATACGAAGAATTATATTTATTTGTAAATATTTTGGAGAAGATTGATGTTCTTAAACTTTATCAGAGTATTTCAAAAAATGATAAATCTCATATTGAGAAGATTCAATTAGATCAAATTTTCTCGAATTTTAATATTACAAATGTCAATATTGATAATAAAGAAACCTATTCCTATAATGATTTTTCGTCTTATTTTTCATCAGATAAAGATTATTTAATTAATTATCCTTTGGGACAACGTTTTTCTGAAAATGATAATTGGGAATTTCCTGCAAATCCATTTTCTTCTGTGCATAATACATCTTTTGTGGATTTTACAAATAATCCTTTATTGTCATTTGAGAATCAACTTTTATTAAATTATGGAAATATACATGAAAATATTATTTATTTATGTAAACCTGAGAAGATTTTACAATTTCTATTAGATAAAGGAATATCCGAAGAAATAAGTATTCAAACTTATTTTCCTCTATTATATAAATTAAATATTTTATCATCTTCTCAATTAGTAAAAAATAAAAAAGGATTATTATCAAAAAATAAAGAATTATTAAATAAGCAGACTCTCCAGTTATATAAAACTGTCGATCTATTTTATGATATTTATAATGGTAAAAAAGAGGATTTACATTATCAAAATAGAGGAATAAAAACATTTGATATACGAATAATTTCTGATTTACAGGGAAATTTACCTTTGGATGTTATTTTTAAAAATATTCATGCAACTAAAGAGATGGCTTTCATAAAATTTAATCCGGGAACTAGGAGTGAAAATTTATATAGATTATATGGAACTCAACTCACATTTGATGGTAAAAATATACCGTATTTGTCAGAATCTACTATATTAAAATTATCTCGAGATATTGGTAAAAGTAAACAGATTGCTATTTATACAGAATATCTTTCTGAGAAGACTGGACAATCCATACATTTAAATATAACTATTGAAAATAGTGGCGATGTATATATTTCTTCAGAACTTAAAGTTCCTATTTCATTAGATGAACTTAAAGAATTATTAATTTTGAAATTAAATCCTATTTTAATGAATATAAATGGATTTCTAGAGCAGACTGGATATTCAATCCGATTAGTAAATACTTTATATGAATCCTACATTGAAATCATTGATGTTACATATGTTATCGAATATATTTTAGAGAAGCAATTTAATTTAAGTAAATATTCTGGTTGTATAACAGGTATTTTTGATTTTATTAGAGAAGATGAAGTTAGAGGAACAGAATTAATTTTTAAACGTGTTGAAAATTTTCAGGAAATGGATTCACAAACAATTATGATTCGTAATGCTATCATAAAAACTGGAAATATATCTACTGCAGTTCAAGAACTTATAAAAAATTATAAAATGACGTCTGATGCTGCTGAATTACGTATTGTAAAATATTTTTCTGAACATAAAGATGTTCGCGGTAAAGTAGTAGATAATCCAGGATTTGGAGTATTATTAAAAATAACTAATTTAGATAAACTTGTTATAGAAATTTCTGATATTAATGCTCTAGCATATATTGACGTTTTAAATATATATTTTGATAGTATTATTAGAATAACACAAAAACCAGATACAACTATCGTTACTAAATCAATCATAACTGATTTATGTTTAAAAAATGGAAAGATAGGTAGTGGTGCTGATGTTTCTCATATTGAAAATGTTGTGGCAACTACTTTCATTAAACCCACAAAAATGTTAAAATTAAAGAAAACTGATATTGATGAAGATGGAGAAATTGAAGATTATGAAATTCAAGATAATGAAGTGTTTTTTGAAGAAAGTGGAGAAGATTTATCTACTATTGAACCAGAACCAATTTCTGCACCTGTAGAAATTAAACCTATTAAACCAATTGAAATTAAATCAATTGCTCCAATTATGTCAAAAGAAGTTAAATCAGAAGATACTGTTAGTGATGATGGTTTATTTTTTGAAGATGAGGAGGAAGAACCAGAAGAAGAACCAGAAGAAGAACCCGAGGAAGAACCCGAAGAAGAACCCGAGGAAGAACCCGAGGAAGAACCCGAAGAAGAACCCGAGGAAGAAATTAAAATTGAAGAATCTTCTCAAAGTCCTAAAAATAAAACTCCAGAACTTTCTCAAAATAAAAATTATTCTATTTCATCATCATCCGAAGAAGGATTATTTTATGATGATGAAGATGATGAAAAAGATGAAGAAGAATCTAATATTAAAAAGGGTGGAAATGATGATGAAGATGAAGAAGTGGAAGAAGAGGATGAAATAGAAGAAGAGGAAGAAGAAATTGAAGAAGATGAGGAACCTTCAGATTCTATAAATGATGATGAGTTTGTTATTAATCCTGTTGGTATTCGTTTAAAAGACCCCAGTTATTTTTACACAAGAATGAAACAGAGAGATCCGATTCTTTTTTCAACTGAAGAAGGCGCAAATTATGAAGGATATGCTCGTATCTGTCAATCTAGCCGTGCAATACAACCAGTAATTTTAACAAAAAAAGAATTTGATAAAATAAATAGAGATTTTCCGGGTTCTTATACAGATTATATTAAATACGGTACAAATCCTGATAATGCTTTTTATTATATTTGTCCAAGATATTGGTGTATGAAAACAAATACAAGTGTTACTGAACAAGATGTGAAAGATGGAAAATGTGCAAAAGTTCCTGATCCACAAAATCCTGGGAAATTTTTACCAGATAAAATTATCGAAAAAGATACAAAATTTGTTACGAATAATGCTTTTGTATATGAATTTAATAATCCAAAAGAACATATTAATAAAAATGGGGAGTATATTAAACATTATCCTGGATTCAAACCAAATAAACATCCAAAAGGTTACGGTTTACCCTGTTGTTTTAAGATACCCAAACAAAATTGGGAATATAATCAGGAAGAAGATATTACTGTTAAAAAAGGAAAAACAAAAAATCTAAAAAAAATTAAGAATGAAATTCCGGATGTTGAGAAGAATACCGCATATATTATTAGTAATGAAACATTTCCTATTAAACAAATGCATCGTTTTGGTTTCCTACCTAAATCAGTGCAATATTTTTTGCAAACGGATAATAATTTGTGTGTTACTGAAAATAATGCGGCAATGATTAAAGAAAATGTTAATTGTATTTTAAGATATGGGGTTGAGCAAGTTCAAAAGCAATCTATTTATGGGTCTATTGCGGAGTTGTATGCATATACCCAGGGATTAGAAAATACTCCTAGTGTTTCAGAATTAAAAACAATCATAAAAAAAGCAATTACAATAGATCATTTTATTAGATATAATAATAGTAATTTAGTTTCAGTATTTAAACCCAAAAAAATCAATAGAGAAGAAATAGATATAGAATTATATTCAGAAAGCAAACTCTATAAATCTATAAAATTGGATAATGAATTTCAGGTAGATTTTTTAGAGGATACTATTGCTGCTTATGAAAATTATATTAAGTATTTGACAAATGATGAAAGTAGTGTAGATCATAAATATATTTGGGATATGATAACTGAAAATAATGAGAATTTTATAAAAGGAGGCATCAATTTAATTATTTTAGATATTCCAAATAATGATATTACAGATAATATTAAAATATTATGTCCTACAAATTCACGATTCACTAAATTATATGATTCGAAAAAAGCATCTTTTATTTTAATAAAAAGAGAAAATATCTATGAACCAATTTATATTTATAGAGAAAATGATGGTATTATTACTGCTACAAAAACATTCTATGAAATTAATACATTAGATAATATTCGACGAGTTTTAAAAATAATTCAGAAAACTCGCAATATGAAATGTGGCGCTTATCCAAGCTTACCTAAAATATATAAATTTGCAAAAAATATCGATGTTCAAGAATTATATATAGTATTAAAATCCCATAATTATAAAGTTCTTTCTCAAGTTTTAAATTATCAGGGAAAAATAATTGGTTTAGTTGTAACAACTAATGGAGAAGATTCCGGAAATCATGTATTTGTTCCATGTTTACCCTCATCAGAAATAGACGAAATGAATGATATAGATATGATTTTTATGGATGAAGATAATTCTGAACATCCAATATGGAACGATTATGATAAAACTGTTGCAGAATTGAAAAAAATAAATCAAGTAACTGGAGGAAAAATTCAATGTTATCCAAAAATGAAAGTAATCGAAGATGAACTTATTGTTGGTATTATAACAAACACAAATCAATTTGTAAAAATTGAACCTCCATCAGAAAATATAAAATTTGATGATTTGGTAACTTTAAATGGATCTAATTATATTATTGCTGACAAAGTTATAACTACTTCTAGTGAAGCTGATAAAGAACGTGTTGAAATGATTAAAAAAATATCATTAGAAAGTCAGTTTTATACTACATTTCGCAGTTTGGTAAGAACAGGATTAAATTTATATGAAAATTCTTCATATAGAGCTAGTATTTTAAGAACCATTAATAATCAAAATATAAATTATAAACAAAAAATGAGAAGAACAATTGATTATTTAAAAAAAATAATGGAAGAGAAGGTTTTATTTCAAGAGATTGGAGAAGATGTTCTTTTAACTTTCGAAAAAATATCATGTTTAACTTCTAATTGTGGAGAACAAGAATATTGCATTAAAACTGATGATGGAAAATGTCAAATGATTATTCCGAATAAGCATTTAATTAGTGGATTAGATAATGAAAATATATATTATGGACGTCTAGCTGATGAATTAGTAAGATATAAGAGAATCCAAGTATTTATGTTTCAGCCAAAAACATATTTAAATGTAACAAATACTGACTATGACATTAGAGAAGATGAATTTATTTTATTACAAACCTCGATTAATAATGATTATTTGAAAAAATTAGTTCCATTTAATTATAATAGTCAAATTATTAATGTAAATCATTCTACAGCAAATCCTCAAATTACTCAAGCCTATTCTGGAGATCCTATTCCATTAAAAGATCAATCTATTATAGAATCTTCTCAAGAAGATAAAAATATAAATGATTATATGTTAGAATGTATAAAAGAAACTGTAGAAGTTGTTGGTAAACAGAGTGAAAGCATGTGGAAACGAATTTTTCCGAAAACAACTAAGGAAATTATTTTTAAAAATACTTCGACAAATTGTAGTTTTTATGTTTTATTATATATATTTTTTCATAAATATAAAACAGTTATTTCTGTTCAATCATTGAAAATTTCTCTATGGAATGGATATAAGCAATATCTACCAAAATATAAAGATGCTATATTAAAAGTTTGGAAAAATCAGGGTAAAAAAATGTTATGTGATAAAATTAAATCAAATCATCTTACTATTGAAACCGCTATTATGAGTGATGCATATTATATAACAAATTTAGATATTTGGATCTTCTCTCTTATTGCAAAAACACAAATATGTTTATTCTCAAAATTGAAATTGAAAACTTTGAATGAAAACTGGGAGTGGTTAATTATGGGAAACAAATATAATGATATGCATTATTTTATTCGTTCACCTGCATTTCAAGGCCCTAATAAAATTCCGGCATACAATTTAATTCGCGACCCTTTTGCGATATCTTCTCTAGGAGAATTTCAAATAATTGTTCAAAATACAATTTCTGGAAGAAATGTCGAAGAAACCGGAAGTATTCAATCGTTGGAATCTTATTTGGAAAATATATAATATATTTATTAAAAAAAGAATATAAAGACAAAGCATTTGAAATATATATACGAGATATATTCGTATATGATGCGTTCATAGTATAGTGGTAGAACGAACCCTTTCCACGGGTTAGACTCGGGTCCGATTCCCGATGGACGCAAGTGAATATGTATAATAATAATATTTATTAATTATAAATATTATTTTTTCATTTATATATATATATAAATGAAAAAAACTAGAAAAAATTCAAATAGAAATAAAAAAACAAAAAAAAATAGATATGGTGGAAGTCACGGAAAAAATTATAGATTAAATGTACCTTTTAAAGTAACATTTAGACAAATTAAAGATTTGTTAGATGATCTTAAAGAAATTACATCTGTTAATGATATTGATTCTTATGAAATTAAAAAAACATATTTTATTCAATTTAAAGATGATCATCAACATTATTTTCATTTTCGCATTTTAGGAAAAATAAAAGAAAATGGAATTAATTATTTAGAAGTTTTTCCTGTTATTGAAAAAGGAAAACGTTATGGATTCCTTACATCAGAACAATATATAAATATAGATCAGATTGAATATGCATATGCTGATGATTATTCTAATGAATTTTATAAAAAATCAATTAAGAAAATATCTGAAGATGTATACAAAAAAACAAAAACAAATAAAGATCCAATACATTTACCGGCTGAAATACAAGATAATATTTTTTCATATTTAAAAAAATAATTTAGTTGTATGTGTAAATCATATATGTTACAATAAGACATATTGATACTGCCCCAAATATTATAAGTGCACATTTGGCACAATAAAACAATCTATCTGGTGATTTTTCTTCCATTATTAGCGGTAAAATCATATTTCTATTGCGTGATTCTTCAATTTCATGATATTTTTCACAAGATGTATCACAATTTTTATAAACTAAATGTACTTCTGGTAACATTTCTTTTATTTATTTATTTATTTATAATATATTAAATATATTATAATTATGAGTTTATATTTATATTAGTTTTATATAGATTTTATAAGATAATAACCATGATATCCAATAACGGCAAATCCCAATAATAATATTATTTGATAAATCCAATCAGCCGTTTTTTCTTTATTATACCCAATATAAACTAGCAATGGACCTATAAATATTATATGCATTAAATTTACCCAATTTGGCTTTCCATATAAATACATTTTATACAAATGATATCCAATGATTATTAATCCTAATATCAATAAAAAATTATGGAAATATTTTGGCACATTTGTTTTATTTATACCTAAATACAAAAATAATGAACCAACAAATAAAATATGAAATAAAGAAATAAATTTACTCATTATCTATAATAAATATATATTATGTAAATAAATAAATAAATCAAAAATCGGTAGATTCCAATGATTCAAATACATTATTTTTAGTATAATTATCATAATATTCCTTTAATTGTTTATATCCACCAATGAATTTTGAATCATGAAAAATCATAGGAAATGTTCTATGTTCAATTCCTTTGGTTTCTTCTCTAATAAATTTCAAAAATTCTTCTTTATCTTCCAACAAATATTCATCACAATTAATATTTTCGATATTATTTTCATTACTTAATAATTCCTTTGCTCTTTTGCAATCGGGACATCCACTCTTACTATAAATTGTAAATCCAGTCTTAGATGGCTTTATAAATTCCATTTTTTATTTTATAATATTTTTTATCATAAAATATTTATATGGTTTTCAATCAATATTTTTTACTCTAAAAATATATTCATAGCATTCAGTACATAATTCAATTAAAAAATGGCATGAATAACAAGTTGGTTTTGTATCGATATACATACAATCATTTTGCGAATCGCTTTTTTTAATTTTACTGTTAATTTTCTGATTAAACTGCATTGTTATTTTTGGTAATTCTTCCGGATTAATTAAATTTAATCTATTCATTAATATTTCATCAGGAGCAATATCCTGATATCCATAATCAATCTCATTATGATTTCTAAAAAGAAGTCTTTGAAATATATCAAGATTCATAATAAAAAAAATATATTATATACACTATATACAATATATTCTATTTATCTTTATTTATTTTTATTATATATTTATTTTTTAGTTTTATTTTTTTTGTGTTTTAGAATCCAATATCATAATCATCGTCGCATTTTTCTGAGTTTTCAATCTTAATATGTTTAATATTATTTTTAATTTCAATATCAGTTTTTGAACATTGACCTTTTTCCTCCGCATTTTTAGTTATTCCAAACATTCTATCTATCTCTTCATTTTTATCTTCTGTATTTATTTCAACAGAATCTAAATTTTCCATTTCTTTCAAATCTAAAACTACATTGAATGCATTTGTTCCAAAATATCCATATTGACCTAACATTACCGCAGCAGAAACCCCTCTCATATGATCAAATTCACCATGTCTAGATGCAGTTAATAATACTTCTGTATGAACTTCAAAAGTAGATTTGCTAATTGGTCCAATATTATCATTTAATATACCAGAACGGAATATAGAAACCATATCTTTATTACATGTCATACGATCTGCCAATAAACTTAAATGGTGATAATTAATATAGACATCCGAGAATTCCATCACATCGACAAATTCATTATAAACTGTTTCTCTTGCTGCTTCAATTCCAAGAATATCAAATACCTCTTTAATATCATTACTATATGTTCTCTGTGAATCAATGAAATCTAGTGACAATATATCGAGTAAGTTTGAACCATTTGTATCTAAAATCCAGACATCTTTCTTGACATATTTTCCATCTTCTTTTGTGAGTCTTCCATCTTTGGATTTTTCCGCTTTGCCATCTTTTACAACCATATTTTGCAACTTTCTGGGAAGAACATTTGTAATTCCATAAACACCTCTTAAAACAATACTATTCAATAATGTATCCTGGAAATTCTTCAAATAGTAAATATCATCTGATTGATCTAAGGGAGATGCACCAGTCTTCTTCTTATTCTTTGAAAATAGAGAACTATTTGTTCTAATGCGGAAAACTAATTTATCCATATTATAGTCTGAATATACACAACTAATATCATTGCCATAAGAACTATTCTTTATTGCGAAATGAATATCATCCATTGTGATATTTTTATCTAGGAGAATTTCAGTGTCAAATTCCATGCGAATAATCCACTTGGATTTTTGCTGTTGGGATTTTTCTTGGCCATCTAAACATTCATTTACCATATCTTCGAATTCATAAAACTGTTCTAATAATAAACGATCTTCTTCAATTGCGGTTTTTCTCTCGATTGGGTCAAAGCAAATTTGCACTGTTTTCACAACATCAATTAATTTTGTATGTTCAATCATATTTGCAAATTTTTGAGCCTTTTCTTGGTCTGCTTCATCGACTGGTTTTAAATGAACAGTAAGAGATGGATTTTTGGGATTTTTTGTTAATCTGAGAATTTCTTCAATTCTTGGCACACCACGAGTCACATTGGATTTAGATGCGACACCAGCTAAATGAAATGTATTTAATGTGAGCTGAGTAGTGGGTTCACCAATGGACTGCCCCGCAATTACACCAACCATTTCTCCAGGATGTACAATCGCTTGTTTATATTTCAAAACAATTGTTTCCAATAATAATGTAAGACCCTTTCTATGAAATCTTTTATTTGTAAGTAATTCTCTGGGAGTTAAATAGAAGAAATACATAATTTCAAATAATTTTGTAGGAGGATTAAAAGTAATCTTCAACAATTTATTATAATATTCTTCTATTAATTCAAAAGCCTCTAATGGTGTAATATCTACGATAGAATTGGAATTTAAGTTTAATTGTCCCTGAATGTTATTTATAATGCTTTGAAATGCAACTGGAATTTTAATGCCATTTTCATTCTTTTGACGGAAAATTTGCTCAACAATTTTATCACGATTATCTATCAATAAATTAATGTATTTAAAACATTTTGATTTACTTTCAAGTCTTTGTTTCTTCATTCGAGAAACTGTTCCTGCACTGTAAATATGTAATAAATCATTATCATAATCATTTAATCCCAATATATCATAATGCATGTAAATATCTTCAATGCTCATTTCAGTAAGAGGAATACTTTGACTCTCTACTTTTGTGGAATCAAATCCATCGTCTCCATATTGGAATTGGATAATTTTTCCCTTACTGTTTCTTACAGTCATATCATATTCAACTTTAAGGTCTTCTAATCCCTTAATGAGCCGTCTCTGAATATAACCAGTTTGACTAGTATCACGGACCTGTAAACCATTTGCTAATCCAAAATTTAAAGTAGTAGGAATTGTAAGGTCATACATTTTGGGATAATTTTCGGGACTGATTGGAGTAATTTCAGTAATAGGATCTAAAACTACATTATTATGTGTCTTAAATTTGTTTAATTTATTACTCCATTTAATATTTAATAATTTCGATTGTTTATTTTCTTCAATTAAAGAAATTTCATTAGCAAATATTTTACCCCATTGAGAACGAATAGCTAATCTATAAGTTGGTTTAATATTTTTTGTTCCAAAATTATTTTTCTTGAGCTGTGAAACCGATACCTTACCAAATATTCCTAATTTTGAGCATAACATATTAATTCCCTCAATTAATCTTTCTGAAGCAGAAGATACATCGATTGAATTTTTTGAAATAGTTCCATCTCCAGAGAAATATCCATTTAATAATCCTTTTATAAAAGATTTATTAGAAACAAATGCTTCAGACGGAACGTGTTTATTTGATGCTCCTTTTCCTAACCAATTCATTATAAATTTTGCTAAAACTGTATTATGTCCAACTATAGTTGTACTTGACCCATAATTATTTTCTTTAATTCTTTCTTCAAAATGTATATTGTGAGAATTAAACCATGATTTAACAAAATTTTGTATATTTGAATTATTTTTAGTAATATGAATATGTTCATTTGAAACATGTCCATCTGCTAAATATAATCCAATAAATATACCATTTTCTTCATTTAATTCAAATAATTCTGGTATTTTTGAATCTGTACGGATTCCATGATAAGGATATACATATCCATTTTCAATATTAATTATATTTGAACGAATAGTTGCACGTTGAAGAGAAGATTTCTTAGTGTAAGGTAAAATAAATTCCTTTCCATTATTTGTATTCCACCAATTTGCAGGAATTTTATTTCTTCCTTCCATTGAATTATTCATTAATTCAATTGCTTTATTAAAATCAGAACCATAAATATATTCAGTTTTTGGGAGAATATCAGATAAATTTACATGATTTAATATTACAGAAGAATCGCATAAATTTTCTGTCACTGGCAAATAATCGCCAATTTTAATTTCAGGAGTAAGAACTTCATTAAATATTTGTTTTTCTTCATTCCAAATTAACAATGATTTACTTTCAGTAACTATAACAGAACGACCTCCTAATGTCTTTATCTTATAAAGAACATTTCCAGGGTCATGTCTAGTTACTGCTGTAATTTCTTCCCATGTAACAACTCCATTTTCATTCATAGTAGGAACAAATACTGTATTTGTATTTATATTAACTAATTCCATATTCTTTTCATCATACTTTTTAACATTGCTAGATGTATCAATAATATTATCAATCCATCTGCCAATTTCAGTATATATTGGCTTTCCATTGTCTAATAATACTATAGGAGTTTCCCATGAAACTGACTTCACTGCAGTATCAATCAGGCCAATACGGCCACCCATTGCATGAAAGAATAATTCAGGTGCAGTTAATCCAGAAATATAGGAATTTTCCACAAAACCTCTTGCACCTGGAGAATCATCAAACTTATTATAGTGTGGCAAAGTTCTACTATCAAAGCCATATGGAATACGTTTTCCTTCTGGCGATTGTTGGCCAACACACGAAATCATCTGCGAAATATTAATAGGAGAACCTTTTGAACCAGAATTTACAATCATAACGAAACGATTAGTCTTGCTTAAACTAGTTCTACCAATTTTACCGGCCTTATCTGTCGCTTTATTTAATAAATTAGTAACTCGTAATTCAAATTCAGCGCGATTTGACGC
>JACCDW010859377.1_pt1 | contig 27833 bp, 28 predicted proteins | sample 7449781 | NCBI WGS metagenome assembly JACCDW01 (sample SAMN15323449, study PRJNA562643) | freshwater metagenome | isolation source: river surface water | place: USA:Blue River Watershed | collected 2017-08-18
GGGTGGGGGGGATATTACTATTGGAACTGGTGGAATTCTTACCATACCCAATACGTTGCGTGTAAATGGGGCAGGTGCATTTACGGGATGGGCGGACGCGACTGGAGCAGCAGCTATTTTTGGAAATGCAAGTCTAGCGTCATTGGCGATTGCAAATGGTACAAATGGAAATATTTCAATGGGAACTGGCCAGACCACTGGAACTCTACAGCTTGGAAGCATTCTGTCTAACACCGTTCGCATACAGCAAATCGGAGTCATAGGGACTGTGAATAACGCATCTCTCTGGGACAACATGATTTCCGGTACATTGAGTATTGGTAATAGCTTGAACAATCTAGGCACGCTTGTGATTGGTAATGCCTCTAATCTGGCCACCGTAAACATCGCTGCATCTACGACGTCTGGCAATATTAGCATCGGAACATCGCTGACGACCGGAACACTGACGCTTGGAAATAATAATTTCACAACGGGGAGTGTCAGAATTCAAAAAATCACTTCGATAAACACTGGGAATAATGGGGATCTTTGGCGTGACGGAACTCAGAGCATCTTTATAGGAACCGGGGTAGGAACTAATTCAGTTTCCATTGGGGCTACTGCGACAACAGTGAATTTAGCTGGGAATACAGGAAAAGTAGTAGTGCAGAATATCGAGAGGCCCGATGATTTGGTGGCGAGCAGTCTATGGACAGATGGCAATGCTGCTATTACAATTGGTAGTGCCGGAGGTACGGTGTCGCTCCCCGGAACAGTCTCGCTTGGCTCCTTTTCTTCACAAAGCTTGTCGAGACCTACGCCTGCCAATCCGTCTACTCTATGGTCTGGCGATGGTGATATCACTATTGGTTCTGGGCTAGCAACGATTAATTTATCGGGAAATACAGGAAAAGCAGTGGTGCAGAATATCGAACGACCAGATGATGGTGCCACGAGTTCTTTATGGACCGACGGAACTTCTGCCATTACGATTGGCAATGTCGGGGGCACGGTTTCTTTCCCAGGGACTGTTTCTCTAGGTGCTTTTACCTCACAGAGCTTGGCCAGGCCAAATCCAGGAGACCCATCCACCTTATGGACCGGCGGAGGTAGTATAACCATAGGAAGCAACGGCACTTTGATCATCCCCAATACCGTCCAGGTCAACGGAGCCGGTGCAGTAACTGCATGGGATAATTCAACTTCAAGTTCCACAATGTTTGGAGGGCTAACTACTCAAACACTCACAGTTGCAGGTGGTGTGACTTCAGGGACAGTTCAGATTGGACAAAGCACGAGTACGGGTGCATTAAGTGTTCAAAGCATTATTGGCATCGCGATAGCGACAGCAGTAGAACTTTTCAATAACATTACGAGTGGCGTGGTGACGATGTTTAACAGTGCTTCTTTCGGTTCATTGAGTATTGCAAATGCATCTACCACTGCAAATATCAATATTGGAGGCGCGATCGCTACTGGTGATATCAGGATTGGAAGCGATGCGTTTGGAGCATCAAACGGAGTACTGATACAAAAAATTCGAGCAATTACTCCCAGTACAGCAGTTTCTGCATGGGACAACGCGACAGGTTCCGTTTCGATTGCAAATAGTGCGATAAGCACTTTGCAGATAGGAAATACGACATCAACATCACTCATTAACATAGGTAGCGGTGGTGGGACGCCAATCGTTCAACTTCTTAATAATTCTGGAGGAGGTGTTGCTTGTAACGGAGGAGCACATAACTTTACAGCCAATGCAGGTTCCAATGCTTTAAATTTTACAATGCATGCAACTCATAATAGAATTCAACTGGGGAATACAACGAATGATACCTGTTTTTTTGCAACGCGACCAGGTTACCACCTGCGCAGTTACCCGACAACTTTTTCTACCACTGTTGAGTTATCCGGTGCCACGGTGAACTATACGAGCGATCAAGTTCTGCGTGGATTGGTTATCCGCACACATACAGCAGACATGACCGATCAACTGCCACTCGGTGCAACTGTTATAGCAACATTGACAACTGCCACCTTAAATGCTGTTGGACAATCGTTTGAGTTGATAATAAAAAACACTTCGTCAGATTTTACTTTGACAGTAAATGGGAATACCAATTTCCAGTTCAGTGCGGTCGACAATATTACCAACGCGATCAACACGCAGGTTAGAATCGGTCCTGCCAATACAAAGACGTACAAGTGCGTGATGACATCCGGGACCGCGATAACTGCATACGAGATTTCAAGGAAAAACTTTCATAGTGTCGTGGCGAAAGCGGGGGCGATTAACGCGGCTGGCGCTCTCACAAACGCAACAGTGCGTTTTTTTGGACCTTACATAAGTTCAAATAATTCATCCAACACGGTAGTTCTGAACGCATCTAACAATGCTACTATAGACACACATACTATGGGATTTGGCGGGGTGTTTCGTGCCATCACTGTAACTGCATCTTCGAATCTCTCCGCGACTTCAGGTACACCCGATGCTACATTTTCGTTTGGCATAACAAATACAGCACAGAACGCTTTAACTCAATTTGTGACCTCGCCCGCATCAGTCGCATTTCCATTAGCCACATTAACTACACCTAGGTTTGTTCGGGTATTAGCAACACCAAACTCGGCCAATATTTGCACATTTTCTTCTTTCATTGGTGGCCGAATAACCACGCCCACATACAACGCGCTAGCAAACTATCCAGATTTTGAAATTTCTTTAAAGTTTGAATTGGACTAACTTTTTTATGACAATTAACAAATTATAAAATTCACATTCAGACGGAGGGTTTTCAGTGATATTGGATATGTAACAAAGACTTGATCGAGACCTGGTAGCAAACGATAGTTGACCAAATAGTACATGATATCGTCGCCTTCTTCGTATCCAGTTCCGATCGCCTGGCATTTATTGAATACCATGCGAGTCATTCGAATTACAGATGATTGAATTTCGTTCAATGATGCCGGTTGTTCGGTCAAAACCGGGGATTGGGTTAACGTGAGCATAAATTGTCTTGTTGGTACATCCCCGTATACTATTGTGACTTCATACGCGACAAATTCCGCAATTGTGTAGAAGGTGTCTACGGAAAAAAAACCATCAAAATCACAAAACATCTGGATGATCTTTTCATACCGCCGCATTTCGTCGGAATAATGAGTTTCGTTGTTTGGGACGGCCGCCGGCATACACGCCAAAGCATAATCGATTTCAATTTGTGAAGTGGCAGGGTAAATTTTATCAATTCTCACTGTATTTCGAACAAATTTAGACACTTGGAGCGGGTTGATGTTATAAAGCCCAAATTTACTCGTATCAAACTCGATTCGAACAAAAATATCCCTGTTAAATGTAGTTTGAGTGGAGTAAATTTCATTCGGTACTAAAAAACAAGGAATTGATTTTTGAATACAATTATCATAAAATAAACACGATTTATCAACCGACATTCTATTCATGCTTTTAAGTAGCTAAAATTATTCTGATTTTACTACACAACAAATGATAATTCTTCATGTGAATTCAACTTCCATGCAGAATCATACAAACTCTTTGCAATCGCCTTTTTCTTTGTATTTCCATTCGTAGAACTACCGGCGACAATACACATTCTTTCAGAAACTTGTTTAATTGCAGTATCATATCGCTTTGTTTTTGTGAGACTTACACTTTCAATAATTTTTGTTACCAGCTCATCAATTGTTTTCACTGCTGACCGCAATTCCCTTGCAGTCAACTTGGGTCCCATGACTTCATCACAAGCAGTGACGATTTGATTCAATGCTTCGTGTACAAAAAATAAAGGTGGAGCGGACATTGTATTATACCAAAGAGATTATATAAAAACATTGATTCGCCTCTATTTGTACCTGCATTGCAATACATAGAATATACTCGCACAAGCGATAATCGATAAGGCGATGAAGGACGGGCCTACCCAGGAAGAGATGTTCGCATTTTTCAAGTCGTTGTACCGTTCGGGTCTTGATTCTGTCAGAGAATAAATGGTGTATGTAAGAAGGCCCGTGAAAAGGAAAATAAATATGAAGAAGAACATCTTCAAAAGCGACCACAAGGTGTTAGAGGCCTGGATGGGTGGAATTTTTAAACTTTCGAACGCATCGTTTTTGAGCTTCTTCGTCATCTTGTTATAAAGAATACGGAATAAAAATATTAGCTTAGTGATAAATACACAAAATGTTTGACTGGAAAGCACTCGTGATCGTCTTCATCGTCGGGTTCGTGTCGGACTTGATCATCCAAGAACTCGCGGTACGAAAAATACTGGGCGCATCATTGATGCCATACTACTTAAGCTTGCAGGACTTCCCGCCGGCCTTTGTTCCGAGAGGGGTGAAGTATCGATTGTATGGAGCGATCCTAGGCGGCCTGGCCTGCGCGTTTGCCATGGCAGTAACCCAAATGATCATGCCGTATGTGTGATCCCGTCAGTGGGAAGGGGAAAGATGCGCCGAACCTCGTATTCAAGCCCGTCCTCTTTGCACTCCTCGAGGGCGCGAAGCATGCCGCTGCTCCATTTGCGATCAACATAGAAAACGACCTTGTGGCAGCGTCTTCGCATGGCGCGGCAGCACTGCAAACCGTACTCTCTGCCTCTCAGTTTCGAGGACTCGTCCGGGACGTAGTCCCCGTCAGGGAGCTTCGTGAGAAGTAGGTGAAGCGCCACCGGGCACTCGCCCATAGTCATGTACGAGTGGGTCATGCATGCGAGAGCGTACTTGACGTTGCCCTCGATGTCGCCGCTGTAAGGAGACTCCAAAAAGACTGTTTTGATATCTTCGGAATGGTCCATTTTTTTTTGACCCGTACAAAAAAATGTCCTCTGGGCGAATCGACCGATCAAAAAAACAGAGGCTGTACCTTCTGCAGTACAAGGCCCTGGAGGAGCAGTTCCAGTTCACGGTAGAGGGGTCGTCTGGCAACCACTACACGGTTACTTTCGACGAGGAGTTTTTCTCGTGCACGTGCCCCGACTACCAGCACAGATTTCTCCCATGTAAGCACCTCTTCTTCATGGCGTTTCGGGTGTTCAGGAAAAGCACAATATCGGTGTACCTTGAGGGCGAAAGCCCCCAGGGCGCTTTCTTAGAGGTTCAAAAGTACTTCGGCGATCTGGACCAGATAGACGCCAAAAAAAGCGAAAAAAAAGAAGAGGCAGCCGTAACAGCGCCTTCGCGAAACGAGGATTGCGTGATCTGTTTTGAACCTTTAGAAAAAGAGGACGCCATCGTGCAGTGCGTCAACATACACGGACTGCACGAGGACTGCATGTCGCGGTGGAGACGCCAGGGCTTCGCGGCTTCGTCGAAGTGCCCGATGTGCAAGTGCGCGATGCTGCACGAGGAGAAGAAAGAGGACGAGATCGACCCCGAGCACGACGACGCGCTGAAAAAAGTGAAACGGCGCCGAACGACCGAGCAAGAATAACGTGCGTGTAAACGAGTTTTTTGCCAACCACCCATTTAGTATCTTTATTTTTTTCATTTCAAAATCTATTTATCCATAAAAAGATGTATCTCGCATTGCTCCTCACTGTTGTCGTGTTGCTCCTCGGGCCGTGTGTGATGCCCATCTGCGCCGTGCCTCCTCCGCTCAATGGTACGATCGAAGGCAAGGCCTACGGAGAGGAAGGGCTGACGTACAATGCTTCGGCATACGACCCCAGGCGCACCTGCTACCGCGGGTACACATACTTCTACCCCCAGGGCTGCAGTAGCAACACGGTGTACCGATTGTACCTGTGCGGCTCAGGTCTCCGTCTCATGTTCGTCCCAATTAGTGGATGCTACCAGATCGATCTCGTTGACTACGGTGATTTTTCATTGATGGGCATCAGCGGCGGGTTCATCACTCGGTGCAAGAGCGGGTATTGCCCTACTAAGAAGGCCCGTAAAGCTGTGCGCGCAGTTGCCAACTACGACTCTCATTTCTACATCCGAAATGGCCGATATTCCGAGTACTTGTACTTGAGCGACGCGTTGTGTGCGCCCAGTTGGTTCGCGAGTCCCTTTTACATGGGCAGAGCGTTGGTTTTCTCGGCTTACAGTGATTGCTACAATTGACCACTCATTCGGCGGCCTCGGGTGATTCTTCTTGTATTGGATCTAAATGACCTTGACACACATCGCACTCTTCCTTTTCTGCTTCTTTTTCTTCTTCTGCGTGTTCTTCCTCTTCTTGCGGCAAGAGTAGAGATTCGATATCATAAACGGCGTGGTCCAGACGGTCAATCTCTTCTTGCTGGTTGGCGGCCAGCTTTAACGACACGGCAAATGTGTCGTCCATGAGCCGTCTCGTAGCGTTGCATTGAGCCTCAAGCGTTTTATGCCGTCGCCGCACATGGTCGATCTCGTCCACTAAGTAAATGAACGCGCAGACGACGATGATGCACAAGAGCAATACCAACATGGTGAGCACCTGAACGGAGGACTGATTAAAAAGATAAGCAAACAGTTTCTTTGAATAGATGTAAAGGATGTAAAAACATAATACTAGGATTGCTATGTCCATGGTGTATCACGTACAAGCAGTTATTTTTTTTCCGTCCTATTTTTTTTCACCATGAACACGATCCCTTGTCAATTGTGGTGCGAGATAGCCGAGTACCTGGAAGCGAAAGATGCCATCTCGTTCGGCTTGACTTGCCAACAATACTACAATGTATTTAAGCTACCTCGGTTTGTTTTCGCCTTTCCGGAAATCACCGGCAAAGACGACGCGAATTACCAATCTTTTTTTTACATGCCACAGATATGGCATAAGATCTATTATATTTCGTGTGATTGCAACACATTGAAATTCATCATAAGCGATGTTACTTTCGCCAAGCTTAAACACAGACTCAGAGTGTTGAAAATAGTGGTCAATCTTCCATTAACGTACGATATAATAGGTCGGAACAAGAATATAAAATTGAACATAGTAGAAAAAGTTATATGTGTGATACCCGAGCAGGAAGGAAGCCCGGGATTTGAATTTTTAAAAAAACCCCTTGATGATATGATACGCCATGAGATCAGTGCTAGTGTGAAAATAGAATGGACATCGACAATTCCCAAAAGCTTAATTACATCCATTTTTAATTAATTTAGACAAGTGGTTATAATTTTTTTATACATTTTTATAGCAATACACACTGAATACCCCGATAGCCACTCCTAAATGAAATCCAAAAGAGAAACGTGTGGTTTGTACGACTTGCTTTATAAAAATTTTTAACAAACACCACAAAAAAAATGGACCAAAATGAAGTGGCGAAACAACAGAACAACAGATCCGAAGAACGTGATGCATGTTACCGATTTTTTTTCATTGTATATGCTACACTCTTTTTCGGGTTCCTCCTGAACGGATCAGTGTGTCTTTCCGAGACGATCACATGGACGTGTCAAGTGTATGAGTTTTTCTTTGTGTTTTTCGGGTTGCAACTCGCTCTTATCATCGCGCTTGCGTTGCTTTCTTTTTGCATGTATGTAGCAACACTGGTGTATGATTATTTTACAAGGCGCAACTAGTGAGTTTAACAAGTAAACAATGTCTGCTTTTTTCGATATTTTCGATATTTTCGTTTTTTTCGATTTTTTTGAAAATGCTTGTATACGGGATGCCAAAAAATTAATTTTGTGCTTAAAGCTGGACTTAAAAAGTTGACGGGCTGTTAAAAAAAAGTATATATATACTATTTATTTAACAGCCCGTCAACTTTTTTTTCACATACAAGCACGACCGTGCTTAAAAAAGAGGAGTGAAAACATTATCAGAACATTTGCCCTATCCATTCACTTCCGTTTTCATTTTCTTATTCTCCAGTGTTACTGCTTTAATATGCATCATGAAATACCAAATCTTAGCGAACGGGAAATGTTTGCCTGTGCCATCTATATTTCCTGTTTAATCGTGATGCTATTTGATATATTTGAAGCTGATTTCAGAAAGATGAATATGTGTGGGAAAATTTTTAGTATTTTATTTGCGTTGTTTTGTGTTTATCATCTTCTTTTTGTAAAACTCGTCTATATTTGCCTGGTTGCCTTTATTACGTTCTTTATGTACGGATTGTATTTATTCAAATAACTATTATTTCTGATTATTCGCCGCTCTTCGTGTGGACCACCACCAGTAGAACATCATGATAAACGCAAGAACGAGAAGGAACAACGGCCAGTCAATGCCTTCCGTTAGGCGTTCCATAAACGGGTTGCCCAGCTCTCGCATGGCTTCTCTGTGCGACTTGTTCTTTGTACTCTTTGGTAACTCGTTCCCGGTGTAGAATCTCTCGACTTGTTCAAATGTGTACTCAGGTACTTTGGAAGGTAGGGTTCCCATTGTTCGCGCGTTCACGGAGTTGTGAAGCGTGTAGACCCATCTCGCCAGCGCGCGAGCGGATGAAACATCCACCGGGTGCTCTTTGATGTAGGCGTTGTAGTGCCCGCGACAATGAGGACATGGAAGAACATACCCGAGAGTGTTGAAAAACGTGCGGTATCGTTCTCGATCTTCTTGCGTCGCGTCCGGGTCCAGGGTGAACGAGACCGCGTGGAGGAACCGCCAGGCCGACGGACCCCAGAACTCGGTGTACTGGGCCGGGTGAAGACTGTCATACGGAACGCTATCCTCTGTCATTTCGATGTTAAAAGGAGGGCCATATTTTTTTTCAACTAATATTTTTTATCGGTGAATGGGTAAACAAGATGTTTACCGCGAGTAGCAGGAACGATCGAAACAAAGCACGCGAAACCGAGGGCTTCAGCTACCGAGTCGCCGCAGGGGACGTCCTTGTGCAGGATGTCCTGTTCCGCCCCGAGACCATAAAGCGGGGGTTGGACATGCTCTACCACATGGGCGCGGGCGACCTGGCCTACACGCCCGACATGACACATAAATTCGAAGAAATCCTCGAACGCCGATACAACAGCGACGACGGAGGCAACACCTTCGAGATGCCGAACTACGCGCCTTACACAGACGGCAACCTTGCAAAATTCTACGGACTCAACACCTCCCTGATGAACTTCCGAACGGAACGGGAAACTCTTGAGCAAACCGTTGATCGTCTTTTGTACGATTCTGCTCGCGAGGCCTCCGTCGAGCTGCCAGGACTTGTGCAGCAGATGAACTGGTACGCCACCGAGACATGGCCTCGGGTCGGGGTCACGGAGGAAAACTTTTTCGTTCAACCCGACAGCGATACGACCATGTTCCGAAATCCTTCAAAAGGATGGGCCACCATTGATCGACCGATCTCGACAGCCGAACGATCGAACGTGATCCAGATGTACGCCGGCCCTGGCGAAGCACCAGTGGGCGGACACGTAGTCGAGAACCTCTACCCTACGCCCCATCCGGGATGGCTGGTTGATACGAAAAAACCTTTTTTTTAATATTTTTTATATGCATCATCATAAGAAACAATCAATATAATGACATCTGTAGAGTTTTGGTCAAAAGTAAAGGCAGTGTATTCCGAAGAGGCGGGAAAATTCTTAGACGAATATATCCTGAGGGATACTATTCATTGGTTTTGTGATGTTTTTACCAGTGGTGCAACTTCCAAGTTTCTACGTAATTACAAGGACGAATTTATGAAAAAAAAACAAGAGATCAATCTAGATGGATCGTACGACGACGAGAAGGTCAAAACTTATATTCGACTTTGCACGCAAATAAATGCCCTTGCTACTTCAAAATCGTTGGACATCACAATCATTAAAGATATTCCGATTGAAATGATGCGAGTAATAGCAAGATTGTGTATCTATCGTTTTGCATCTAGAACCTCATCGTCGGTTAACAAATCACAACGAGCATGTCATTATTCGATTATAAGAAACCATATCGGGGTGTTCATTGAAGACTACGGAATCATAAATGGGTATAACAATAAAAAGTGGCTTGATTCCCTCGAGGATGCCTCAATAAGCATGGGCAAATATGATGGTTTTGAGTATGTCGAACTCCCAATGTACGAAGGAGAGAAGGTATTCAAGCTCATTGATGATGACGTCGCATCAAATGATTTGATCGAAAATGACATTCTTGTCGATGAACTTAAAAGAAATGTCAGAATGAAAAAAAAAGAACTCGCAGAATTACAGGACAAGATTGAGGAAATAGATGCTTTTTTTAAAGACAAAAACGACGACTACTTTGAGACAGAAGAAGGAAAGACAAAAATCAAAGAAATGAGAAAACTTGAGAAACGGGCCGAACGCATGCGTGATGAGATCTATGGTGTAACGGCCGCACGTGGTCTGTTTGACGTGGTCGAGGAAGATGACGATGAGTTAGACGTTCCTATTCTTCAGGATCCTGCAAAACAAATAGAAAATCACAAAAAAGATACAACCAGCTTCTATTTCAAACTCCGTCGGTTATCGCATGTATATAACGAAATGAATCGGACGATCTACTCTTTATTTGCAGAGTCGGGTGATTTCAAGCTATCTTTTTTTGATAGATTGTTTTACTCGATCATTGAAAAAGTATTTATGGATTACAAGATCATCACTACGAAAGAAATGCAAATTGAAAAAGAAAATGTTGAGAGAATTGAAAACTTCATACGAAAATTTGACGATTACACATCGACCATTCGATCTATCAATGAATGGTTGGCTAACAATGAGGTTTTAATACGGGCATTTGTAGACGAGTCTGGTCATGTGGTTAATATTAACGATCCAGACTTCGATCAGAAACTCGTTAATAACCGCTACATTCATGCAGAAGGCAATGTTCTGAGTGTCGACGACGGGGTGCGTTTCCGTGTTGGAAACAAAGAATACTTGGGTATAATTCGGAAAATTACACACGACGAGGAAATCCACGAGGGGCAGCGATATCTATTATATACTGTATACGAAGTCGAGTCAGAAGGCGAGACGTTTTTTTTGCAAAAAGAAAATTTGAAGAAGATAACTTCGTTTTTTTTAAGAAAAAACGCAAAGGAGATACTGAAACAGTATCGTCAAAAGGTAGATCGTAAACACACGATGGAGAAGTATATTTCGGAAAGAAAAACGGAATACGAGAGATACTCAAAACGGATTGATATAAAACAATCCGACTATAGGATCTATGGGGTATTTATCTACGTTCTCTATGGACCATTTATTAATGACATGAAACTTGGAATGTTGTTGTCGTCAATCTTCCCATTAGGAAAGGTTTTTTTCGGGGAGACTCTTCATCAGAGACAAACAATTTTTGATGATGATCGCGAATCATATGTTTCTAAAAGCAGTGAAGAGGTCGCTAGGGATGATGACGAAGAGTTCGAGTTATTTGTTGACGAAGAACAGGTAGACCCATTTGGTATCGAGCTCGGGGAAGAAGCCGATAGTTTACAACTAGAAGTTGGCTCCTTCCAGGGAGTGCCGTTGTCTGATCATAGTTCAAAATCGAGTATTTCTGGTGTATCTTTGAACATGGATGCGTATAACCCTAGTGAACATCGATATGCTCGTAATCGTTTATTGAAATCAGAGATTGACCCGCTGCTTGATATTTTGAATAGCAACCCTGTTTACGACATAGACGACGACGATGATAGCGTTATCAATATTTCGGAATAGCGATAAGTTTTTCTTTTTTATTATTTAAATAGCGTTTGCGATATGTATTCTCAGATGCCAGGACCCCCACCAAGAATGCCCCAGATGCCGCTGCCTCCTCCAGGCGGCCCGCAAATAAACGAGGCCATGATCCGTCCTCCCTCCCTTCCTATTCCAGCGGGAGGCCCTCGCGGCCCTCCACTGCGAAACAGCGACAAGGCCATGCAGGACGCCATGGACAAGCGCTACCAGAGTGTGAACAAGACCGCTTCTCGTTTGGGCGAGCCCGCCCTGGGAGAAGAGGACGCGTCGGCCAGGCCCATGAGGACCTCCTCGTGGAGCGACCCGCTCACCGTGGTCGTGCGCTCCGGGGTGCTCATCAGCTGTCTCTTGTCCACTTTCCTGATCCCTCGGTCTCTGAGATTCCTCTGGATTCTGATCCTCTCTTTGCTCATTGTCGGAACTCTAGGCTTGGAGATCTTCCACGCGTGGAGTGATACGAGCGACTCGGAGGAGGATAGTAACATGGCGCTTTACGTGTTATATGCAACTACTGCGTTCTATGCCGCCGTGATGAGCGGGTTGCTCGGCTTCCTCACGATCAAGTTGATTCATATCGCTCAAGAGGCGAAAACGAGGGACAAAGAATCAAGTGGTAGTGCTTTAAAACGGTTCTCCACCAGAGAAGAGAACGAATTCAGCACTGAACGAGACTAATCCACTACTTCTTTCTTCTCCTCTTCCTTTTCCTCTGTTTCGTCCTCTTCGCTAGACGTGTCGGAAGACGAGGCCGAGCGCACGTCTGCGTCCCCCTTGATGTTCACTGAAATGTGGTTGAGATGGTGAAGGAGATTGATCATGCCTGGGAGAGCGTCGTCGATCGTGGCGTTCTCGTTGCCAGTAACTGCTCTCATGATCATGGTTGTTACTTTGTCTCGTGGAAAACTGGAGCTAGCGTTATCGGTTTCCTGGTTGCCTTCTTTTTTACCGATGAAAAAAAATGGACACTGGTCTTGCAAAAAGTAGACAGCAGCGTTGTAGAGCCACACGAGAACGAGGTCGAAGCTAAGACCTACCAATACTCCTGGAACAAAGTAGAACGGAGCGACCAATGAGACGATGTAGGTGACGAAGCACCAAGTGACGATTTCGTTTCGAGACATTTTTTTGTGATGTGTAATTTATTTATGATTTTTTAGGAGCCCATAGGGCTGAAATTTTTTTGTTCACCTCGGAATATTCCACCGTGATCTTTTTCTTCAAATCGGTCAGCATGCTTTCAGAGTGGAAGAACTCGTACATGTCCTTGCTGAAACCGTAGACTTGATTGTGGTAGTACGGCTCCCACTCCACTGGCGAAGAGTGTTTGAGCCAGTGAACAAGCCCGATGGAGCCGTCCGGGAGCCACTCGATCGCGAGGACCGCAAACAATATATGGCGAATGGACGGCACGAGTTCCTTCACCGCCTCACGGTAGGGTCTGTAGTCGCGCGGATCGTCTGTCTCCGACGGGCGATGCAGGTAAGAAAGCTTATCCCACACGCTCGCTTGGTTGAAGCTCTCCTCGTCGTCGTCCATGAAGAGCTCGATTATGTAGTCCAGGTCTTCTACATGAGAAGGGGATATCTCCAGGAATATCTTGGCCATGTTGATAATAACTTGAGCGTGAGCATCTCTCAGATCGTACCAGAGATCGAGGAAACTCTCCACTTGGTTCTGAGGATTCCTCTTAATTCTAAATACTTCTGGTTCCGCTTGCTCTTCTTCTTCGTCACTTTCGATGACGATTCTCCTTTTCCTCTGCATCGTTAATGACTGGTGTTATCTGCGGTGCTGTTGTGCTTGTTGCTGATAATACACCTGTTGTCTGTAAGCGGGGTCGCTCATACGCTGGTCTCTCGCCTGCTGCTGCATCATCTGGAGCTGGTAATCCCGCTGCTGTTGTTGTGCAAACTGCTGCTGCGCGGCCATCTGGTTCTGTTGCTGTAGCTGCATCATGTACGCGTCGTAGGCGGCCTTCTCCTTCTGGTACCGCGCCATGTCGATCTCGTACTGGCGGAGTGCGGCAGCGTGCTGCTGCGCGGCAGAGGTCGCGTACGTCTGTGTCGATGCGGCCTGCGTGTTGGTCATCTGCGCCTGCCGACTTAGTTGGTCCTGAAGCATCTTTTCCTGTAGGAGGTACTGCTGCTGCGGGGTGAGATGGGAGTAGTTCTGCGTACTACTGGCCACATCACGAAGGAGCACGAGCTGCTCGTTGTAGTCCACTGCGGCGCGATTCGGGTCGATCTTGCTGCCTGCCTGCTGGAAGGTCGGGTTTGTGAAGGAGGGGTCCAGGTCGATGTCCTTCTTGTTGGCGATGACGGCGGGCGGCTTTGCGAACATGAGGTCGCTCGCGGGGTCGTAATTAGGGTTGTACCAGTTGTTGGACATGCTCTGTTAGTGTTCAATTATAAAACAAGATTTTATTGGCCAAACCCTTTTTTGCTTTTGCTGAGAATCGCCTTCTGGGCGTCGGAATAGAACGAGGGGTTGTACACGCACAGACCCGATGTGGGGTTGTAGGTGAACTCAGGGGAGCAGACCGGCGGCGCCTTCTTCGATCGGAGCACGTCGGCCGAGGGCAGCCCGACCATGTTCTCCGCGTGGCGCACGATGCGCACCTTGTCCGGGTAGTCCCGCTCGCCGGTGGCCTTTTCTTGCGTGAGCAATGTGCCGTACGGGGACTTTGGCCCTTTGTCGAAGGCCAAAAAATCAGGAACCCCGCTTGGGCGGCCTGGGAGAGAGTACAGCGCATCAATGGACATCGTGTCAGGTGTGAAGAGCTGGATCCCCTTGATCTGGGGCTCCGCGCCCTCGAGCGGGGCCTGCTTGAAGAAGTTGCTGTCGGTCGGCACCTTGTAGATGTCCACGTTGGTGGAGGCCTGCTGAACAGGTGGGGTGGGCATGTCTGGGATGATGGCTGTCGGGATGGCCATGTCCTTGGGCTCGGTGCCTGCGGGCACCTGGGCCACTGTCACGGGAGACGCCGCCGTCGGCTGTGCTTGCTCGGGGGTGGGGCTCACCGGGAGCGCCTCGCTGGGCTTGGCCAGGGCCGAGAGCCCTCGCGTTTCGATGATCGCGTTGGGGGTGTATATCTTGGACATTATTTATAAAGTATACGAGATATTTTATTCGTTACTCCTCTTCTTCGTCGTCCTCGCTCTTCTTGCTGACCTTCTTCTTCTTTTTTGCAGGGGCCTCTTCTTCTTCTTCGGCCTCTTCGGTGGCTTCTTCGTCCTGGCTCTTCTTCTTGGTGGTCACCAAGAGCTTCACTGGCTGTTCGAGTGGACTGAGCGCGATGCGAGTGCCCGCTGGCAAATTGCAGTCCTCAGAGATCGAGGCCATGTGGAACAAGTTTGACGCAGTGGGTGCGTAAGTGGCCTTGAAGGCGCTGCCCTCCTTCATGATCATGACCCCGTCGGTCTTGGTCTTAATACCGAAGCCCAACTGGCCGTACCATCCGTGCTGGATAGTGGTAGTGATCACACACTGCATGCCGACCGTCATGACCTTGTGGAAGTCGAGTTCTTCGAGGGTTGGATTCGACGCGGTGGGCGCCTTAAAGAATTTGGTGCTAACATCGCCTTCATAGACCCCGATGTCGACCTTAATGAAAGGCGTGTAGTCGGTATCGTTCACTTTGAGCACACCACGCGTTTTTGATTGCAAAGCTAACAAAGTCAAGTCCTTGTTTTTCAGCATCTTTAAGCGGTTTTTCACCGTGTATGCTCGAACATAGTGGTCGATGCTGTCAAGCACTTGGAAGTACTTGATGGCCTCCTGCGACTCCTTTTCTCCGGTAAGCTGGATGGACTGGAGACTGGTCTTGTCGTCGACCCGGACGTCCGCCATCGCGGGTGCCTTGGAAAAGAGCTTCATGTAGACCGACGTCTTGGGGTTCTTTTGGTCGTCGGGCGTATAGGTCTCGACGCCCTTGGGCACGGAGAGTAGCGGGCTCTGGATGCGCAAAGGCTTGATCTCGTCGTCGCCGTAGTCGTACTTGATCGGGATCTTGATGATGTGCTTGCCTTTTTCTGCGTCGTCCATCACGATCTTGGTGATGTCGAACTGGTCGTACCGGACGATGAACTGGCGCCGAGAGTTCATCTCGACCGGTGCCTCTGCTGCTGTTTCGTTATGTGCTGGGTTCTCTTCGTCTGACATGGTGTCTGGTTTGAAAAGTTAGATTTGATAATGATTTTTTTGCATCATAGGCATGCATTTTTTTGCGCACCCCCCCCCTGGGTGCTTCTATTCGGGGCGATAAAGATCATTTTTTTATCGATTTTGTATCCATGATGATGAAAGACGATATGCAGAAGGACTTAGACATACTGCTCTCGGAAAACCCGAAGACGCTCAAGGGTCGAAATAGCAACCTTCAGAACCAAGGTTCGATGACCGAAAAAAACAGCAACGACAGCCAGAACGAGAGCAGCGAGGACCAGAAGGGGTATACCTTCTTCAGCGAGCTGCAGAAGCAGTCGAGCAAGGGCATGAGCTCATTGCAGAGCATCCTCTGCTCGCTCCATGCGATACTGTTTCTGGTGTTCTCGCTTATAAGCCTGGTCGTCCTGGCGACCTACGGCGCGCGACGTCCGAGAACGGCGAACGACGACTTCGTTTTCGCGTGCGCCCTCGTGGCCCTGATCTCCGTCATCGCGTTCCCGGCCGCCCATCTGCTCCTGTTCGCGCTGCAGCAGGCCTCCGAGGCGTGGCTGCACCGCCACCCGGAAAAGCCCGCGAGCGAGGACGAGGGCGACGCGAACGCCTCCCGATCGTGCTGCCTCGAGGTGGGGTACTACGTGAACGACGCGAAGACGAACCTGGCCTTGTTCTTCGGGATGTCCGCAATCACCCTGAGCTTCTACGCCCTGCTGGACCTCGAGAAGCATCGCAACTGGCAAGTGCCGTCCGAACCGGGCGCGAGCGACTTCGTCTACCTCCTGAACTGGGCCCAGGTGCAGGTCACCATTACTCACATCCTTGGGGTCACGTGCATCTACTTCGGCGCGGCCAGCCTGACCGACATTCTCACCTCGATCGTCACGCGAGGCCTGAACGTAGGCAACTTCGCGAGCAAGATCCAGACGCTGTTGTACCAGCAGCTCGTAATCATCAAGCTAACCGGAGGCGCGCCGTTCAAGGAGGACGAGATCATGTACAACGCCGTCAGCGACACCGGTACCCGTCACTCGCCGATCATGACCAAGTATCTTTTGAGACACTGCTTCGCGAACCCGTTCCGGTTCACGATGCACAGCAAACCGGACGACTTCTCATTGTTCGACCTGGACGTCGTTGTGAACAGCCGTCCGGCCACGAAGGCTCTCGCCCGGATCTGCTACAGAAACGTCAGGTACCATCTACTGCCCATGATGTTCGACGCGGCAACCAACGCGAGAACCCGGCAGCGGAGCGACCAGACCACGCAGTACGAGGACAACTCTGTGCACATCATAAACATCGACGCCGTCAGCACGACAGAAAGCGACGACGAGGAGGAAACGAAGAAAGAACCCGATCCGCGTTTGGTGATCACCTTCAAGGACGTAGAAAAGACCATCGACCGGAGGAACCAGATGGACGATAACAAACACTCACCGCTTAACGCGCTGGAGGTCTGGAATTTTTTGACTAACTCCTTGCCTGGTTCTTCCTCGTCCACGGTCAGGTCGTGCTCCGTGTACGACGTGGCCACTGCCTTCCATAACATGTACCTTAAACGTTTGCACTTTTCCAAGAGTCTCCGTGACGCGGAGCTCATGAAGCAGAACGTGCATTTCATTATCGCTGTCGCTCTCAATGTTCTAGTAATCTTCATCGCGATCGCGATCTTCGGATACGACATCAACCAGGCGTGGCTGTCTTTCTCGTCATTGTTAATTGCGTCGTCGTTCGTGTTCAGCACCGCAGCCTCAAGGGCGTTTTCTTCCCTGGTCTTTTTAATCAGTGTGAACCCCTTCGACACTGGGGACATCGTGATCATCGATAAGGATCTGTACAAGATCCTGCAAATCTCACTCCTGTACACACGAGTGAGGCGATGGGACGGCGCGGAGCTGAATCTTAATAACTACGACATCTCCTCGCAGCAGATCGTGAACCTACGAGAGATCGGGTTCTGGTACCATTACCCGATCTTCATTGATATCCAGTCCATCACGGACGATAACATGCGTATCCTACACAGTAACATAGGGGAGATGATTGAGAAGAACCATAAACGGTTCACAGGAAAGTTTGCCATAGGATGTAAAGACGTGGGGTCCTTGCTCAAAACCAAACTCGTTTTCTCCATTGAGCATAGATACACGGAAGACTTCGCAAAGTTTAGTGCGGATGTGACAAAGTGCCATTCTGCTATTGCCGATGCGTTACGTGCTATCTCTGCTACGTACAGCGGAGTCGAAATAGGAGTAATGCGTTTGGCGAACGGAGAAATTGAGAAAGAGCTCAGTGATTTTTAAGAGGTTTGTCAATATACCTTATAGTGGACGAAGTGGCAGGCGATTTCGTAGTAATTGTTGAATTGAATCAATAAGGAGTGGCGTGTGTGGGGATTTGTAACTACTTGATTGTTTGCGCAATTCATTTTTTGGGAGCACGTTTACGTTTTGGAGAGAATATATTGCTTCTGGCATATGCTCAATCATTTGTTTTTTTTTGCGACAACTACATGCTAATTCATACATTCCTTTATTCGTTCAAAATCACATTGTTGGACTTCATCATATGATCCTCTCAGTTTTTTCATATATGACTCACCTAATAACTCATTTACCTCAATTCTTCGATAGCGATTATATCCATAGGGATTATAACACTTTTGTGTATACTGCAAATGTGGACGAACCTTGTATGTTTTGAAATAATTCATCAATAGTTCTACCCCATTTGAGCAGTGTGGTTTTGGACATAGTGATCCTAGATAGATATCAAGTACTTTGGCATCAGCTTCATGATTTCCCATAAATGGAATGACATCCAATGTTGATGAATCCATATACTCAACCATATGATATAGTGTCTCATTATAATATTCGTCATCATGGATACTAATAAAGGTGCCATATGTTGGATCTTCCTTGAAGCACATATCCATATGAAGCGAAACGTTCAAACGTTTACAGGTATTGTAAAAGGCCAGCCAAACGGTCTTGTTTGGTGGTCTAAGTCGATCATGAAAAAACCCATGTAAATAGTCGATCGCTGTACATGTATCTAACTCAAACATGCATCGCATGAGTGTCGACAACTCGTCTGGTGATTTCAATGTATTCATGCATGCCGATAACCATTCCGGCTGAATCATATAAAAAGCATTTCTAATATCAGCGCGGACACTTCGGGTATTTTTATCATCCCTATTATACATGTCATCAAAACGGCGAAGATATGCGAGAATATGCGGAGTAGAACCCCCATATTGAAACAATATGATTAGATAGGATTTCATAAACACCGTATTGGATGACATCATCGTATCGATACATTTGATTAAACGGTTTATTCCATGGACAAGTTTGTCTCTATTGTCTAGAATGAGATCAAACAAATGATCATTGATATATGGTTGAAAAACTCTTATGAAATCCGATGCATAATCACATTCGACAATTTTTTTGACAAACTCAGGTATTTCATCACAATCAGCTACTTCATGATCTTTCAATGACTGTTCATAATTGTCGACCGCATTCGAACAATGATACTTATCATCCGTAGAGTACATCTCAATATGATGTTCTTTCATGCGTTCAATGGCGTTAACCATATCTTTTTGAAGTTGTTTAACCCAACCGTTGTCATTGAATTGATGAATGCATGTATGGTACCATTGTAATGCCATTCGTTTTTCATCAATCTGTTTGTGATCAATAACACGATGAACTTCATAGATAACATATTTTATCATTTTTTCTGTTAATCCACTACAATACGGAGAAATTCCGCCGTTGTTATGTCTATACCATGCATCACATGGTTGATCAACATTCTTATCAAAGTTTTCGTTCATTTGACGATATGTGCGATATTGTTGAATCTCCGAGTCATTGAATGATCGTGTAGATAGATCGTTTAATGTGGTAAAACACAAATTGATAACTTTAATGTCTTCCAATAAAACATCAGGAATGTGATTGTTGGTGAATAACACCATCTTCATCAACATATAGTTACGCCATTTTTCTCGATAAAATAGAATACCATCGAGAATATTCTTCATAAATAACACATCATTCTTCTCAATAGCATCATCACATAACTCTCGAAAACAATCGTCTTGAAATTGCATATAGTGATATCTATTTTCATGAAAAAACGTATTGATATGAGCAATGTCCTTATTTGTGCGTGCCTCATTCATGGCGTTAGTGAGTGCTTGATCATCCATGATGAATGTAATATTACAATAATTTTTATATGACAATAAATTCGCATTTAGACAATTTTTTCATTAACCTCTCTTTTTTATTGACCATTCATTTTTTATTGACCATTCATTTTTTATTGACCATTCATTTTTTGTTTACTTCCATTATTTTCACCATTTTTAAATTCAGCACCTCACACACACAAACAAATGGAGTTTATTTCATTATGGTTAACAATCTCGGTCAACGAGGAAACACCAGTCGAAATGGTACAAGGTAAGCATTACGACGAAGCATTAAAGGAAGAACCTGACAATCAGTCCTACAAGACAATTGATGTTAAACAACTCGATATGCGATTAAAGGAATTTGTTCACGTATTTGAACAGCACGAACACGAGCATTTCCTTGGGAAGGCGAATACGCACTTGCCGTATTACACCTACTTTGATTTCGCATCACAAAAACGGCTTGCACAGCCGATCACATTACGAGACGCAACTGGTAACAAAGTCCAAGAAGAAGCCTTCTTGCCTCAAGCAAAAGATGGTGTAAAGAACGTTGTGGCTGTCATTGTCTGTGCAGAGGAAGGATCTTTGAAGATGGCCGTCCATCGCCATGAAGAAGGAAATTTGTTCGGATATCCGGACATCTTTGACGCGCCTCCAGGCGGAAGAGTTGACAATGGTCATTCTTCCTTAACCACGGCTCTTATCGAATCGTACGAAGAGCTCGGGTACCAACCACCAGTGAGGTCTGGCGACCAGTTGGTTGGGTATATCAAGCACGAGATGAACCTCTTTATTTTCTTCCTCTTGAAACAAAATCATCTCAAAACATGTGCGAGCAGTGCGTACAAACCCTCATTCGAAATGGGCTTCATGCCATTTACGCTGCGAGTGGTTTCTGACGAGGCAAAATTGAAGCAAGAATTGGAAAAAATTGCATGCACCGTACCATCCAAGGACTGGGTAAGCGAAGTCGCAAAGGCTAAAAAGAATCATACGAAAAAGGTATTGATCCCAAGGCCAAATGGATTGTACGATTCCGTGAGTGTTTCAATGGAGAAAGTGGATTTCACAAATCCTTTGGCATTGGTGAATGATTCTCCGGGACGCTTCTGCAGCTTTGTCCACGGATTTCCGATTTGGAAAGGATTGGATGAGATTCAAAAAATTATCTTTAAACCATAAAAGAATCCATTAAATTACTCTTTTTTAGGTGTGTTGTCCTTTGTTTTTTCTTGTGAAGTAGCTTTTGCGTACCACACATTTGCAAGCTTCTTCATACTCTTCCCAAGATTTTTTATCAACCTTCTGAAGTTCAATCTTCAATTGACCTATATCCGTATAATTCAATTCCTTCAACAAGAGCGAATTCTCCCGGACTTACATATGGAATACCATTTCTCATTTCCTTTATCAACTTGTGTATACCTTCATGCTCCTTTTTTTTTTCTTCATCGTCCATTTGCTTTTTTACAAACTCATCCACACGAGTTTTGATTTCTTCTATTTTCGTTTTAACGTATTTTTTGTACCCTGTTTCTTCTGACTTTTTTTTTAGTCTTTTCATATAGTTTTCGTACGTATCCTTTATTTCGGTATCTTTTTTCAGAAACAATATAGACCGGAATAAATTAATTTCAAATAAGCTATCATACCACAGACCGTCAGGATTCCATCTGTTATCAATATTAGTTTTCTTGTGTTTTAAATAATCTTCGATTGTTGGTGCGTCGAGGTCATCGTCTTCATCGTACAGGATTTTTGCAACAGATTTTAATTCGTAGGCATTAGTCAACCCATTAATAGCCTCTTTGGTTCCTTCACCAAGAGTTTTATAATCTTCCAGTATTTTTTGCTTCAATAAAGCAACTCTTTCATCTGTAATATGATGATCAATATAATCAATTGTATTTTTTTCAAAATCATTAGCTGCCTTTGACAAATCCCAATAAAGCCCTACCATTATGTAGCTTTTGATTATAACAAATACTACGATAACAAAAAAAAAACACCAGTTACGCCAATTATTGTAAATGTAACAATTTGTTCTGTCGTCATGCTTTTTTTAGGGGTTGAAGAATCCGTGTTTTGAGGGGGCTTAGATGCCGTTTCGCCAGAATCACCCGATGAAGCAGGTGGTTTTTCCACCTCTGGTTGGCTAGTAGTTGGTTCGGGAGTTGATGAGTTGAATGGAGATACAGTAGACGTATCTGATGCATTTTTTGTATATTTTTTCACAATGTAATACACTACTAACACGATAAATGCAACCCCAAGAAGAAATACAAAACGATTTAAATGTTTGACCATTGCACACAATATGAAAAATACTACTGAAAAAAAAAATCGAAAACAAACACAAGAACGACTTTGTAAGGCATTCGTTCTAATAATGTTTTCACTCCTCTTTTTTAAGCACGGAAGTCGTGCTTGTATGTGAAAAAAAAGTTGACGGGCTGTTAAATAAATAGTATATATATACTTTTTTTTAACAGCCCGTCAACTTTTTAAGTCCAGCTTTAAGCACAAAATTAATTTTTTTGCACCCCGAATACAAGCACGAGTAAAGAACACAGCAGGATTTTTTGAATCTGATGTATGATAAATAATTATAAATTATTACTGATAATAGGTATTTGTAATGAGATTTGTGAAGTTAAGACCATTGTGTAAAAATACGATTTTTTCGAAATTTTCGATTTTTTTGACCTGTGAATGTGATATTTTTTATAACCACTCATTTGAAAAAAAATGACATTGAACTTGACTATAGATTTTAAAAGTAGATTTTTGTCTTTATATTTTTCAACACGAGGACTGTGATTGCTTCTTGTGAGGGTTCATCTTTGCGAATTTCCAGTACTCGCTTAGGCTTCGCACGGACCCCATTCCGTACTTGTGCAATCCAGACACAAAGGCAGGATCGACTTTCTTCTCAGGAACGATGCCCATGAAAAACGATGCACGAGTCTCTGAACGTTTTTCGCACCGATCTCGTCTTTGTTTGAGATTGTCCCAGAACCGAGGGCGCTTAGGGTCGGGTTCGTAGTTGTGGGTGCAGACAGGGGTGTGAGGCGCGTACATGTTGTACCCGTGCGTCCAGAGCCGGGCGGAGAACACGATCTCTTCAGGAAAAAAAACAAAGATGAGGTACGGATCGAACGGTACGTCGTACAAAACGGTTCCGGGCATAAGCAAGAAGTTCGCGCCCACGTACTTCTGCACGACTGCTGTTTTCGTCCCGGCCGGTGCGATAGAGGCACGCATGGAGGGTAGCTTTGTTTTTCCAAACGCAAGGTTGCAGTTGTAAGTGGTTCCTATTTTACCCTCCTTGAACTCGGCCATCTGCTGGTCAGTGGGCGGGTAGTGCCCGAGAACGGCCTTCGGGTCGTTCAGCTCGCGCCACTGGTTGATGATGCTCGTGTCCCAGTTCTTCTCGAACTTGGTGTGCGAGTCGATCTGCAGGTAAAACTCCTGTCCGTACCAGAGAGAACTCGCGATGAATCGCGCGTAGGCTGGGCCCTTGGCCTGTGTGTAGTCCAGATTAATCACCTTGATGTGCCCCGATTCCTTCCTGGCCTTGCAGACCTGGCACTTATCGAAGCAGTCCTCCTTTTCGTGAGTTTTTTCGTTCTGCTGCACCACCCCGACGAAGATCTGCTCCGGGAACTCGGCCTTGTCAAACAGGTCATAAACCGTGTTCTTGCACGCCTCGTCTCTGTACGATGCGATCGAGACGAAAATGGTGTTCTTCACGATGGGCACTCGAGGGTACTCGAACTCGTTGAACTCAGGGCCGCAATCGTCCTTGTATGCCCTTTGTTGGTCCTCGATCGAGGATAATCGGGTGGAAAAACCGCTGCTCACGGGCTCCGTTCGCCGCTCCACGATCCTGTTGAACGAGTCCGAGGTCTTGTCCCTCAGGGACCTGAAATGGTCGATCAAGGGGATCGAGTCCAGGGACAGCTTTTCTACCTGCGCGGTGCTCTGTTCGTAAGGCGAAACCGGGCCCAGCAGGTACGAGTAGATCACGAAGTAAGTGACCACGATGAAGGCAATTGCCGTAAAAATGAGAAGATCTTTCATCGTTGTATATATTTAATGTATAAGATATTTTTCCTCTTTTTCGAATCATTGATCCTCGTCTTCGTCTTCGATGATTACTCGGCGTCTTTTTAGGGGTTCTACTTTCGTTTCTTTTTGGACCAACACCTTTATTTCCTTCCGAACCATCGGCTTGCTGGGTTTTTCCTTCACAAAGAACACTGGGGCTAGGAGCCACTTGATCAGTGCATCGTCGTCCTCTTTCTTCTTCTCAATTGCGGGATACAGGTCTACCGTCTCCTCGATTTCCTCCTCTTCTGGCTCGCTTTCTCTCATAGAAGACTGGCTGTCCTTTACCACAAACCCGTCTTCTTCGTACTCGTCGTCCTCGAGTACAGAACCATGGCTCATCGTGAGCTCGATTTCATCGTCACTCATGGCGAAAAAAATAAAAAAATCTTTTTTTTTTCTAACCATTCGTTTGTTTTTTTTGAAAAAAAATAAAGAAAAATGCAAAACAAACTCTTGTCTTACAATAAATTGCTCATACACTTCTTGCTCACGGTATTGCATATCAATCTCGTTTACGTCTATGTAGATCCAATGTTCTGTGATTCGTCTCTCGAAGAGTTGTATTGTTTGTGCATAAGACTCGTTTTGATTCTTTTAAACTTCGAGCTTATGATATACCTTTGCTTTTGTATCGCAGAGTTCTTATGGCAAAAGTGGCATATTACCGTGCCAATTGAAAAGAATGATGGAGATGATATCTGAAAAATGAATGGTTTAAAAAAAACCGTTAAAAAAAAATCCGATCGTGTCGAGATTAGAAAAATGCGTTTATCGCCATTTTTATCTATATTAAAGTGTAAATAATCTTAGATGCAAACTCAGACTCAGGATTTCAATACCTATATGAGCAGTACGGGCTTCGGCAAGGGGCTTTCGTATGCGAAGACCCTCAACGGCTCGGAAGAAGGGATCGCGCCCTCGCAGAGAGCCTCGGATAGCGCCGCGAATGCGTTCAAGGACAACTTCGATAAGAACAACACGAACTACGGCGACGGTCCGGCAAAGATCCAGGCCGCTCCCGCGTTTCCGTACGACAAGAGCAGCGCGATGAGCGCGATGCCGCTCGTGCCGGGCCACGCGACGCAGGCCATGCCTGGCAAAACGCCAGCGCTGAATAAGACCCCGTACGATCACGGCGTGGTGGGCAAGCAGACGTTCGACACGATCCCGGAACATGCGCAGAAGAACTGGCACGCAGTGGACGTAGCCGACGGATACAACGGTGAGAGGGCCACGGCTCGCGATCTCCCATCCAATGCCCGTGTTTTGATCCAGTCTGTGCTCGTGCTGATCGCCGTCATGACCATCGCCTTTGCATGGAAGGCGATGAGCTCCACAAAAAAACGCGTGCAAAGAGGTATGGGCATGGCCACTATGCTGTGCTTCATCGCCTTCGTCGCCATCGTGGGCTCCATCAGCTCGGGGCTGATCAAGTTCAAGCCCCGGTCGGAGGGCCAGACGGCTTCCGTGGCCGACATGCTCAAGGTCGCGAAGACCCGGGACCTGGAGGACACCTTTCCCCACCCCGAGATCCCGGACGTGCAGTACGCGCAGAGCGACTTGCTCAAAGCCCAGGGCTCCAATATAGCCCGCGCCGAGGGCCCTCGGCCGGGGTTCCAGTACCAGCGCTCCAAGGACCCGATGCCCAGCCTCCAGCGGGAGGCCATGATGCGGGACCCAGCCACGATGAACATCCGCTCCCAGGCCGCACTGGACACCTACATGGCCCAGATGCGAGGCGAAAACATCGACCAGTTCTACAAGGCTCATCCGTACATGCCCTTTTCGGCTGAGTGGGAGAATCGGGTGCAGCTCGACGACGCGGAGACCGTGCACGGAATCGGCGGGTCGCCTGACGGCTACATGCGTAAGGCCATGCTCCGCAACCCGCGGGTCGAGCAAGGCGGCGCGCAGACGTCCCACCAACAAGACCCACCCTCCTATTACCAGCAGCCCATGGACAAGGTGCACCCCTGGATGGGACAGTCGCGAGTGGCCGAGGAGCCCTCGGTGATGCTCAACGCGGCCTTCCGCCCGCCCGAGAGCCTCGTCGCATCTGCGGCAAACCCCTCTGGATACCCCGAAGTGCAACAAGGCTTCTACGACGCAGAGCGAGGCGCTGCCATGTACGCACAGGAGCGGAAACAACTCGACGACTTGCTCCAGGCACAGCGTCCAATGGGGCCAGGACCTGCGGCGAACTCGTCCTGGCTCGTCCCGCAAGAAACCTCGACTAAACGCCAAAACTACGGCGAGTCAGGGGAGAAGAGCTTTGGGTTCCAGGGTCAATACAATCCCCAGCAAGGGTTCTCGAACCAGCCGCCTCCACAGGCCATGACGCCATGGATGGCCCCCATCGATACTTCCTCCAAGACCGGGTTCAACTCCGTTCCGGGAAGTGCCGAGTGGGCGAAGAACTACTCGCAACAGCAGAATCTTTTAATGATGCCTCCTCAGATGCCTCAGATGCCGCAAATGCCCATGATGCCTCAGATGCCCATGATGCCGCAGATGCCCATGATGCCGATGGCGCCTCCTGGGGCACCGCAGATGTCGGCGTCCCAAAAAGCAGAGGCTTTGTTCTCCAGTGCGTTCGGCGAGAAGCAACAACCCACAGCTCAGGATATCGAAAGGGCTCAAAACGACACACGCAGATAATTTTTTTGTACATCAAAAAAAAAATGGACGACTTGTTGAAAAGAATTCCAAAAGAATTTCAGAAGGAATTTCTAGATGATATGGAACATCTTGAGCAGTCGATAAATCAGTGTCTTGTTTGTATTTTGACTTCAGGAACGCAGTGTGACGTTCACCTGAAAGATACACGAGAGATTGGAAAAAAATGGAGAGATAAAATTAAGGCTCATAACAAACCACTTATTTCATGTGTGTTGTCTTGATCATATTTATTACGAAAAAAAAGATCTTTCTCCATGCTTTATCATATGAGAATCAATGGTTTGAAGTTCATTCAAAAGGACTACCGGACATATCTTGTATCGATCGATCAAAAAATCCTTCAATCCTTTCAATGTCATTTTGAAATCAACAAACTCATATTTCCCGGATGTAATCAATGTTAAACCAAATCCAAATGGATATGTTCCTATAACTCTCGCCATGGCATTTAATTCACGATCGTCTAACATTTTATCATCATCTACGTCAAAAAAGTCAAAACTTTTTTTGATGAATAAGTTTCCTTCTACTGTAATCTCACCGCTATCGTTATCAAAAACTTTTGAAAACAATCTTGTGTTCGAGCGATGTAAATCAAGTAGCTTCTCACAGACCAAAAATATTTCCAATAAAGAAATATGCATGTTTATTGGCCCAATCGATTTGTCAACAACCCTATATTTACGCGGTATGTTAATATCATAGTCGTTTTCAAATAGTAACAATGATCCTTCCTTGCAATGACGCGTAAGAATTACCTGAATGGTCATGAAACCAGCGTTCGGTGCTTGCATACTTGAGTTCACAAAGTTACAATACTCACGGTAAAACCGAAGTTTCAAATATTCTGACGCCATTTTAAACACGAGACCATCCTTGAAATCGCCAGGATAAACAATGGAAAGAAAACGATAAATCCGAGGTTCGTGTTCTTGGAAATGACCATGGAAATATACCTCGTTCTCGTCCCTTCTGCACAAGGTATAGATCAAAGAACGAAATCTACGGTTCACCAAAACACAAGATTTGAGAAGAAATGGGACGCCTA
>JACCDW011187686.1_pt1 | contig 27816 bp, 27 predicted proteins | sample 7449781 | NCBI WGS metagenome assembly JACCDW01 (sample SAMN15323449, study PRJNA562643) | freshwater metagenome | isolation source: river surface water | place: USA:Blue River Watershed | collected 2017-08-18
ACATCACTATTATTCAAAAGACAGGATTCAAAGGATTTGCGTTCTGCTTCACAAGGTTCCTTTGCAATTGTACTAGGATATGGATGAATCTGATTTGTAGGTGCACCGATGCCGAACATGCGACCTACAAGGGCATGACCCAAACCAGAACCTATACCTAGGCCAACACCATCCTTGATACTTTGTCCTAGTGTAGGTCTCTCAACTGCATGATGTACGACAGATGGAGAAGAGGCAGTGGAGCGATACGGGACAACTGAGCGTGATGAAGATGAGGAAGAAGAGGAACGGGGCATTTTTGTTGAAGGTAAACAAAAAAAGTTGCCTATCAAATTTGAAAGGTGGCTTGTGAAAAAATCGAGTAGTGCAAAAATGAAGTTGCGTAGCCAAACCGTCTTAGAAGATCAAGTGCGCGTCCAACAGGCCGTTTATAACCCTTCTTGGTCCAAGGCAGTGCAGGAATTTACCCCTGAATTCTTTGATGATTCTTCAAAGGCTTGGAGAGCCAACAAGGTTGAAGTAGCGAAGGGTATTTACAAATATAAGAAGGAAGTGAAGGAAATTGTTGGACCAGTGCGGAAAAGCCCTCGTCTACAAAAGCATGAAACAGTTGAAAATCTTCGCAGGAGCCCGCGCTTTGCTAAATAAAAAATAGAAGTACTAAGTAATGGATATTTGTTCGGATCCCAAAGCCTTTGGTATTCTGGCAGGACCTCCAAAAGAAAAATTTCGCAAAGCAAATGTATTCCAGCAATGTCTTGTAAATAATAATGCACCCCTAGAAAATACATATGAAGAAATACCCTTTTTTCCTCAAGAATTACCCTTTCAAAGAGATATTGCTGCATTTGAGTTACTTTCAGGAATGTTTGTTATACCTTACGATAGACCCAAAACCATTTTGATAAGTAAAGAGGTAATTCCAGGAAAAAAAAGTGTACGATGCCGCACTCAAAGAAAAGGTAAACTTCCTTATGAAAGAAGAAAATCACGTTTTTCAAGAATATTTCATACATATTTAACACAAGCCAGTCCCGTTATAGCAGCAGGTGAATATGAAATACAAGATGATCTGAAAACTGTGATTATAAAGAATGATAGTGGACATTATTTACCTCCACCTGAAACCCTGGCTTACGCAAAATGTCTTTTTGAAAAAAGGGGATATACAGTAATCACAAAAGAAGTAGAAGGAAATTCTTCTGAGAGTACATTTTTAAGAAATGCTAGAACACTGAATGAATGGGAAAAGAAGGAGTATGGTGAGTGGTATGAAGGTGATGGTGGACGACGCAGTGGACGACGCAGTGGACGACGCAGTGGACGACGCAACATAAGAATAACAAGAAAGAAGTATTCTAAACGATACTAGAAAGTTTAGGCTTTCCAACTATTTCTTCAGAAGAGAAGGCAATTTCCTGTTGTGCTAGGGCTTGACTCTGCAAATTAATACGATCAATCAGTTTTCTTTTGTATTCGCGAATAATATCTCCTGCAATATGCCAAATAATAGCAGGTGTTAAAATACTAAGCATGAATAGAAATACCATTTTTACTGGAAGATAAGACCAACCAGCAAACATAAGAATTCCTAAATTCACCAGCCACCAACTTCCTACTGCGGAATGACCGAATGCGCACATAGAAAGGACATTGGGTAACATCCAATGAATAGCTATGATTTCAACAATCCAAGCAGTAATCGTGAATCCTAGTAATGTATAGAAAGGTGCTACAATAGTATTCTTCATCGCGTAGTATTCAGGATAAATAATAGTAATTCCATCAAAGAGAAGACATGAAAGCATGAAGTAACTTGGAATTCCCATCATAATTGCAGCAACGATCGGATTTTTAACAACGGCTTGCAGAATACCATTATAACATTCTCTGCATCCTTTACAAAGATCTCTTGGTGTGCGAGACATTTTGCTACACGCAATGAGTTAACGAATTGTGTCAAATTTCAAACTTTACAAATATTCAATGTCACGCCAATGAATCGCTTTTCCAATTAAAGAGTGATCTTTATAATTTTTCTTATTTATCTTTATTAATTCGTAAATATATTCCATATCTACTAAATCAGGATGAACGTACCAATCTTCATAAGGAGTAGGTTCAAAGATGCCATCATTTGAAATATCTTCAAATACACAAACATAACCCCTTTGTTTAAATATATTTCTTGATCTTTCTCTTGTATTATGATTCCCCGCCGCCCATTCATCATGTTCAAATGTTATCGTTGCAAATTTATATGCATCCAAAATATCATTGTCTATTTTTTCAAGGGTTCGCATAGTTGAATCATTGGATACTTCTAGATCTATCTGTAAATAATCAATGCAACTAGGAAAGTTATTTGTCTTTAGTAACTTATCATAATTTATCTTGATTGCATCATCAATAACATGTATACTGTTTGGTCTATGTTCTTTGTAGAGAGGCAAAAATGAACTATCATATTCTACCATAATTCCTCTCCAATCAAACTCCTTTTCAAGAATATAAGTATTATTTATAAGAATTGGATCATTTGAACCTATTTCCAAAAAATATCCATTTCTTTTCTTTTTTAAGATAGTACAGACAAATTTATCCTGTTCTGCTTGGCCTTTGTATTCTTTATTCATAATACTAGAAGGTAACAAGTTAACTGTTTAAATCATAAAGCATTTTTTTCATGAGAGTACAACTACCATAAAAAAAGTGCTCCCTCTGGGGATTGAACCCAGGACTACCGCCTACCTGCGCATACGTCAATCGTATAAGAGCGATGCTCTACCAACTGAGCTAAGAGAGCAAGAACCTATGAGAAAGCATAGGAGACTTTTTTGCTCCCTCTGAGATTTGAACTCAGGACCTTCCGCTTACTAAGCGGACGCAATAACCACTATGCTAAGAGAGCGAGGACCTATGAGAAAGCATAGGAGACTTTAGTGCCTCTTCTGGGAATCGGACCCAGGACCTTTCGCTCGCGACGTTTTATGTTACAAGGCGAATGCACTACCACTATGCTAAAGAGGCGAAAACACCCTCGGTGGGGATCGAACCCACGATTTTCTGCTTGCGTCCACGGGACAAACCTGTGGTAGAAGGCAGACGCGATATCCACTTCGCTACAAGGGCATGGTGAAGAGATTTATGGACCTGTTTCACAACGAATTTTGGGGAGCGGGCGCCGTCAATTTTTGGACGGGGCTCGGTTGAAAAAGTTTACTTTTCTCCAATATTACATAACTTAAGAATAAACCATAAAAGTTTTTAGCGATTATATCTAAAATATTATACATAATATTCTTTGGTATTGTTGACAACATAGCACTTACACCATACATACTCCATACTCCAAACATAAAATAAAATAACCCTTGTTTTTTTGGAACTTTCTTTACAAACTCTGTATATAAAATACCAAACGAACCTAATAAACTTAAATATCCAAGAATTGAAGAAGATACAATAGAAAGAATATTTATTTCTTGAAGATAACCAAATAGTAACATTAAAGCATTGCAAATGAAAATGCCTAAGAATGAATTTTTATATTCTTGAAAAATTTTTTCAATGGAAAGATCTGTTTTTTTGCCTTCTATTTGTTCTTCATTTTCTAAATATACATAATAACATGCTGTTGTAAATAACATCAATGGAGTTGTTAGAAACCAATCGTAATAACGGAACAGTGTAACATCAGATGTTTTATGAAGAAGAAATGTTCTATACCAAATATAAAATATCAATTCAATTACTTGTACTAATGTTTCAACTCCAAGGATATCTTTCAATATATTATCATTGGGATTTAATGGTGTTTGAAGAGAAAATAAATTTGTGAATAGAGTTATTGTTTGAATACTCAAAGAGCCATCTAATGATATTCTTTCTAATTTACTTAACATTACTATATACTATAAACTAAAAAAATTCACCGCCAGAGGGGATCGAACCCTCGACTGAGTGGTTAAGAGCCACTCGCTCTACCGCTGAGCTATGACGGTTTTTCCGGGATTTTTGATATGCAGAATCCCGTAAACTGCAGAGGTCTTACTTGTAAGAGGCGAAGACTGACCTCAATGCGAAGAGTGGGAATCGAACCCACGAGGCTTGCGCCACGCGAACTTGAGTCGCGCTCCTTAACCGCTCGGACATCTTCGCTTATTCTTTCTTATTCTTGACAAGGTGAAGAGATAACCTTGGTCCTCGTTTTTCCTAAACTTCTGAGAACAAGTAAACTCAATTTTTTTGCAAGATATGGGATTCGAACCCATGCGGTTTTCACCACTTCGACCTCAACGAAGCCCCTTAACCTCTTGGGTAATCTTGCAGATGCGTTCAGTGGGAATCGAACCCACGTCAGTGCTTTGGAAGAGCACCATTTTACCACTGAACTATGAACGCATAGACCTACACAATGTGCACCATGGAACTTTTGATAAGAGAAGTTCCAAACTCTAAAGGTCTTACTGGGAATTGAACCCAGGCTTCGGGAGTCAGAATCCCACGTCGTTACCACTTGACTATAAGACCATAGGCTGACATGATTAGTGTCAGCAAAGTTCCCAAACCGGGAATCGAACCCGGGCCAATCGCGTGAGAGGCGACTATCCTAACCACTAGACTATTTGGGAGTTAGCATCTGTTTGTTTCGATCAAACGGCCTCTAGGTTACATAAGTACTTGTGCCTATGAGCCTAGCGCTCTTCCGCTGAGCTAAGATGCTAGAAAGACATCTCAGCAGGGGGGCTAAGATGCTATAAAATGCGGAGAGATGTTATTCTGCCTTTCTTGAACGCAGCCTTTATCTCTTTGAAGTCCACCACGAATGCGAGGAGTGGGGATCGAACCCACGATAGAATTAACTAGACGATCTTAAGTCGTCCGCCTTAACCACTCGGCCATCCTCGCTCATAGAAAGACAGGATCCTTTTTAACGTTGAATAATTCGTTGTTGCATTGCTGTAAGGATCCTTCCCTGGTCCACCGCACAACCTTCCACCGCCATTCCAACCATTCAATTTTTGGTGATAGCCCGCTAGGGGGCTAATTAGTAAATGCGGAAGAGGTTTAAGTAAGAGTTTCCTTAAGAGGGTAGAATGTCATGGCATGACCTCTTTAGTGATATTTATATACTTTCATTAATTCATAAAGATAAACGAAAGGAACTCCTGCGAAATGAATTTGAAAGAATCGGTATAGACAGCACAAAAGTGAAATGGATTTCTGCAATGAATGGAGCAAAACCTGAAATAAGACAATTAGTAGAACGGCTTCATATAATAGAACACAAGTACCTTTCTTTCTTTACCAATGGTCACTTAGGATGTTTATTTTCACATTATTCTCTTTGGATGCAATTGTATACAAAGCATTTGAATGAAAACCTTGAAGATAAATGGTATCTTATTATGGAAGATGATACAAAGTTCTTTCCTTGTGTAAATAGTGAATTCATTCACCAAGTTTGGAATGAAAAACCAGCAGATGCTAATCTTGTAAAATTTCATGCAACATACGGATTTGAAGAAAATCCAGATTTAATTTCTGAAGAATGCAATACGTACTATCGTAAACAAACAAGAATCTCTTTTTCACTTATGTGTTATGCAGTTCACTCTAGTTTCTTTCCTAATCTTCTATTTACAAAGTGGAAAAACCATATTGATCTATTCCATGCAGAAGGAATTTATATTCTTAAAACACCATCTAATGCAAAACAAACTATACAAACTCTTTATTCTTCCAATGGAATCTTTGCAGAAGGAATTTGTTTGACAAATCACGATGTTGATTCTGATACAGCAGACAGCCTTGTCTCAATGCAAGATTCAAATCAAATCAAGCCCGTGCAACAGTTGTATGATGGAGTTCCACCTGCAGAGGGAAATTATAATGTTCACATTTACGACAAGTTTCAACCCACTGGAACATGCCACGTATACTTTGATGTAGTACTAAAGAATTATCTCAAATAAATATAATGATGTTGAGATATCAAGAAAACTCAGATATCCAACCCTATATAACTCTTATGAGGATGCTCCGAACAAAACGGCATGCACATTCTTTGTATGAACTCATAAAACTACATCTTTGGGGATTTGCAGATAAGAATCAAATCTATTACAGCATTAGTCTTTTACATGATGACGACTTCGTCTTTCTAAAACTAAATCTAAAGGATGAGAATGATTTTCATTACGTATTTGCTATGACTCTAGAACAACTTGTCGAACATATTTCTCCAGAGATTAAAGAAAAATTTTTAAAAGATACTATACCAATAGAGAAATCTATGCTTCTATGGAGATCCCAATCTGCAGATTCTGTTTAGATGAACACAACAAGGAAGAAAACAAACTTGTTGCACCTTGTCATTGCATTGGATCAGTAAAATACGTACATATAAAATGTTTAATTCGTTGGAGAGCAGTGGGTCCAATAGAATTTGCAAACTTTTGTCAACTCTGCAGATTTCCTTACACAGCAGGAAACTTTATGTTTGAAACAATCCCATTAGAAAGAGGATTAAGATTCCAGTTTCTTATTTGTCCCTATTTATTTTCGTTTAGTTCTAAGTATTTTACATTCGTGTATAGTGGAATTTTTCTTAATAATTACACTATTGCCACTAATTTAATTCAATTTCACCAGATAGTTCTTCATGGGATCTATTTCTATTTTCTCCTTACAAATCTTCATATAAATAATCGTGTTTCATATCGTTCACGCTTATTCATATTTCCAAGAATATTCATCATGCTAGCACATATCTTCTTTTGGTATATTGCAACAAATACTGAAAATATATTTTTATTATATCTAGTGGATGCATTCTTACCATTTTACTGGCATACTCACATGCGTATCTTAACTGAGATTAATGAAGGACTTGATACGTGAAAAAAATTGAAACCATCCTAGCCTTTTAGAATTGTATTCTAAAATGTCAGGATATCTCGTTAGTAGTATTTATCGTGCACACAGCAGTGGTTGGGGAGAGCGGATTGAGAAGATCTTTACTTCTCTTGAGAAGGCTAGTCAGTATATGAAGGAGTGTTATAATGACTATTTGCTGGATTGTAATTATCCAGAGGAGTGGGAGCAGTCAGATATGTTTACAGATGAGAATATGAAGACTCCTCATCCTCCTCCTACAAAGGAAATGGGTGATATTCTCTTCTCCACTGATTCTGTATCAAATTTTCTGGAAGATACTAAGCGCTACCATGATATTATCTATGGGCCTTGGAGCGATTTTGAGTGTCAGGTTCCCTTTGAGATTACCATCAAGAAGATCAGTATCGATTAAAAAATAAATAAAGAAGAATATAATAAAGAGAATACAAGAATTTATTTAACGGAGTTCAACAGGTTTTGTTTTTTCCTCTACTGAAATCTTAGGAACAGTTGCAAGTGCTTGATTGCAAGAATCCATGGCATCCAGAAGTTTCTTATAGTCTTTCTTTGCAGTATCCCATGAAGAAATAGGATAGTTTACTTCTACTGAATATCCTTGATATCCTTCTAGATAAATCTGAGGACGACGAAGAAAGAAAGTAGGAAGAAGTCTCGCACGTGCAAATGATGGTACATGAATGGAATAGTTACGAAGCATGATGAATTGGACCATTGTGGAGTACTACCTTTTCTGACTTTGCATTGGGATCAAATTTTAGTCATTGCTCCAGTTTACAGGCTCTCCCAAAACCTTCTCAACACGTTCAAATACTCTTGATCCAACAAATCCTCTCGCTAGAGGGCTGGGATGAACTTCCATCACAATTCTATCCTTTTTTGTAATAAGATCCTGCTTGGCTTTAGCAAAGTTTCCCAGTAGTAAGAATACACAATTGGGATTTTCTTTATCAATAAACTGAATGACTTCATCAGTAAACGGTTTCCAAAAGGCCATGTGACTTCCAGGACAAGATTGGAGAACGGTTAACGATGCATTTAATAGACAAATCTTTTCCCGTTCTTGCCAAGCAGAAAGATCACCATGAGTAAATTCATAGTTGCGTTCAGGAAATGTTTGGTTTAGTTCTTTAAAGATATTTTGAAGAGAGGGAGGTACTTTTGTATCTTTTGAAACAGAGAAACTGAGTCCATTGGCTTGCCCTTCTCCATGATAGGGATCTTGTCCCAAAAGAACTACACGAATCTCGTGAACTGGAATTGAGAATGCACGAAGAACATTCTCTTTTGCAGGAAAGGTTGGTAAGTTTCCATAGACAGCATCTAAGTTAAATTCCCATAGATCAAAGAGGGGTTGCCAACTTGAATGTACCATACGCATTTACTAACGAGTGTATCCTTCAAGTTTACTAAGGGATGAAAAATTGAACTCGTGATTCCATGCTGAACTTGTAGGTAAAATGAATCATCGTATTGAACTTCTCACCTGTCGTGCTGATATTTTGCAAGCAAAGGCGTCACTTGCATTCGCACGAGCAAGATACCTTTCAGCCCGTGCAAGGCACCTTCGTGATGATGCTGTTGATCTGATTGAATCTGAAAAGATGACGAAGATTCTTCATCCTAAAGAGCCTCCTCCACCTCCGCAAGTTACACCAACACCATCACCAGAACCTCCCGTGGAAACACAGGAAATTAAAATTCAAGGTGCATATTGCCCTAAGTGGACGAAGCGCCCCCATCATTTTACCCTTGCGACCAATCAGAAGGTAATTGGTGAAAAGCACCCTATTAATGAAGATGCAGCATTCTTTGTCATGCTTGGTGATGAAATTGGATTTGTTGGACTTGTTGGAACACATCAGAGTCATGCTGAACTTGGTGGATATGCCTATCAACATTCCGTCCATGACGGGTTTACAACAAAGATCAAGTTTGAAGAGTTTGCAAAACACTACAAACTGGATGCAGAAACCTGTAAGCAACTCACAAAGCCACGTGCAGGTCCTAAGTTGGATAAGCGCACAACTGATATTCTAGAAGACATCGCGATTAAGATGATCGAATCTGGTCGTCTTCTGGCTTAATTTGGATTTGGACCGTATCTGCTCGCATAGGATTATCAATCATTACGTTTGCTTCCGTTGGGAATCGAGAAGAAGTTCCTGTTGCATTCCGCAAAAAGGTCGTCGCCTTTCTCCTTTTTTCAAGAAGCGTTTTATAGTCAATTTCTTCATTCGTAAATAAAGAACTTGAATCAAACTTGGGAGTAGCGATTGTTGCACTCTTTAACATAGACTCTAGTTCCTGTTGTCTCTTGTCTACATTCACAGTGACCTTCGCTTCAATCATCTTATCCAAATCAGGAAGAATCGCGTCACGTATCGTCTTTTTCTTGTGCATAAGAGTGAGAGCCGCTTCTGCAGTCAAGTCTTTCAATCTAATCTGACTGCTGTCGTAGACATGCGTGTGATCTAGACCGTGGCAGATATCAGGTCTCTTCAATTTCGGTCTATCCTTATACTCCTTCTCAAACGCAGCAATAACTTCATCGGGAATAGCAGGACTCTGCTCGATCAGTCGGTCCAAATCTGCACGACAAATCTTCAAGAAATCCAAACTATCCATACGATTTGTAGGGGCTTGTGCCAATTCAACCGCAATTAAACGCTGAAATTTACCCCATGCAGTTCCTGCAGCACGATGAGATTCACTAAGTTGGGCGTATTTGAAGAAATTATTGAGTGTCGTAAGAATACCAGCAATAAGTGAAACTCCACCAATGGCAAAGTTAAGATATTTTTGGAGTTCTACATTTCCATCGGTTATACCGGTTATACCTACACTGGCAGTTCCAGTTAAGGTTGATAGAATAATAACTGGAATGGTCATAGACATGTTTTTTTTGGTGTATGTTTTTTCCGCACGATCGTGCATCCAACGATAACATCCAGCAATATCAGCCCATTCAGCCATTAAATTATCTTGCTCCTTGCTCCAACCGTTTTGTAGACGTCTAGTTGGCTGAGGATTTCCTGACGCATCTTTCGGCGTTTCTATAGAATTTCTTCGTGTTCCTGGAGGGGAGGGGGATCTAGAAGCCATCTATTCTAGATTAATTTTTCCATTCAATCTCCTGAATCCAAGTTGAAAATTGTTGAAGTTGTGGTGTGGGGTCTAATTCTTGTGCCCTTTTAAACGCAAGATCACTTTGTTTCTTATAATAAGCCTGATCCGTCTTTAATCTGTAAATAAGGTTTACCCAATCTTTGATATTCTCTCTCTCTACAAATAAACCTGCATAACTACACGCCTCACGTAATCCTGGAGTAGAATTTGCAATGACTGGAATTCCAGAAGACATGGCTTCAACAGCCACACGACCCCAGGATTCTTCTTTACTCGGCATCAAAATAATCTGTGATTTAGAATAAATTTCCTGTATATGCGGAGTATTTGGAACATAGGTAATATTGGGAATTCTTTGATCTATTATCTGACTATCATACCCTCCCTTTACACCAAGAAACTCTACATTTGGCATTTGTTTTGCGATCTCAATTAAGATATTACCACCCTTATTTTTATTCAAATTAATAAGAGTAACATACCGTTTTGAAGTTTTTACGCGGTAATCTTTCCAAGAAACAGGAGGATAGACAACTGTTGAATTATACGAAAAAGATGAATACAGTTGTTGAATCCACACACTATTATGCACTAAATGAAGATTCTTTTTAGGAAGCAATGTTTTGGCAAGTTGAAGAAGACGATTCTGTTCATGATTGTGTATTACTAAAACACATGGTCTCTTGGCTTTTGCACAGGTCCGAATTGCATTTGAAGTAAATACAAGATGAGAGAGAATTACTGATGAATGGCGAATTGCATTCTCAATACGTTTCTTTTCACTAAATGTAATTATATTCACTCCTTCAAAGGATTTCAAAGGAAAATAGGGCACAACTACATTGACTTTGAATCCTCCCTTCTCAATCAAAAAACGATTCATTGCGTGCGCCATCCACTCTGCACCTGCATTGTGAACGGGAGGGTACATGTGAATGATCCATGTTATTGTTTTCTTATCTTCATCTTCAACTGGAGTAGGTTCATAATCATTTGGTACAAAGATTAAAGGAGCGGGGACATTTGGTTTAATTTTCCTTCTTAAAAAGTGTACGCCTATGAAAAAAAGTATAAGAAAAATCATTACATATACCGGAAACATTAAATCTTCTTTCATATTCCTATCTTAGCAAGAGACTTTCTACCTAGTGACCACGACCTCTCCACCCCCCGCGCCCACGGAAGCCGCCGCGACTACCACCAGAAGCACCAAATTGTTTCGCTTTGCTTTTGTTTTGTAACCCTGTTTGAAAGATTTTCACTGCGGCTTCTTCTGTAAGTGCTTTAGGATCAAGGCCAGAAGGAACAGAGACGAACTTTCTCGCTTTTCCTACTTGATCTTTCTTAAACATATAAACTCCATAGGGTCCATTTCTGAATTCAAATGGTCCGAGTGTATGAAGAGTGCTTTGACCTTTCGCGTCGAGTTTGGCTACAATAGAATCAAATGTATCTCCTTCCGCAAAAGGAACCTTTGTACCGTTCCACTCTGCATAGAATCCATAAGGTCCCTTTTTCTTTACAATTGGAGTATCATTGTAGATTCCAAGTTCTGCACCTGAAAGTTCTGCTTGTCTTTTTTGTAAGAATGCAGTTACTTGTTCATGTGTAATATCTTGGAACGAAACTCCTTCAGGCCATCCATAGAAGGTCGCTTCATCTTTGTTTTTACCTTCTTTGAGAAGTAAAGGACCCTTTTTACTAATGACCGCCTTGATATCCCCAAACATTCTTTCACGAGCAGGAGTTCCCTCAGTAGTTCCTTTTCCTTTCTTCAAGACTTCGTATCTTTCCTTATAGGAATTCCATGTATCTTTGCAAAGCGCTTTCCATTCCTCTTCACCCTTGGCAATAGAATCTAATCTGGCTTCCATAGATTGTGTGAAACTATACTCAAAGAGATTCTTGAATTCTCGTACACAGAAATCATGCACTGACATTCCTAAAGAGGTTGGAGTCATCTTCTGTTTTTCTGCACCAATCTTCTTTGTTCTACTTTCAGAATTAGGGGGCCATTGATTTGGTGTCAAGAGGCTTAGAATGGTTGTTATAATATCACGACCAGGTTTGTCCTCCTTTTCAGCATATTGTTTCTCCAAAATAGTTCCTACAAGAGTCGCAAACGTGCTAGGGCGACCAATTCCTCTCTTTTCCAATTCACGAACAAGAGTGGCTTCTGTATACCGAGTAGGAGGTTTTGTATCATAAGGTTCTGCAGTAAGAGTTTTCCAATTGAGTGTTTGTCCCTCTTTAAAGTTTGAAACAGTTTTCCAAAGTGCATCGGATGTTTGTTCTGCTGCGGCAGCACCTTCCTCATCCAGATTGACAGCCGCTTGTCCTACTTTCTTCCATCCTGGAAAGACATAGCGCGTCCAACTGGAGCGCCACGTGAACTCATCAGGATCTCCAAGAGCATGGAAGTCAACTACCCGTTCTTCAGATGTGGCAGGAGCCATTACACTCTGCACTGTTCTCTGCCAGATTAACTTGTAGATTTTGCGATCAATTGCATTCCAATCTTCTGCAGAAGGGAGTTCTACAATATCTATATGTGTAGGACGAATGGCTTCGTGCGCATCTTGTGTCATTTGGTCTTTTGCAGGTTCCTTGCCTTTTACTCTCACTTTGATTTTAGCGGCTTGAGAACTCCCCACATAATCTTGACCGTATGTTTGGGTAACATAGTTTTTTGCTTCTTTTGTAGCCTCTTCTGAGAGAATAGCAGAGTCAGTTCTCATATAAGTAATATGACCTACTTCATAGAGTCTCTGAGCAATCTTCATGGTATTTTTTGGTTGGGCTCCAAAGATGGCTGATGCTTCTTGTTGAAGAGTACTGGTGATAAGTGGTTTGGGAGGAGATTCACTGTGAGGACGAGTAGAAGCCTCTTTAATAAGTCCACGTGTATCCTTGTGAACGTTTTCAAGATAATTACGTGCAGATTCCTCATCTTCCAAATCTTCGACAACGTGAGCAGGAGTTTCAAGTCCACCAATAGACCAGTTTCCTTTCAAGCGCCAAGTTGTTTCTCCTTTGAAATTTGTGATTTCACGCTCTCGGTCCACAAGAAGTCTTAGTGCAGCAGTTTGACAACGACCTGCAGAAAGAGCATGACCTACATATTTCCAAAGAAGTGGGCTGATAGTAAATCCGACCATCATATCTAAGATGGAACGGGCTTGTTGAGCATTCACGCGATTCATGTCAATTGTTCGTGGATTTGATACTGCTTGTTTCACGGCTTTCTCAGTGATTTCATGAAAGACACAACGAGGATTGGTTGCCACATTCAATTTCAAAAGAAGGGCAACACTATAGGATATGGCTTCTCCTTCACGATCATCATCTGAAGCAAGATAAATCTTGTTAGCGCCTTTTGCAGCATCTTTGAGTTGACCTATTGCTTTTGCTTTTTCTTTCTGAAACTCAAATTGCGCTTCAAAGTCTCTGTCAATTCCAATTGCACTAAGATCTTCTTGAAGAGCACGAATATGGCCCATAGTAGCAATAACTTTCCATCCAGGACCAAGAAATCCTTGGATCTTCGAACATTTTGCGGGTGATTCAACAACAAAGAGATTGTATGACATTTCTATACTAATTTCCTAAAGGAATTTACATTCAACTTTAGGAAGTTGGTAAATTTGATGGCTTTGTTTTCCTCAAAAGGGTTAGAACATGAGCGCCAACGAATGTCTTATTCTTGATGATGATGAACTTGAAGCGACTCAAGTACAGCAAGAAGAAAAAATAAACCCGCGTGATATGCGATCATGGTTACCTGAAACTATGCGTCACACCAATCCTTTCAACTCTAATTATGTATCAACTTCTCATGCATTTCCTAAAGTGTTTCAAATGAAAGTTGCGCTGAAAGAAGACTTTCCTAAACTCTCAGAACGTACCGCTCCCATTCCTCAAACAACAATGAATTATCGTTCCCGACTGCTTGCAAAACCTGATCTTCCAAAAGTAAGTACTATCAATGTGCTTGAACGAGTTCGTGAGGTTCTTCAAAAGGAAGAGGGAAATTCAAAAGATATGAGTGGCAATACACTTATCACCTGTAGAAATTGTAGCGAACATCACTGGACTTTATCTTGTCCTAATACCAAAGAACAGGAAGAAGATCAGGTTTATAGTCCTCATACACCTCCTTATCCATCTGATTCACCAGTAGTTCATATGATACCTCCATATCCTAACCGATCACCTCCTTTCATTATCAACACACCGCCCATTAATCAAATGATTTATCCTATCGGACATCTTCTGCAACCTGTAGCACCTTCTAGTACACCTTCTTATGATGGCCTTAGGAAAGAACATACCTTAGAGTAGATGAGTTCCACAAAGAAACCTGGTGGTGATATAACTACACTTTTAGATTTAGCAAATCGAGATAGCCAAGACAATGACCTTTTTCCATTGCATTCAATGGACTCCTGGTTTACGCGTGATCCTGAACGAAGACATATTGCAATGACTCCCTTGGTTGCAGATTTCCCTTTTCGTGGTCCTGCTTCCTTCGGACAACGATTTACATTCGATATTGGTTCTGTACCTTGTGGAGATGTACTCTTTGGTGCAGCAATTCAGATCCAACTCGGTCACTGGTTTGACCCTCAGACACAACTTTTTTTACGAAGCAGACGCTACACTTATAATGATCCCAGTGGAGCATGGCTCTACGCAAATTCCATTGGAAGTGTTTTGATTGAGAAGGCAGAGTTGGAGATTGATGGAAAAACAATAGAAGAGTTTGATGGAGATTTCATCAACATGTTTAGTATTCTCTTTCCAGATTTGAATACCCAGTTTGGTGCAGCCACCGACCATCAATGTAGGTTCACAACTTCACAAATTATAAATTGGAACGTCAATAGAATCTTTCCAACAGAAGATGGATATATTCATTGTATCTTACCTTTCTTTTTCATGAGATCAAAATACCAAGAAGCCTTGCCGATGATTGCTATTCGTGAAGGACGAGCACGTATCCATGTAACCTTGAGAAGGTTTGAGGATTGTATCCGTCAAAAGAGAGGGTTCCGTGCTACATGTACGAGTACTCCGTTGGATACGACTATCGCATTAACAGACACAGTCTTAAGTCAATCTGTTTCCGCACAAACGGCTGTGGCACCTCCTGACTTCCCCCATTTACGCTTAGTCACTTTTGGAGCCTGTCTGACTGGAAAGATTCGCGATGCCATGTTACGTCAATCCTTTGAAATTCTTCATCGTGAAGTGCAGACATTCTGGTTTACAGAGCCTCTAAAATACCTTACTGCAAAAAACAGTACAAATGATACAATTCGTGTTTTGTTACCCTTGGAAGCCAATCATCCTCTAGAAGAAATTGTATGGTTTATCCGTCGTAAAGATGTAAATATGAATAATGAATGGACGAATTACAGTAGTGTCTTAGAAAAAGACTATGATTTAACGTATAATCCTCCTCAGAGTATGCTTGTCTCTGCAAGTATCCAAGTGAATGGCGTGACGATTGTGGATGCTGAAGAAGTGTATTTCCGTGAACTTTTGGCACGTCATCACAAAGGAGGAATCATCCCTTTCAGACAATACTTGTATGGATATACATTTGCTCGTGAACCAGGTCAGCACCAACCGAGTGGAACACTCAATGCCAGTCGTGTGCAGAACTTACGATTGAATCTGGAAGTGAAATCCATTCCTGGAGTGGAGTGGGAAGTGAAAGTGTTTTGCTTGGCCTTGAATTGGTTGCGATTCCAGAACGGTTTAGCCAATCCTATTTTTGAGGATTAGAATAGAGATGATGAAACTCATTGCTACACTCCTCTTTGTTCTTTTATCGCCCGGTCTTCTTATAACATTACCTCCTATTGGAAAGGAACTCTTCATGTCTATGAAAACATCCGTTGCAGCCATTTTAGTTCATTCAGTTGTCTTCTATATTCTTCTCTGGTACTTCACACAAAAAGATGAGGGCTTTGAGAATGCTCCCACCTGTAAAGATGAGAAGAAACCTGCTGGATGTTCTTGTATAACGTATACACAATGCTTATCTGCTAGATGTGAAAATCAAACTTGTAAGTAATCGGTTAAAGAAATATTCCTAAAAAATGCAGAAATGCGAATCTTCTTTGGCTGCATTACAAAAGATCTCGGTGAACGATTTCAAATTTTTAAATCATTCGCAGAGCCACTCATGAACGAATTTCCTGGTATGCACCTCTATCTTTATGAAAACAACAGTACTGATTCAACACCTCAGAATTTAAAATCATGGTCTGAATCTAATCCTCGCGTCCATGTAAAATCAGAAGTGATTCCTATGGAATGGTTTCTTGAAAGAAGCAAAGCACAAACATATGACAATAGGGCTTGCCGTTTAGAAATTCATGCCGTTTGTCGCAACAAAGTACTAGAAATGATGGAGGCCGATGGAATGGGCCTTGAAGAAGATGATCTCACGATCGTCATGGATCCTGATATTAAACAACTTTGGCCGACAGATTTCTTAAAACAAGTTCTTCAGAATTTTCCGAAAGGTGCAGATGTCCTATTTGCGAATGGATTATCTTTGCGTGGAACGTATTATGATGCCTATACGTATTTTGACAAAGAATATCCATTTGGAATGGAATTAATTCATGAAGACAGAATCTTATCTGGAAAATATCCATCCATTATGAAACACATACCCTTTGATTCGCAACCTATTCCTGTTCTTAATGCCTTTGGTGGACTTGCAGTCTACAGATCTAGTTCTCTACGTGGTTCGCGTTATGCAGGAGTGGTAACAAAAGATCTCCATGAAATGAATCTGAAATTCATGAAAGAAAATCCAGATCATCCTTATGTTAAATTAGTAAAGGAAAAACCAGAAACACATTATCACGGCGCACAACTTGGATTGTACTTATTTGACAAAGAACTCTTTTATCGCAACAATGCAGGATATAATTATCCTGTGGTGTGCGAACATGTTCCTCTTCATGCATCCATGCGCATGAAAGGGTTTGATAAGATGTTTATTCTACCCCCTCTTCTTTATGTATCAGATCATTACTAACAAACTAAAGAAAAGTTTGTATTCATATTTAGAATGGAATCGTGCCCTTGTAACGTTTGTGGTGAAGGCGGTCATCACCCACGTAAATGTCCTACACTTGCAGACCCTTTGTTTTTAGGATTCTACAAAGGACAGATTCCTCGTGGAGGAGGTGGTGAAGAAGAAGATGATGAGCACCTACGAGTCGCTGTCGTGCAGGGACAGCCGCACTTAGTAAGGGATAATCCAGTGACCGTTTTTCTTCATGCGAAGAATCTTAGCATTCCCCACCAACCAGTTGTAATGAAGAAGGTAGAATCCTTGAGGCGGAGTCTCTGAATGTGTTCCATTTGGATAGAGTAAAACAGGAAGTGTATCATATTCTGGTTTCAGTTCTCTGAGTTTACTGTTTACCCAGAGTTGATCTTCAGGTTTCTCCAACCATTTGGCTTTATCATTCACAACAAAAATTCCACCATCTGCTCCACTTCTCCATGCAATCACTCCGCTGCAAACATTTGTGCAAGGTTTCTCACACGTATCTCCATGACCGTCACATTGAAAGAGTAATGGTGTTTGCTCCAGTCTTTCACGAATATCTTTTAGAATATCCTGAAAGACAACTATATCACCATCTATGTATACACATGTTTGTATAGAAGAATCTTTTGCAAATGTGGCAAGGCAATCCAATTTTACAAGATTAATTTCTTGGAAAGGTTTACTTCCAAACAATAACATTCTGGAACCACTTTCTGTGGGAGCCTTAGGATACAACACACAGGGAATTCCTTCATTGGCAAAAAATCTGTAGGAGGCTTTATCTCCACAGACAATACAAAGTTTCCAGGGAACTTTACATTTTTCAATGTGTCTGTAGAGATTTAATGTAAAAAACTTATATCCGTTTGTTGTGAGAGTCCAGAGAAGGCATCCTTCAAATAAGAATTTTGATACATTCATTTGCTGTATTAAAGTGATTCCTTTCCTCTAAGTAGAGATGGTAGCATCGCTACTTCGTATTTTACATAGTGGAATTCAAAACACGAGGCTCATGCCTCCTGCAAAACAGCCTCGCATTACTATGTATACGAAAGTATTCACTAGGGCAGGTCGTTTTACAACTCAATTTGTTCGTTTGGATTTTGATACCAAACCCACATTTGGAACCGCCGCTACACTTACAATTCCCAGAAAAGGTCATTTGGTTTCAAGGCTCTATCTTGTTACAACTATGCCCGATATCAAAACCCAGCAAGCCAAAGCGAAAGCCTATTGTGATAATTCTGGAGGATCTGCAACATTTCTAGGACCCCAATTTGGATGGACGAATTCACTCGGCCATGCTCTTATTTCTGAAGCAACTATTGATATTGGAGGTTCACGTATGGAACGTCTAGATGGACGACTCTTGGAAGTCCTAGATGAATTCAATACACCCCTTGAAAAAGTTACTCTAATGAATGACTTGCTCAAAAGAAAGCAAAATGGATTCCAAGTGGGTTCATTTGGAGGACTTCCTGATACAGAAAATCTATTTACAACCGCAGTAACTCCATTACCTTTCTGGTTCTCATGTGGAGATCCAGGTGCTTTACTACCGATTGACGCAATTCAGGCTGATAATACAATTTTAAAAGTTACCTTTTCACCCCTTGCAAATGTATATGTATCTTCTCAACAACAAACACCTACACAACCTAATGGTTCTGTTGCGGGAGATGCCTATGTACCCATTGTGAATTCACCGTTTTACCAAGCAGGTGGTCCTTTAGTAGTCTATGGACTTACAGGAAATCCTACTGTTGCATCTAATGTCTACGAAATTCCAAACATTCGTATGCCAGCCACACTCCAGTTGGGAGATACATATGTTCTTGCAGAATACGTCTATTTAGATAAGCCTGAAGCCAACAGATTCCGCTTGGCAGATTTGCAGATTCCTATTCCTCAACACTATCCTTTTGATCCTGTAGACACGCAAACCTTGTCAAAAGTTCAAGTTCCACTCAAGGTACCCAATCCAACCAGAAACCTTTTCTTTTTCCTCCAGCGCTATGAGGCACCTCGGTATAACGCTCCTTTCTTAGCCACAAGAGACATATCAGGAAGCGGAACAGGAGTTCCTTGGTGGCCTGATGCCACTGGCCTCAGCACCATGGAAATCAGTGATTTGTCTCCTGGATTCAGCACACGAGACTCTGAACCTATTCAGAGTATTCGCTTAATGTACGAAGGGAAACTTGTTCGGTTTTTTACGGAAGCACCAAGTATCTTTCGTAGTTTATTACCGAGTTATGAAATGAGAAAGAGTCCATGGGTTAATCGTTATTATTACACATTAGCCTTTGGACTCGACCATGGATTGCTTCCTCCATCTGTTCCCAGTGGTGAAGCCAATTTAGATAAGATTTTGAGTATTGATTTGCAGTTTACTTTAACACCCAATACGGGTTCCGTTAATCCTAATGCAGTTCAGCGTTATTTTGTCTATGTCTGGGCTGAAACCTACAATATATTACGTGTGTATGGTGGCCGCGCTGGTTTAATGTTCGGGTATTAATTTATTTGGATTGTAAATCTTATAGGAATATGATCGCTGTATTCTACACTATCAAAATAAGAAGAGGATTCAAGTGTAAATCTTTTTTCATTCTTTAACACACAAATATGGTCTAAATGTTCTCCTGTTTCTGGAAAAGTAATATGACGATTTGGTTCTAACATGTTAAAAAAGTTACAATGCTCTTGATTTAAATCACCACATATTACTACAGGTGTATGAAGTTTCTTACAATATGAATAAATGGTAAACTCTTGATGTAATCTTGAAAATCTGTAATTAATGCGACAGCAGGGTAGTTCTGTGAAATCTGATTGCAAATGTGTATTGATGAGTGTAAATTCTTTTCCTTGGTATTTTATTTTCATTGAATAAAATCCCTTTGTTATCAATTTATCAACACCAGCTGCTTCTTCAAACTTCTCAAAATAAGGTGTTTCCATGATTTCAATTTCAGGTTTGTAAACAATGGCTAATCCGCTTCCGCAATCCAATCCTTTTAGCAGAGATCCAAGCCAGCAAGAATCTCTCGGAAAGCAGACTTTTCTTCCATAAACTTGTACGTATTCTTGTAGAATTTTTCTTTGTTTAAAAGACCAAAGTTCTTGGAAACATATAATATCAGCATCAGACTTTAAAAATACCCATGTGAAAAGGTTTCTCATATCGGTATTCGCCCATGGCATTCCATGGATATTATATGTTAAAATATTTAGTTTCATACCTACTTTGGACGATGTCTTTTCAAAGATTTCTTATCCGCATGTTTCCTATTTCTCTTTGTTCCACCAAAGAAACCACGGAATAATCCACGCAATCCTCTCATAGGTGCATAACTACGATTTCTATACAAGACATTTACTACTTTATCAGTAAACATTCCTTTTTCGGTATATCCCACTATTCTTCTCTGCAACTCTTCTGCAAAATGATAGGCATCATACCCTGATTTATCTAGAATATTTGTATCTGATCTTTGTATTAAATTAATTATTGTTATAAGAGTACCATATTCATTAATACTGTTAGGATTTGTAACAATTATTGCCATCATAAGAGCAGTGAACCCTTTAGGATCTTGAATATTTGCATTTGCGCCAAGTTGTAAAAGTCTTTCTACTGCCTTTCTGAACTTTTTAACAACCATAATCATGAGAAGTGTATGACCTTCTTCATCTAATGCATTTATATCATAACGGTTTGTTACTATTGCTTCATTGATGAGTTGGACGGCTCTTTCACGATCAGTCGTTTCCTCCAGTTCAGTTCGAATTTCCTCAAAGGATCTTTGCAGGGGAGGGGGAACTAGTGGTGGAGGAACCCTTGGTCCTTCATCTTCTTTTCTCTTTGGAGGCTCTTCCTTTGGTTCTTCAAATTTGACACCTTGTACTTGTTTAAAATAATCAGCAGCAGATTTTAACATCTTTAGTTTTTTACGCTGATCTTGATTTTTCTTTGGTAACGATTTAAATTCTTCTGCATTCTTTTGTTTTCCAAGTACAGACAATATTTGCTCTTGTAAATTTTCTAATTGCTGTAGATGTAGTAAAATTTGCATGTAAGTTTCATCTAAGTTAACTATAGCAGGTAAATCATTTTTTCTACGTAAAATTCTTAAAATTAGAAACTCAAGGTTTATTTTCTCCTGCAGTGTATGTGAACTTTTTCTATTTTCAATTTCCCAAAACAAGTCATTTAAGATAGAAAGAATATCATTTATACCTTCAGTTGGTTTCGGTACAGGGTTTACACGCGCCACTGGATTTTGCTGTTTCAGCACTTGAAGATCTTGTTCTTCTATTTCTTTGGCTTTTTCATCCTTTACTAGAAACTTTCGCCAGTATACACTATGAGCCTCAAATCCAGGACAAAGGGTAAGTTTATTGAGAAATTCTCTAACAAGATTTATAAGATGATTTCTGTATTTTAGATTTTTTTCTTTAAAAATGATTTTTTGTTTTGCAGTTAATCCAGGAGCCAAACTTCCTTGCCACTCTAATTTTTGCGCGGTTTGTGTTTCTTTATATAATTTTGCAATAGAATTAACTAAATTGTAGCAATCTTGCCCTATTTCTCTAAACTTACGAAGTGCATTATTGAGATCATTTTCTAACTTATTTACTTCTTCTAAACCTTTATCAAATTCTGTATTTTTTGTTTGTTGCAGTGCAGCTAGATACAAATTATAGGTTTCAAGTTGATTCTGCAAAGTTTCTCTTAAATCAACTAAATCTCCAATACGTTCATCTTCCAAATTATAAAGCGCTTCAAGGATACCATTTACTTCCTTGTTACCCTTTTTCGCGGTATTTTCTGCACCCTTTTTCGAGGCATTTTCTGCACCCCTTTTCGAGGCATTCTCAGTATCCTGTTCCTCTCTAGCGATTCGTTCTGCTTCTTCTCTATTAAGTCTTTCTTGTTCTTCTCTAGCAACTTTTTCTGCTGCTTCTCTGTTAAGTCTTTCTTGTTCTTCTCTAGCAACTTTTTCTGCTGCCTGTTTTGCTTCCTCCTCTCTAGCCTTTCGTAACGCTTCAGCACGTTCAAGTGCTTCTTTTGCAATCCTTAATTTTTCTTGTTCCTCTTTCTTTATTCTTTCTGCTTCTTCTTTAGCCTTTTTAGCCTGTTCTGCAAGTCTTGCTCTTAGTTCAGAATTTCTTTTCGCCCTTTCTTGAGCCTCTTCTCTATCCTTTTTATTCTTTGCATTTTTGGCAGCCTTTTTATCTGCTTCTTCTTTTTCCTTTGCAAGTCTAACTTGTTCTCTCTTCCTTGCTGCTTCTGCTTCTGCTTCTCTTCTTTCAGCATTTTTTCTTCTTAATTCTGCTGCTGCCCTTTCTGCTGCCGCTACCGCCTCACGCTCTGCTTTTCTTTTTTCTAAAACTTCACGAATATTTATTTCTACTTTTTTACGTTTTTCCTCAAGGCCTTCTGTTACTGATTTTCTCATTGTTGTAGTTTCATAAAGAATAAATCTCTCTGGATTATCAAAAAAATCTCTTGTGCTTAGCGCAAAAGGTCCCTGTTTATCAAAGGCAAACCATTCATTCATTAAAAATAAGATTTGACCGAGATATAAATGAAAATTATCATTTGATGGGGGCGCGGCTACCATTTCTTGAAATGTTGACTCATAAGTTCGTTTTTTGCTCGTTATAAAGGCAAGGATGCCTGCAAGAGAATCATAAAATTCTTCATATGTTGGGCCTGTGCTAACATCACTTGCAATGGGTTCAGGCATTTCATTAAATTCTTTGATTATTTTATCAAGGAATTCTGAATATTCAGCTTCTAAGAACTGACTTTGTACTTCTAATTGGTTTCTATCAAATATATCTTTCTCATGAATACCACTAATTCTTAATTTTAAACCAACATAAAATAAATCAAGTACATTTTCTATAGCCTTCTTTCTATAATTGATTACTTTCTCTTTTACAAGTCTAGCAAATTGCATTTTTAACTTTGCTAGTTTCCATTTTTTTGCATAACTAGGTAAATAAGGATCTGCTAGTTTTTTGGCTTCTTTAGGAAGTTCATCATAATGTGCTTTAATTACTTCAATCCTTTCAGCACCTTCTGTAAGTTCAAGAAGTCTTTCAAATATTTGAATTCTATCAGGTGTTACTTGTGTTGTAAGTAGATCTATTGCTAATTCTAAAAGGTTTGAATACTCCATGTCCTCAGGAAGGATAAGACTTGCACCTTTTTTGAGTAAACGCTCAAAAGCACCAAAACTACCTAATTCAACAGCCCAATACAATGGTGTTTTTCCATTCTTATCTTGCACATTTACATCAACTCCAGCAATTGATAAAGCTATATCAAGAATTGAAAAAACTTTTTCTTTATCGGCATCCTTCTTTACTGATGCTGCTACAAGAATATGAAGTGCAGTTATATTATCTGCTTGAGGGTTTTTCACATTTGGACTGTAACTAAATCTAGTAGATGTGCCATTATATAAATTTTTCCACTCACCTGTAAGTTTATCCATACTATTTATTTCTTGGATTTAATTTGCGTAGCGAAGGCCGCCGCGACCTTTAGAAACCTCATAAAACCCCCACGTATCCACAACTGCTTTTAATTGTGCTTGTTGCTGACCGGAAATTAGGTCATTTGAGATATTTGCAAGATCAATATAGAGTGTTGGTCTATCAGCAGTTGAAAAGTTTACTGACCCTTCAGGTTGTCTTGTATAAGGTGCTTGTCTTCCACGAACATCTCCAAGATCCCAATTCATAATTCCCAATCCAGCCCCAGGATCTCTGTCTTCCTTCGCAAGGCATTGCAACTTATTCCAAACAAGTGGTGAAAAGAGAGTTTCGCGATCTCTTCCAGCAATAATCAAAGACATATTATTATAATACTCATTTCCACTGATATCAGAAGCATAGTTAAAATAACGATTGGCTCTTAAATTATTGTAATCTTGGAACCAAAAAAGAAGTCTGGAGGCAGGATGTACTGCATCCAAACGTCTACCTGTTGCTGCAACTGCATTTCTTCTTAAAGGTTCAAAATCCTTTGCTCCAATTGTAAAGGTATTCTCATATAATCTTGTGTAAGGAATCTCTAAATCAGATTTGCGCAACCTATCTTGTGTATCAGGATCCACATAGATATGACGGGTTTCAAGTTGAAGAGTTGGTGAACCAATAGCAGTTCTTGCAAGAGTTGAAAATGTTGTATAGGCTGTGCTTGATGTGTAAATACGAAAATCATCACGATCCCAGGGTATAGGTTTTGCTCTCTTATCACTTGCTTGCACGAGATCTTCCAATTTCCGAATTGTAACGCGCAATTTGAGTGTCTGAGAGCGAACACCGATGGAAGGAAATCCTCCATCCTTAGATCCTTGACATGCCATGAGGGGTAAATGCAAGCGAAGGTATCCGGGCGTTGCATTACGAGCAATATTTAATGCTGAATCTGAATGTACTCCTGTAATTGCATTTTCAAGAAAAGCAGAGGAAAGAGAGCCACGAGACTTCGTAGCAGCATAGAGTGCATCTCCACTGAACTCTTGAAGCAAGATTTGATCTTGATAGATTTGGATATTTTGGAAAAGGAAGTAAGCAATTCCATTTGTGTACCCATAAGAAACACCAGCAGCATCTACGACTCTCTTGGTTGAATTCTGAGGAGCATAGAGAGTTGGAAGCCATGTTGGCAACTGAATGAGAATTGTTGGATCTATAAAAATATCCCCTGCAACTTCAAATTCCCATTCACAAATTCTTCCAAATTCTGCTGCATTCAAAGGTGGAATTCTTCGCAATTCATGAACCTGTGCTGGAGTATAGAAATATCGGTTATCAAACGGTGATTTTGATTTAAAATCGTCTAGAAAAAAGTAAACGTCTTTATTTCCACGAGCCATAAGTTCATATAAAGAACCTTCTTGTGTTAGTCCTGAACGAACCGTCGCCATTCTGTTAAACAGATGAGTGTATTTTTATACTTTCGTTTCTCCGCTCTTTTTAGATGAACACGCCGCCGCCTGTAGAAGAGAATATGGATCAGGAAATTCCTATTGAGGAAGAAACCATAGAAGTACAAACCGAACAGCAAGAAGTTCCTGTCGCGGAGACTGCTGTTTCTGCAGAGGCTCCTGTTAATGTCTTTTCACCCAGAAATAATACATCTACGACCATGTTTGCGAATCGCATGGAAACCAATCAAAATACTCAAGTAATAACCATGAATACTGCAAATACAGCAACTGCTGAAGAGGAACTTGTCCTAGGCGAAAAGGCTCAGATGTATAAGGATGATATGAAATTTCTTGATTCTGTCCTTATGCCTATTATGAAAAAGTACTTCCCTTCAGAACCCAATCTTAATGGAGAGATGAATATTCTCCAGAATGTTTTGAAGCATGATGCAGTTGTTGTGATTCGTGTGCAAAAGATGTTGGCTGAAACTGATGGTTCTGTAAGCAAGGAGGAGTTTGTTGAGAAAGTGGAAGATTATTTAGATGAACTTTATGTTGACAAAGATGATATTGAGGATACCCTTGAAATAACTTTGAAGTATTTATGCGGAATGAAGCAGAACTTGGAAAATTATGTAGAATATGATTTTTTCTGCAGCAATATTCCTGGATACAGGGAATTTGTGGATGAAATGAAGAAACACCGTGTTGTAACAATGACGAATCGCCATATGTTCTATAATGAACTTCATGGATATTTACACAAACAAGCATTTGATAACTATAATTTTGCCTCTGCTGTATATGATTTTGATACGAAGATGAAAGAATATGTTGAAACACAAAAGCAGAATAATAAGCGCAACAATAAGAATACTTTGAATAAGAATTACAATGTAAATACTGTTTCAAATATGAATAACAATGGTATGAATAACAATGGTATGAATAATACAAATATGAACGAGCGCAACACAAACAATAATAATAAGAATAATGCTAATATGAACGACAATAGTATGAATAATAACAATATGAACTACGCTAATAAGAATACGAATGAAAATATGATTATCAACAATAACTCTGTTAACAGAGAGGCAGAAGATGATATTGAGATTGAAATTGAAGGAGAATTAGGAACAGAAGAATCTGTTATGAACGGTAATAATAATTACACTCGTAAAAATAACAATCGCAACTCAAATAATTATACTCGTAAGGTATAGAACGATGAACCGCGCCAATCCTCAACATATGGCTAGATTTCAACATGCAGTGCAGACACTTTATGATGATTTACAAGGAATTCCTGGGAAAGAAATGATTCTTGATGCAATGGTGAGTGACTGGGTTTTAAATGTTGATGTGAATAATGCTATGCAAATGAATATGGATGATTTAAAAGAAATAATTGAATATTTATTTCAAGATAATAATCTTCCAATCCCCGATATAGCACCAAACCAATATTCCCATATGCTAGATGCATTTCGTAAATTTGTAAGAGAATACTATGCCATACAAGGTGGACGTCGTAAAAAGACGAGAAAATCAAAGAAGCGCAGTAAAAAGACACGTAAGTCTACGAAATGAAAATCTACTATTTAGTCTATCATCAATATACGAAAATAGTAGGAGTGTTTGATACATTATATGACTGCTTTGCTTGGAAACCACAGATGCCACTAGAAAAGCCCGTTGTCATTAAGGAAGTGAAACGGTTTGAGGATGGGCGGTTTGAAATTCATGACATACAAACATCCGAACATCATTGGTGCTCGGACGAAAAAATTGAAAAAGGAATTCGCTCATTGGAATAGTATACAATGGATGCGAAAGATAAAATTATTGAAGCACTGGACACCATGCGCAAGAAGGCTGTTGCTGATAAAGAACACTTTACAGCAGTTGCCTATAAGAAGGCTATTACTCAGTTGAAAGCATTTGACAAACCAGTCACCACTGTTGATGATGTCAAGGGCCTTCCAGGAATTGGAGATAAGATTCAGAAAAAGATTGTTGAGATTCTCACAACAGGAAAGTTGGCTGCTGCAGAAGCAGCAAAGGCGGCTGTCCCTCTAGATCTTTATGATGCACTCCTAGATGTATACGGTATTGGTCCAGCAAAGGCAAGAAATCTTGTTGAAAAGACAAAGGTAACAAGCATTGACGATTTGAGAAAGAAGGTTACTGAGGATCCTAAACTTCTGAATGAAGTGCAGAAGTTGGGTCTCAAGTATTATGAAGACATCAAGTTGCGCATTCCTCGTGAAGAAATGATTCAGCATGAGAAACTGATTCTTGAAAGCCTTGATAAGAAATTCAAGGCAGTTATCGTAGGAAGTTATCGTCGCGGAGCAGCCAATTCTGGTGATATTGATGTACTTCTTATGTTGCCTGATTCTATGACAGAATCTGAACGTAGTAAACTCTTCAAAGAAGCCATTGCAACTTATGAATCTAAGAATTATATCAAGGCCATCTTGGCAAAGGGAGATAAGAAATGTTTGGCTGTTTCTCAATTGGAAGGAAAACCTGCTCGTCGCTTGGATCTTCTGTTGACACCTGAAGCCGAGTTTGCTTACGCAATCTTGTATTTTACAGGTTCAGATCTATTTAATGTGGCTTTCCGTTCCTATGCACTTTCAAAGGGATATACACTCAACGAGCATACCATGAAGCCCACGGCCCTTCGTGCAGATGCGCCTGCTCCTCCTGCAATGAAGG
>JACCDW012052601.1_pt1 | contig 27791 bp, 5 predicted proteins | sample 7449781 | NCBI WGS metagenome assembly JACCDW01 (sample SAMN15323449, study PRJNA562643) | freshwater metagenome | isolation source: river surface water | place: USA:Blue River Watershed | collected 2017-08-18
GGCGCGGTTGGGTCTACCGGGGCCGGTGCAGCGGTTGGTTCGCTGGTAGGTGCAGCCGTTGGCTCAGTGGTTGGTTCAGCAGTAGGCGCAGTAGTTGGAGCCTGAGTTGGAGCAGGCGGCGTAGTTGGGCGCACGGTTTGGGTTGGTCTTGGTGTTGGGCGCACGGTTTGGGTCGGCGAAGGAGTAGGCGCAATCGTTGGAGTTGGTGCGGTGCCGCCGCCAGACGAAACTGGCAGCGCAGGCATAGCGTGAACCGCTGTAATCGCCGAGCTGGCACCTACTGAGTTCTTGGCTACAACAGAGACTTGATAGTTGCGACCATCGGTTGCGTTAGTAAGTTCGCAGGTCAACGAACTTGTTGCTGCACAAACTGTGACACCGTCAACAATCACATCGTAGCCAGAGATACCCAGACCACCATCGGAAATCGGTGTTGACCAAGAAATAAACACCGACTTAGAAACTGATCCGGTTACTAATGCAGTTGTAATGGCGCGCGGTGCACTTGGAACTGTTGTACCAATATGCAAACCACGGGTGATGTAATCGTTGGGATCAAGAGCTTCGGCCGATTGAGTAATTGTTACAACCTTCACCTGGTAACCGCTTGACGAAGTTGAACTTGACGCACCTGGCGACGAGGTGGGCACAGATGCAATTCGCATTGACGCCGCACGCATTGAAGCTGTTCGTACAGTAGCGCTATTTGTCGACGAGCTGCTTACAGAAGCCGATGAAATTGAGCTGACTGGAATTGTCGCAGACAGATTCTGTGTCGTGATTGGCGTGCTGCCGAAGGTTCCTCCGACAGGAGCAACGTAAATCTGATATCCCGTTACCATTGAGTCGGTCACAAGTGGGGCATCGTATGAAACAACTAGTGATGAACCAGATGAAACAGCAGCCAAGTTAGTTACACCCTGAGTCTGACGCGCAGGGGTCAGCGGACCTGCTGAGTCTGACATCAAGCCAACTCCAGCCTCAGTGATGGCCGCAACGCGAGCTGTGTAGGCCACATTGTTCGGAATTCCCACGATGGTACAGGTGATTTCACCATTCACGGCAGCAGTGCCACAGGCAGCGTTTTCGTAAACATCACCGTTGGTGTTGGTAACTTCAAGAATGTAATCGCTCACGGTTGAGCCGCCAAGATAGCTTGGCTGAGTAAAGGTGGCGGTAAACCACTGGTTACCAGCAGACACCGATACCACTCGAGGCTTACCAGCGAAGTCTGCGGCAACCTCGAACATACGGGTCACCGGAGGCGCAGCAAGGTAAATGTTGTTACCTGCTTGCTCGGCCACGATCTCACAGAACCCAGCGCTGGTAAGGGTTACCAGGCCGGCAGTGCTCACCGAACAAGCTTGGGGGCTCACATTGGTGCCAAGTCGGTAGGTCACCACTAGGCCAGAGTTCGAGGTGGCAGCAAGACGGAAGTTAGGGTTGCCGAAAGTCTTATCGGTGATCTGAGCGAAAGTTATGGTCTGGTTTAGCGAGCCCACGGTGATTCGCTGAGTTGTACTCGCAGAGTTGTAAGCCGCGTTTCCAGCCTGGGAAGCAGTCAAATCACAAACGCCGGTGCTCAAGAAATTAATCTTTGTGGTCACGGTGGCATCCCACTCACACACGGTTCCGCTACCCGCAGTAATTGAAATACTTGCTGACAATCCACTGCTTGCCGTTGCACTTGGTGTGTATGAAGTTAGCGGAACCGGAGCCATCGGAATGGTTGAGGTGAAGCTCACTGTTTGGTCTTGCTTAGAGAAAGTAAATGTCTTAGTTGGACTTAGTGCCACTAGGAAGTTAGTTGAAGCAGCCTTGGTTGCAGCGACGCGACAGCTTCCGTTTGCTGTTGCGTGAAGAACATAGACACCACCCACCCCGGTTTGAATTGAACAAGCGGCGGTATTGTTCGAGTTGGAAACCGCATAGGTCACTGCACCATCGCCAGAACCACCGGTGGTGAATAGGTCAATGTCACCAACGTTTGTTGAAGTTGAGTTTCCGATGGCAAGAGGCTGCTGGCCAATCTGGTTAACTGTGATGCTCATCTCAGTAACCGGACTGGTTAGGTAGTTTGCGTTGCCACGTTTGAAGACAAAAAGGTCACAAGTGCTGCCAGCATTGCCTGGCCAAACTTTTCCACCAACAAGTTGGCAAGTACCGTCAACGCTCCAGACAAATCCAGAAGTTGCGGCAGCACCACCGGTTGCTGCCGGGGTTAGGTACTGCCAGAAGTCAACGTTGTCATCGCTGGTGATGACTGGCGCAGACTGGGCTGCTTTTGAAATAACAAACGTGTCAGTCGCAGTGTTGGCTCGGTAGTCGGCCGTTGCCGCAATAGAAGCTGTGACCACACAGTTTCCGACACCAGCAATCGTGATTGCACCAGTCGAAGAATTAACGGTACAGATTGTGCTAGCCGAGGTTGTTGAGTAAGTAATAGTGCCCGGAGAATCGGTGGTTCTGCTTACGCTAACTACGTTGCCTGACTCTCCGGAAGGTACATAAGCCTGATCCACGTAGCTAATCGTTAGGTCAGCGACCTTGTCCATAGTGAAGGCATTAGCCGATACGTCGTTGACGCTGAAGGTCCGTGAGTCGCTGGTAACTGCGCTAAAGCCCAGTGTGTAGGCGGTTCCTGGGGTACCAGCGATCTGTAGGCCACTGAACTGGACCTCACCGTTTACAGCCGTTGCTGAGGTGCGGCCGGTAACTGTGCCACTCACTCCGCTAGCGATAAACGCAGTTACGACTGTGCTGTTATCGGTGGTGGCCTTGTTTCCAAATGAATCCAGAACGAAAAGCTTTGGTTGTTCCGCAGGGGCGGTGCCAGAGATAAAGTGCGATGAAATTACCGGAAGTTGAATGCTCAGCTGAGCAGGTCGAGCGTGAGTGACTCGCACGTACTGAGAAACAGATGACTGAATCGTTGGACCAGAAACCGTTGAAACGCGCAAGGTGTAATCCACACCCGGGGTTCCCACTAGCTTCAGTCCAGCAAAAGTCACAACACCATTTACTGCTGTGGCTGTTGTTGATCCGGTTACAGATCCACCAGAACCAGATACTGTCACCCGGACAACTGTTGCCGAATCGGATGTCGTGATGTTGTTTTCGAAGTCCTGCAGCTCAAGCACCGGCTGCGTTGCCAAGTTTTCACCGGTCTGCGCACCAACTGGCTGGGTTCGCCAAACAAGCTTGCTTAGCCCAGCGTGAGTCACGGTGAAGTTTGCACTTGTAACACCGGTCAGCGACGGTGAATTGAAGTTCAAACTGTAATTAACCTGCGGAGTTCCGTTGAAGGTCAGATCAGTAAATGTGACGATACCGTTTGATGCGGTTCGGTTCACTCCTGAAGAAACAGTTGCGCGGACAACTCCACTGGAAGTGCTTGCGGTAACCACGGTTGAATTATCGGTGGTTGCGGTGTTGCCGTATGCGTCAGCAACACGAAGCACTGGCTGCACCGAAAACTCACTACCGGTGGCAGAACCCTGCGGTTGGCTAACCATGATCAACTGCGTAGGTGCTGCGTGCGTCACCTGAACGTTGCCACTTGCGATTCCAGTCAGACCGGCTGAGGCGAAGTTCAACTGGTAATTCGCTAGTGGTGTGGCAGTCAAAACCAGGTTGGCAAAAGTTGCGTATCCGTTGACAGCGTTTACAGTAAACGCGGTGCCCGAAGAATCCACGGCGTTGGTCAGTGTGCCGCCAGCTCCGGTCAGCGAAACAGTCACGGCACCTGTTGAGTTAGCAACGAGGTTGCCGAAGCGGTCCTGAACAGCTACCACGGGTTGAGTCACCAAGGTACTGCCAGTTGGTCCGTTGGCACAAATGCCCCCAGAAACCGCGCCAGAACAAGGCTGTTGGGTGATCGCCAATTTCGATGCTGCCGCATAGGTCACTGTAAAGGCTTCGGACTCGGCTGAGGTGAAGGTGACGCCGGTGAAGGTCAGCTTCTGGGCGACACCCGGCGGCGCAACAATCTTTAGGTTATTGAATTGTGCAACACCATTAATAATTTCTACGGTGTTGTTGTTTCTGACCACACCATCGGTAGTGTCAGCTGATCCGCCGCCGGTAGTTACCGCAGCCGTAATGTGCTGGCCACTAGTCATTGATGTCACTACGTTCTCGTAACTATCGCGGACCTCAATCTTTGGCTGAGTTGAAAGCACATCACCGGTGCGAACGCCTGATGTTGCCGCAGGTTGAGTCACGATAGTTAGATGGTGCGCTTCTGCGTGAGTTACAGAAAGCGATGCGCTAGATGTGCGGTTTGTGGTTGGCACACCGTTCCAGTAGAAGGTAATCTCACGTGCTACTCCTGGGGCTGATACCAAGCCCAGTGAAGTGTAGGTAACGACGCCGTTGACTGCCGACTTAATTGGATTAATCAAGTAGTTCTTTGTTAGGTCAGGGCTGCCTTGAATAACTGCATTTACCTGATAGCTAACTGGCACAACGTTGTCGTAGTTGTCCTGGAATTCTAGAATCGGTTGAACCTTAAGAGTCTCACCGGTTTTGTTCTGCACGCTATTGGCAACTGTTGCAGGTTGGCGCGTGATCACAAGTTTGGCAACGTCTCCAGAAGTTACCTGAACTCCAGTTTGAGTAGCGCTGGCAACGCTTGAATCGTTGATGAACGAGTAGGTCAAGCTATAGGTGTTATTGATTGAACCACCAACACCGATATTGAATGTTGCAACACCGCCATTTGCCGAAATAGTGGTTGAACCCACAAGTGAGGCAGAACCAGAACCACTTGCAATTGCGGCATCTACGTGAATCAACTCGGTTGCTTGCGTTCCGGTATTGACTAGGTTTTCGTATCGGTCGCGAATTTCAACCTGAGGCCTGTCTGCTCCACCAAGAGGCACACCCGCCTGTCCCACACCCGGAGCACGAGTTGCGGTTAGGTGATGTGCGACGTTGTGAGTAACGCTGAGAGCGTTTGACTCACTTGAACTAACGGCACCATAACTGAATCGCAGTTTGTAATTCTCAGCCTGAGCTCCACCGGTTCCAGCTGGACGACCAATCAGCTTGACGCCAGCGAAGGTTGCCACACCGCCGCTGATTGTTGCGCTGGTGCTGCCGTTCAAAGTACCGCCGGACCCAGAAGAAATCGCAACGGTCACAGTGCCTGAATTTAGGTTGCTGACCAGGTATCCGCCATTGTCGTAAAGCGAGATAACCGGCTGGTCCTTTAGCAATTCACCGGCCATGGTGCGCTCGCTTTGGGCGTTTAGGGTCGACGGCTGGTCGGTAATTCGGGCCTCTGCCACAGCGCCTGGCAGCAGATTAAAGCTGCCGGAATCCGCTGTATAAGAGGTACCAACAATCTTGAATCTCAGCTTCAGACCATCGGTCGGAGCCAAGGTCAGGTTTACACCGCTGAAGCTGACTTCACCGTTCACCGCAGTTCGCGCAACCGAATCACTCACTAACGCGGTACCGCCAGAGTTCAAAACTTGGTAACTCACTTGGGTCAACGAGTCATCAAGCACGTCGTTGCCGTTAGCATCGACGAGCTGTACCTTCACCGCAGGACTCATGTTTGCATTACGGGCAACGTTTGAAACGTTCTGCGTGACCCTCATGTCGACGGCTGCGCCTGCGGTTAGCTCAAAAACAAAGTTGACGCCGATGGTTGATGCAAACACCGATGGTGTTCGCACGCTAAACGCAAAGTTGTAGGTACCAACTGCTTCGTTTAGTGCAAGGTCATTGAATGTTGCACGCCCAGCGACGGCATTTACTGTTGATGTTCCCAAAAGAGTGCGCGCTACAGTTTCAGTTGCCTTTGCCGCCACCACAGAAATTGGTGCGGTTGCGCCAGCACCGGTTATGACCGGGTTGCCATCTTGGTCACGCAGCTCAATAACGCTGTCAGCAATAGTCTGCCCTGATCTTGCTGTTGTTGGCTTGCTAATGATTGCAAGCTGGGTTGGCGTTCCATTGACTAGCGAGAATGTCTGCGATGTTCCGGTCAACAGGTTAGAGGCAAAAGAAAGTGTCTTAGTACCTGAAACTGTTCCGTACTTACTCAAGTTTGCGAAAGTTGCAACACCATTGACCGCATTTACAGACACGGTTCCGCCAAGAGCAATCGTGCCGCCACTGATTGATGCTGTTACCGATGCACTAGATGAATCGACGACGTTTCCTGAAATGTCTTGGATTTCAATCTCTGGTTGGGTTGTGAATGTCGCACGGTTCACAAAGCCACTTGCCGCGGTCTTTATAGCAAGTTGGGTTGCCACACCGGGAGTGATGGTCACCGAGTTTGAAATAACAATCGTGGTTGGCGCGCTAATCGTTGCCACGATGTGACGTGACCCAACTATGGCGGTAAGTTTCACACCCTTGCCACTGAAGTTTGCAACACCGGCTACAGCATTCATTGAATAGGTGCCACCAACGGTGGCATCCGAAGATGACAAGGTCACCAACTGAGTGGAACTAATTCCTGTGGTGACGGTGTTGTTGTCTTGGTCGCGAATTGTGACCACCGGCTGGCTTTCGAAGACGGTGGCATTAGCAACGCTGGCCTGCGTTGACATGGCCAAGTTGGTTGCCGCACCGTGGGTCAGCGTGATTGACTGGCTGGCCCCAGTGAGTGAACCAGAGCTAAATGTCAGTGTTTTACTGCCAACTAGGCCGTATGCGCCGAGACCGCTGAAGGTAGCTACACCATTGACTGCGTTGATGGTCTTGCTTACTGTTGCGGAGCCGGAATCGGTTAGTGTGGCGTCAGAAATCGTCACGGTGACGGAATCGGTAGCGGTGGTAACCACGTTTCCGTAGTCGTCTTGCACCTCAATGACCGGTTGGGTGCTGAAGTTTGCACGGTTTACGGCACCGGTGGCAGAAGTTGAAATGATCAACTTAGTCGGAGTGCCAAGAATGAGCTGAAGACTCTGAGAAGTTTGAGTCAATCCGGTTGAGGTAAATGTAAGAGTTTTTGTTCCGGCAGTGCCAGTGAGCTTAAGTCCGGCAAACCTAACCACACCATTGCTTGCTGACACCGAAGATGTGCCGACCAAAGTTGCGCCCGTCGCTGCCACTGACACAGAAGCGCTAGATGTTGTAACCAAGTTTCCACCTGAGTCACGGACTTCAAGCACTGGCTGGGTTGCAAAATTCGCACCGATAATTGCCCCATCAGCAGCAGTGGTAATCGCAAGTTGCGTAGCCGCACCAACACCTAGTGTGACCGACTGTGTGGCGGTTCCATATGTTGAATGTGTGTAGGTAATTGTGTAGGTGTCTGCTCCACCAGTAAGGGCAATTCCTGAGAAAGTTGCCTGGCCACTAGTTGCAGAAGCGGTGGTAGTTGCGCCAAGGCTTGCAGTCTTGCTGCTGATTCCCATACCTATAGAGGCAGTAATTGTTCCTGATGCGCTGGTCACCTTGTTGTTGTCGGCATCGGCAATGATCACAACCGGTTGGGTCGTAAACGCCACGGCATTTACAGCTCCGGAGCCTTGAGTCTGAACGAGCAACTTAGTTGCGGTTCCTGCAGAAAGGGTAAGGCCTGTTTGACTTACGGCGAGTGTAGGTGACGCAATCGCAAATTGAACGGAGAATGTTCCGGCAGTTCCGTTCAAAGCAAAGCCGCTGAAGGTAGCCACGCCGCCGACCGCATCTGAGGTTGATCCGGCAGAAACACTTCCGGTTCCTGACGTAACGGTTGCGGTTACAGTTGCGGTACTCGTGGTTGCGTTACCTGCTGCATCGGCAATCTTTACAACCGGCTGAGTGGTACATGCAATTCGTGCTGAACAGTTTGCCGCACTCGTGGTGACAATCAACTGGGTAGGTGTTCCGGCTGTCAAAGCCACTACTTTGGTACCACTTGCCGAATTTGGCGATGTGATGCTTGCGGTCAATGTGATGTTTCCGGCGGTGGTGTTCAACTGAACACCGGTAAACCGTGCCACACCAGCCGAGGCGGAGGCGGTCTTTGTGGTCATACCGGTTGCACTTAGGCTCACGGTCGTTGTGGCCCCAACCCCTGTAGTTACAAGGTTTCCGCTGGCATCGAAGATGCTCACTTCAGGCTGCTGGGCTAGGTCAACACCAACGCTTGCGCTGCTTGAAGAGGTTACCGTTAGGTAGCTTGGAGCACCGTGTGAAAGCGTGATCGATTGCGATGCATTCGAAACCGATGTTCCCGAGAAACTCAACGTGTAAGTGCCGATAGCACCGGTTAGTTTCAACCCGGCAAACGTGGCAACACCGCTGGATGCATCGGCATACAAGTTGCCACTGGATGCCAAGGTCCCCGTGTTCACCGATGCTGTTACGCGCAATGTGCTGTTGGCAACCTTATTGCCAGAGACGTCTCTAACTTCAACAATTGGTTGCGTAGTGAAAGTTACCCCGCTGGCCGAGTTTGACGCATTGGTTGTGATTGCAAGCTGACTTGCAGATCCATAAGTAACGGTCAAACTTTCCGAAGTTGAGATCGTGCTTGGCGAGGCAATTGTGTAGGTGATTGTCTTCGAGCCAATCACACCGGTGTACTTGAGGTCTGTAAATGTTGCAACACCATTAACCGCAGCAATTGATGTAGTTCCGCTAAGACCATCAGGCATCGATGCAACTACATTCTGAGTTGATTGAGAACCAGTGCTTACGGTGTTGCCATCCTGGTCCTTAATTGTGACCTGAGGTTGGGTGCTAAAAGTCTGGTCATTAACCACGCTGTTTGAGCCGCCGGTACCGTTTGACATAAAGATGGCACGTGTGGTGCTTGCACCGGCATTGATGTTCGCACCGACGCGATATCCAGAGTTAATGGTCGTAGCACCTGTGTGCCAGCAAAGACGCAAATCGATGTTTGTAGTCGGGTTATAGTCACAAGAGAACTTATTGACTGTGTCACCAGCTTTTGCAAAGCCCCAGGATTTGCTCATGCTGTAGTACCAGCCAGTTCCATTGGATACTCGCGTGGTGGTTGTATCAGTAGTTGTGTCGTAAAGCACATCCGAGCGAGGCGCTGCAGCAAGCAACTGCCAATTCGTAGCACTGGTTTCTTTTGCTGCAAGCATCAAGTAAGGGCCAGAACATGCGCTTAGTACAGAAGACATTGTTGGGGTGGAGTTGTAAGTTCCAGACCAACATTGAGTCCAGCCACCGTCGGTAACCGTAGCTGGCGCAACATTTAGTTGAGGGCCAGATGGGTAGTAGAACCCGTTTGCTCCTGATGCCCTAGAAATCGATACTTGAGTAGCAGCACCATGGGTAAGGGTGAAGGTCTGTGAAACTCCAGTTAGGCCAGCGGATGCAAACGACATCGTCTTGTCACTTGCCACGGTCCCGTACTTGCCCAGGCCGCTAAATGTGGCAACACCATTCACCGCGGTCGCGGTAGGAGTACCTGACAGGGCAATAGTGCCGCCAGATATCGACGCGGTAATCGTGACATTAGAGCTGGTTACTACGTTGTTGTCGGCATCCTGAACTTCAATCTGCGGCTGAGTGGTGAAATCGGCTCGGTTCACAAAACCGCTGGCCGCCACCTTTAGAACTAGCTTTGTGGCTGTTCCCGCACCCAAAGTCACACTCTGAGTGGTACTGAAAGTTGAAGGCGAAGAAATTGAGTAGGCCAGAGTGTTTGAGCCCGCGGTACCAGTGAGGTTAAGTCCTTTACCACTAAAGTTTGCGACTCCCGATACGGCGGCCATGCTGGTGGTTCCGCCTAGTGTTGCTGATCCACTAGAAGAAACAGTGACGGTGGCATTAGAACTGGTGACTGTGTTGCCGTCCTGGTCTTGAATCGTAATCACCGGCTGTGTTGCAAACGCAGCGCGGTTTACAAAACCAGAGGCTGGAGTTGTCAAAGAAATTCGTGAAGCCACACCGTGGGTTAGCGTGAAAGCAGTTTGCTGAACCTGAGTAAGACCGGTTGCGGTGAATGTGAGGACTTTATCGGTGCTTACTGATCCATACTTACCCAGACCACTGAAGGTGGCAATACCGTTCACCGCGGTCACAGTAGTGGTGCCGGTTAGCGAACCATTGCTCATCGCAACAGTTACTTCATCAGTTGCTGTTGTGACTCGGTTTCCTGACACATCTTGAACGTGAATCACCGGCTGAGTGGTGAAGTCATCACGGTTTACGAAACCTGCAGCAGATGTGGCAATGCCCAACTTAGTAGCGGCACCAGCACTCAAAACAATGGTCTGATTAACTCCAGATAAACCTGGTGAAGAATAGGCCAAGGTGTAAGTCTGGGCAGTGCCAAGCAATTTCATATTTGGGAACGAGACCGTTCCGTTGCCACTGCTCAAAGTCCTTGCATTTGTGTTGAACATGGTTGCCCCCGGTGGGCTATCTGCAATGCTTATGGTTGCGGTGCTGTCAAGTACAGGGTTTCCCTGTGCATCAGCAACGGTCACCACCGTGGTGGTCGGGAAGTTCTCGTTGTTTACGGCGTTCATCGAAGTGACGTTGAGCATCAACTTTGTTGCGGTACCCGCTGCAAGAGGCAAATTCTGTGAAGTTGAAGTTACTCCGGTTGCATAGTAGGTAAGGGTGTAGCCGCTGACGCTGGCGGTGCCAGTCATCTTGATGTCGGTAAAAGTCGCACGTCCAGTTGATGCATTTGCGGTCCTACTGGTTCCGGAAATTCCGGTACCGGTTATACCAACCAACAAGCCGCTGTTTGGTACCGGGTTGTTGCTGATGTCTTGAACCTCAACTACCGGCTGGGTGTCAAAGACTTGTCCGCTTCGAGCCCCCGCAGCATTGGTAATCAGTGCCAAGTGATCGGCGGCACCTGCGGTCAGCGTAATGTCTTGAGTATCACTGGTTAGACCTGAAGATGCGTAGGTAAGTGTGTAGCTTCCGGTTGAACCAGTGAGCTTGATTCCCTTGCCCGCAAAGTTTGCGACACCGGCAACGGCATCCATCGATGTTGAAGACGTTCCACTCAAAGTGCCGCCTGATGAAGTGATAGTCACAGTAGCGGTTGAATTTGAAACTGTGTTGCCATCGGTGTCTTGAACTGTGATCACCGGCTGGGTCGTAAAGGCCGCATTGTTTGCGAACCCAGCGGCCGGAGTGGTCTTGGCCACCTTGGTGGCAGCACCGTGAGTCAAAGTGAATGTCTGTGTTGCCACGGTCAGTACACCAGAACTGTAGGTCAAGGTCTTGGTGGTCGCGACGGTTCCGTACTTGCCCAATCCAGAGAATGTTGCAATACCGTTTACCGCGTTCACAGTGGCGGTTCCGGTTAGCGTTGCAGTTCCACCCGAAATCGCGACGGTTACCGATGCGGTCGAGTTGGTAAGTAGGTTTCCGTCGGCATCCTGTACTTCAATCTGCGGTTGAGTTGTGAAGTCAGCGCGGTTCACGTATCCGGTTGCAGCCACCTTAATTGCCAACTTGTTTGCGGCACCCGGGGTGACTGTGATGTCATGGCCAACACTTGCGTATGGGGACAGCGAATAAGTCAATGTGTAGGTGTCGGCGCCACCGGAAAGGGTCAAACCGCTGAAGGTTGATGTTCCTGAGCTTGACGCAACTGGGCTGGTTCCGCTCAGAGTCGCTGACTTTCCAAGTGCACCGCCCGAAACCGCAACCGCAATTGAGCCGGTCGCGCTGGAAACCTTGTTGCCGTCCGCGTCAGCAATAAACACCGACGGCTGCGTGATGAAAGCAACTCGGTTTACCGCACCCGATGCGGCAGTTTGAATCAATAGCTTGGTGGCCGCACCAGCGGTCAAAGTTAGGCCGGTCTGGCTAACCGATAGCGAAGGCGAAGAAATCGCAAACTGAATTGTGAAGGTACCTGCGGTTCCGCTCAGTGCGAAGCCGCTGAAGGATGCAACGCCGTTTACACCAGCTCTGGTTGCACCCGCAAAAACAGTTCCAGTTCCAGAGGTGATTGTTGCGGTTACTGTTGCCGTGCTAGTGGTTGCGTTGTCAGAGGCGTCCGCAATCGTGACAACCGGTTGAGTTGTACAAGCGATTCGCGAAGCACAACCTGCAGCGCTAGTTGTGACAATTAGCTTGGAAGGCGAACCTGCAACAAGAGTGATCGCTTGAGTTTGAGTGATCGTGCTCGGTGACGAAATTGTGTAGGTGAAGGTGGCTGATCCAGCAGTACCGTTCAGTTGTAGACCACTGTAGGTTGCCACACCAGCAACAGCTGCCACGGTTGTGGTTCCTGAAAGCGTAGTTCCCGCCGAAGTCGTCAGAACAACGTTCTGGGTTGACTGAGTTCCGGTGTTTACTGTGTTGCCATCCTGGTCTTGAATTGTGACAACCGGTTGCGTGGTTAGGTTCACTCCAACGGTTGCACCAGCAGCAGATGTTGTGACTCCAATACCCGCTGCAGCACCGTGAGTCAGCGTGAACTGTTGGGAAGCTTGCGCCAACACGCCTGAAGAGAACGCGAGCGTCTTTAGCTCTGCCTTACCGGTCTTGCCTAGATCGGTGAATCGTGCAACACCATTTGAAACGGCCACGCTTGTTGTTCCGGTGAGCCCGCTGGCCTGAACTCCAGAAATGCTTGCAGCAACATTTGTTGACCAGTTTGTGACTGTGTTATCCCAAGCATCTTGAACGGTGACTACAGGCTGAGTTGTGAAGTTTGCTCGATTTACGAAACCGCTGGCAGCGGTGGTCAGTGCCAACTTCGATGCTGTACCAAAAGTGATTGAGATTGCGTTCTGCGAGACGGTCATCGCAGGGTTTGTGCTGTAGGTGGCAGTGAAAGTTAGCGCGTAGGTGATTGCCGACGAGCCCTCAATCGCGAGGTCTGTAAAGGTAGCCACACCGTTAACTGCGGCCACAGTCTTGGTTCCAACTAGTGTTCCGGTTCCGCTGCTCAAGCTGGCTGTCACATTTAGTGTGGTGCCATTATTCGTGACAACTGTGTTTGTAGATGTCTGAATCTCAACCTGAGGTTGTGTAGTGAAGGCGATTCCCGCTCTAAAGCCTGCAGCTGAGCGTTTGACGATTAGGTGGTCTGGGTCTCCGGCGAGAACGTTATAGGTTCCGGTGGTTGATGCAGTAAATAGTGCTGAATTCCCGGAATCTGAAGCAAGTACCGGGGTGAAGGCAAGTGTCACGGTTCCAGTACCGCCACTGACGTTTAGGTCCGTGAATCTTGCGACGCTTGCAGAAGCGTTAACTTTTGTTGCACCAGCTAGGACCATGGTTCCGCTGGTGGTTGTTTGAGTAGCTATCGAAGCAACTACTGAGTAGGCACTTCTATTTACGTTTGCAGTTGCGAGCTCGTTGTTGAACTTGTCCTTCATGGTCACAACTGGTGGCGGGTTAAACGCAACAGCCATGAACGCATCTTGAGGAGTGGATGTAGGGACTTGGCTCATTGTGATTGCGGTAGGTGATCCAAATTCTGCAGAAATACCATCAACCGATGCTGGTGTGTAGGTGCCAAGTGTCTGGCCGAATGAAACAGTTGCACCCGAAGCTGAGATCGCCAAGTTGCCCGTTACTGAGTTGTTGCCGGGCAGATTAACCGTTCCGCCAACGGAGATGCCAAGGTTAGCAGCCGAAATATTTGCGGAGTTACTTGTGGTGACATTACCAGTTCCACGAATTGCTAGATTTGTGACTTTTGCCGAAGCAATACTTATGTTGGCCGAGACGTTAATGTTCTGGGCATTAACTGCGTCGCCGATTCGCATAGTACCTGCAGTGACATAATCAAGCTCGGTGTCGGTCAAACCAAGAACACTCGAAGAGTCTGCGGCACCAAGACCTATGTTTTTAGAAGCGCTTGTCGGAGAAATTGAAACAATGTCACCGGCGGCTGAGATTGCAGCGCTAATTGTCGCTTGGTCGGCAAGAATCCTAATGTTCGAACTTGATCCACTTGCTGTCAGCGCCGAAGAAATGGTGACGGTGCCATAAGCCTTTAGAAGAATATCTGCAGAGTTAGAAGAGTTTGTAAGGCTTGCACCCGTCGTGATCGAACCGGCGTAGATCCTGATGGGCCCAGCAATAGAAATTGCTGTGGCCGGAGTGGTTAGCGCGAAGGTGTCGGTGTTCTGGTCTTTACCAAACGTAACACCGGTGCAGTCTGACGAGAACGAATAGCCGGCAGTGTTCAGGCCGCTAGACAGGAATCCCGCACTTAAGGTTGGCTGGAAGGTGAATGTTCCAGCTGTGTTGAAGGCAACAGTTGCACCGGTCGAGTTATAAGAAGCAGAGCGGTTCGCATTGATGATGATATTTGCACTCGAAGAGGTTACCTGGCTGAGGGGGCAGGTCGAAGTAGCGCAATAACCAATAACGACAGCGCCCACGGTGCCACCGCTATACAGACCTCCATGGAAGAAACCTCCCTTGCTCGTCGTGGCCGTACTTGTATTGATTGTGACTGGGCCCGCAGAAAGTACATTTGTTCCATTAAGGCCAACTTCTGGGCGGTTTTGCCCATCGGCGTCTCCGCTGAGGGTAATTCCTCCGGTACCTGTTGCCTGGAGATAAATTTTGTTGGCGGCGGTTGAGTAATAGCCGGAGTCAAGGCCTACCGCACCACCAGTTGCCAGCGCAGTAATTTCAATTGCTGGCGAGGTGTTGCTGCTGGAGAAAAACTCGGAAGGGTTTGTGGCTTGGCCGCCATCTTGAAGCACAACAGCGTAACCGCTGGTTGCATTTGAATTCTCACCATTGATTTTTATTTGCCCGCCATTAGCCCAAACCCGATTTTGCCAATCGAAACCGACGCCATCCAAAGTCGATGTTGTTTTTCCACTAATAGATATTTTTCCGCCACCAGAATAAATCGAGGTGAGCGAAGAAGCGGTGCCTCCGCTTCCAATACCAACACCGTGGAAAGATGAGCTACCGCTAAGGGCTGCGCCGGTTGGATTTCCGGCCAAGTCAACAGCAGAGCCACCACCGATGATTATGTCACCACCGCCAGTCGCGGTACGAGTCGTCGTGCCACCGACAGAATTGATCGTGCTTCCGGCCGCAATTCTCACGTATCCGGTACCTGTGTCATCTGAATTGGCCCAGAGTAAAATCTTGCCGCCAGCGGTTTGATAAGTTGTCGACGCCGCCGCGACTATGTTTCCTGAAGCCTTCACCAAAATGCTTGAATTTGCGCCGGTCGAAGTAAGTCCATTATTAAGTGTCACGTCTCCCGCATAAATGCGTATTGGACCTGCAATGTTTGGAGTCATAGAGAAAGTTATCGCCGTTGTGTTGCTGGACTTACCCCAGGTAAAACCAGTTACGCCGTTGAAGACAGTATTAGTGCCCACATCTGCGTAGCTAGTAGAAAATGAATCGCTGAAAGGCGCGATGGTGACTGTTCCGGTCGTGTTGAAGGTATTGCTGGAAACATCGTCATAGTAGACGTCACCAGTTATAAAGACATCAGCAGTTGAATCGCCGGAAGTCGCTCCGCCAGTAACTTGAGGGCCTTGGTGACCAAAAAGAATTCCGTCATTCCCAGCGTTGTAGTAAATGTCACCTGAAGTGGAAAACACATTGAATGAACTTAGAATCATGTCCCAGTGTGTGCTGCTACCGGTGAGTTGGATTTCGCCTCCACCGTCTGCTTTGATAGTCGACATTACGCCCGCACCGGCATTATCTCCACCAATACCCGGTGACCAGCCCGTACCCGGACCTCCGGTAGATGTGCCGTTGAACGAGATAGCTGTACCCGTTGTCTTCGACGATGTGAAATTGCAGGCACCTTGTGAGCGCACCCAACAAACATATATTCCAAATCCGGAGGTGGCGTTGGTCTGACCTGCGAGTTCAATTGCTCCAACCCCACTGTCTACATCCACACCCGCTGACATGAGGAGACCGTGGCCGCCGCCTGATGAAGTTCCCTTTATTGAGATGTTTCCCCCGGCTGAGTATATTTTCTTGACCCCAAGCGATCCGGTACCAATCTGAACTGAGGTAGTTGAGCCACCAATTACAGATCCTGTTGGGTAATCAGTTCCAGCGGAACCACCACCGATGATGATATCTGCTCCACCAGTATTTGCGGCAGAGGAGCAGCTGCCCTGGGTATTGATGCACACTCGATTATTAATATCGACATACCCACCGGCAGTTCCTGTGCTACTGGTCCACAACACAATAGTTGCCGCAGCGCCACCAGCAGTTTGAATCGTTATGTTGTCAGCAAAAATTATTGAGCCCTTGGATTTCATCAATATGTTCTGACCGGGCTGGGTAGCGATGACGTTTGCATTTGCAGTTACAGTATTTCCTAAAAGCGTTATGGGCCCGGGGGCAGAAAGAGCAGCTCCAATCACAACAGTGCCAGCAGTTGAATTCAGTTTCACGAGACCGGTATTCACGGTGATGGTTGATAGAGATCCGGTTGAGATATTTCCAGATGCTTGCACATCAAGTGCGGCATTCGCAGTCCAAGCTCCAGTAGCAGATAATGTTGTAGCTCCGGTGATGTAGATACCACCACCCGCATTCAATGCTCCTGAATTAGCAAAAGCTCCGGCCCCGGTAAAAGTGATGTTTCCTGAGTTGGTTGTAGTTACTGCTGCCGTCTGAGTAATTGCAGTTGCATAGACGTCGTAGTTTCCGGCGATACTAGTTGAACCAGTGAGTGTAAGTGGCACGTTGTTGGTGCTCTTGCCAATTCGCAAACTTGAGTTGCCAGTGAAGGTATGTTCTGTAATTGCTGAACCGCTGGTGAATGCAGTTCCAGTTGACTCAATTACCACGGCTCCAGAAGTTCTAACATTTACAGTCGTGCTGCCATCCCAGTAGTAATTGCCAATCAATGTCACAGAACTAGAAGAAGTTGCTGGTGAAAGCGCTCCAAAATCTGTAGTTGCGGTGTACCCGTTAACCAGGCCATAACTAGATTTGGTATCAACTTTGATTGCGCCGGAGTCCGAGAGAATATCAGCCGCAGCTAAGTAGCCTCCCCAAACATTTGACGGCGCGTTTCCGTTTATTGTGATTGCACCGCTCGTGCTCTGAATTTTTGAAGTGGAGCGAATGTAGAAGCCCCATGAGGAAACCGCATTTGCCGTGATGTTTATTGCGCCTGTTGTGGTGGTCAAATTTGAACCGATGATTTCCAGGCCACCATCTGTGCTTGCCAAGGTTCCAGCATTCACCGTCAAACCGCCTGAACCACTTACCGCAGCTGTAATGCCATTGAATGTAACGCGCCCTGAGCCAGAAATGCTCATGTTTCCGACAGAACTCAAGTTTCCAGTGGGAGACACGGTAGTTCCGCCAGAAATCGATAAGGTGCTACCAGCGCTCAATGCCCCCGCACCCGAGTAGGTCGTTGCTTGGGAGATTGCCAAAGACGTCGACGAAGTCACGTTGGCGGCAACAGATACAGATCCGGTTGATGCGGTGATGCTGACCGAACCAGCAGATGAACTTACTGGCTGCGAAATAGTTGCAGATGTTCCTGTCAAGGTCACGTTGCCGGGTGCGGTTAGGTCATCGCCGATTGTGATGGTCCCACCGGATGAAACCAGTGACAAATAGCCGGTGTTTACAGTGATTGGCGCAACATTACTGGTTGAGATATTTCCCGACGCGGCCACGTCAAGTGCCGCATTTGTGATCCAGGCCGCGGTTGACGAGAGAGAAGTTGCACCAGTTATGTACAAACCACCACCCGCAGTCAGGGCACCGGTACTTGAAAATGCCCCCCCTCCCGTAAAGGTGATGTTTCCAGAAGTAGTAGTCACCGGAGCATTCTGGGTAATCGCTGCGCCATTCACGGTGTAATTGCCCGTGACAGTTGCCGTGCCATTTACCGTCACGGCAGAATTATTGCCAAGTTTTCCAATGCGCACACTGGCGTTGCCATCGAATGTATGCGCCTTGATTGTGGGCGCAGCTAAAAAGTTTGGTCCGGTTGATTCAATCACAACGGCACCAGAGGTGCGATATTTGGCAGCGCTGCTGTTGCTATCTGAGTAAACATTTGCTAAGACTTGAACGTTGCTCGTTGAAGTTGCTGGAGAAACGGATCCTATGTTGGTAGTTGCAAAATACCCTGCGTTAATTCCGTAACTCGTTTTTCCATCAATAAGTATTGAGCCTGAGTCAGACAGAATGTTAACTGTGTGAAGATAGCCTCCCCAAACTCCTGAGGGTGCGTTTCCATTGATGGTGATATCTCCCGAAGTGCTTTGAACTTTTGATGTGTCACCAAGATAGAAACCCCATCCCGCTGATGCGTTGCCAGTTATCGAAATTGCACCTGATGTGGTTGTGGCGTTTGCAGCATAAAATTGCAGACCGCCGTTAGTGCTCGCGAGAGTTCCACCAGACAAAGTCATAGCTCCTGTGCCACTAACAGCGGCGGTTATTCCGCTAAGGGTCAGACGCCCAGAACCAGATACGCTCATGTTCCCCACTGAACTAAGATTTCCGGTTGGGTCAACCGTGGTTCCACCAGAAATTGTGAGTGTGGTTCCTGCATTCAGTGCACCCGCACCAGAGTAGGCACCGGTTTGAGATATTGCGATTGACGTTGCCGCAGTGACATTTTTGGCAAGTGTCATCGTGCTGCCGCTGGAGGTTAGAGCAACTGACGAACTAGTTGATTGAATCGTTCCGTTAGTACCGTTTGAAACTGCCCCGGATCCGCTGTAGCTGATTGCCCCAGCCGCTTGAGTTGCTCCGGTCACGCTGACTGTTGTGCCACCGGTTTGTGTGATTGTTCCAGCAGAGGTTAATGCACCAGCCTGCGAATATGCTCCAGCACCAGAGTAGGTGACATTACCTCCAGAAGTTGTAGCAACCGCACCGCTCTGAGTGATTCCAGCTCCATAAACAGTTATGTTTCCAGCGATAGAAGTATTGGCATTTCCCAAAGTCACATTTTGATTTGGCGTGACACCCGCACGACCAACGGTCAAGGTTGTGGACGTTGAAGCAAATGAGATACCAGTGATATCAACCGCAGCACCAAAGTTGGTAGCTGTTGTGGGGTGCTGAATAATCTTTGATCCAGCACCGTTCATGGTCATGCTAGTAAAGGTTGGTTTATTGACATTCAGCGTCAAAACGCCGCCAGCCGATATTGAACTTGTGTTGAACATCGACGCGGCGCCAGATGTGTCACCGGTTATCGTGACAGCACCGCCGGTGCTGATTGAGCTGCCAACTCTTGAATTACCAAAATTGATGTCCCAGGCGTCTGTGCGCGAAGTCCTTCCATCAATGGTGATGGATCCAGAAGTTGAACTAATTGAAGACTTGTTGAAGGTCACACCATCGCGATACTGAACATTAGCTCCAGTTCCACTTATCGTGATGCTTCCTGAGCCGGTAGTTAATGAAGCGTCGGCATACGAAGCCTGCTGCACACCGGCAAAATATTCCATTCCGATCATGACGCCGGCATGTCTATGCCCAACAGATGTGTTATCGGAATTGGTTAGTCCAGTCAAAGTGACGGTGCCCGATGTTGTCGTCAATGATGAATCGTCAGTTAGCATCACACCGGCGCCCCAGGCCCAGGCAACGGTCGAACCATCCTCAGTCGCTGCGTCTACACCTCGCATGATGACATTGCCAGCACCGGTAGATATTGAACTCTGGATGTTGATTCCTCGAAAGGCGGTGTTAGCTGTTCCCTTGGCATATCCAGTTGAGACGCTTGCCCCACCCGATATCGTTAGCGCACCCCCGTTAGTTGTAATCGAGGTTCCGCGCGAAGTCTGCACACCTCCACCAAGTGTGGTTGCTGCATCCGTATCTGAATTTAGAGTTACCGCTCCGCCCTGGGTTGTAATTGCACCTGAGGTTTGCAAGATGTCTGTGGTGGCCTTAACGGTGATGGCCTTGTTCGTACCGGACTGCGTTAGGTTCCCGCCGATGGTCACGCCACCGCCGGCAGCGGTGATGGTTATGGTGTCGCTGGCGGTAATTGTTGCCGAAGTTGTAATCGATTGCCCGTCAATCGTTGTGGTGCCACTTGAGGTTAAGGCAGCGGCGATATTTACCGGCTTAGCACCCGCGCCACTAGCTGAAATCGAAAGCTTGCCGGTTACATTTACCGCGCTGTCAAACTTGAGGGCACTGTTTGAACCACCCTCAATAAACGACGCCGTGTTAGTTCCAACGTCGAATGTGTTCGTTCCGGTGGTTCTAAATGTTTGCGCAACTCCTACCGTTGCCGCCGAACGCGCCCAAAATGCGATGCCTCCCGTTGCGGTGAAGGTTGAGTTTACAAAGGCAATGCCTTGGCTAGTTTGCGATGAGCTACTCATGTTTCCAGTTGCATCGCCACTGATGTCTCCGGCACCAGAACCAAGATTGATGTTTACGTTATTGAAACTTATTCCTCGGGCATCTGAGTAACCGGCATTTGAAGTAAGTGCAGCCTGAGAAGCCAACACCCTAAGGGATCCGCCACCGGTGCGTATCAATAATCCATTCGCAGTTGGTGTGGCAAATTCAGCACCCCACCATCTGCCTTGAAGATCGGCAATGCCCGAGGACCACGTGTTCGGCACTCCAGTTAATCCAGTTGCAGTCCAGGTCCATGTGTTGGCTCCACCACCAATGGCAATATGGCCACCATTGGTGTCAAGTGCGTAGTCGGTGCCAGAGCTTGCTACGTAACTCATGCCGCCGCTGCTTGAATCAGAATTTGGATTAATGATTACGTTGATTGCCTGGCCCGTAGAAGTAATTTTTGAACCCGATAGCAGTTCGATGTTTCGAGTACCTCGCAACGTAAGTGTTCGAGTGGCTGTGGCACTGGAATTCAAAAGCGCTGTGGACTGGAAGATCACATTGCCGTTGGATGTTGAAGTGCCAACGGCTTCAAGTTGAAAATTCTGTGACTGTAACTGTGTGATCAGGTCAGCAGCACTCACATTCACAGTTCCAGTCGTGCCGGTGTAGAACTTTCCACCGTAGAAAACACCCGTTGATTCGGTGGCTGTTGAAGATACGCTTATGTCTTCGGCCACCTTTTTCATGTTTATTGCCGACTGCGTTGCGGTTTGGAATCCGGTAGCGGTGTAGCTCAAAGTACAAGCTGCATTCAGGGTTGAGTTGGTAAGAATCAAACCCGAGAAGGTTGCGATACCTGTTGACGAACTACTTACGGCAGTTGTTCCACCTGAGACGGTGCATCCAGTTCCCGAAACTCCTGCGGTCACGGTTATGGTCTGGCCCGTAAGGGCGGCTCCGTTGTTGTCCAGCAACTGGATAGCCGGCTGTTGCAAAATCGCAGCTCCTGAAATTGCAACGTTTGCAGCAGTCGAAACAGACAGTGATGGAAGAGTGAAACGAAGGACCGCAAGACCGCTTCCACCTTCACCACCGATATCGGTGCTGGCACCCCCGCCTGCCTTTGCACAGTCCGAGCCACCAGAACCTGTCTCATCGGCTCCCAAGCAACTGGTTGGGGCGGCTGCAACGGAATTGGAAGTAGTACTGAACACAGTTCCAGGACTGTTGTCTTGCGCACCGGCTCCTCCCATTCCGTAGTAAACGGTTGAGCCGGAAACGATGTTTGATCCAAGACCTGGACCACCTTGCAATTCAAAACCGGGTCCCCCAGCACCACCGCCGGAACCAGCACCGCAGTAATTGCCAGCTGCAGCACATCCAGAAATTCCACCTCCGGCAGTTCCTCCAACGTTCGTCGCGGCTAAATCCGTTGATGTGTTTTTACGAGGTCGGCCCGAATCGCCACCCTTGCGTCCAGCATAAGTTGGGCCAATTGCATTGCTCGTTGCGGGCTTTCCGCCTTCGGCAACAACGTTTGTCCACGAATGAGTATTTGATATAAAAGTTCCAGACAGTGTTGTGTTTCCACCCGCATAGCCCAAACTTCCGGGGGAAGTACATGCGGGACCGCCAGTACCACCGCGACCCACGGAAATTAGGTATTCATTTGCGCTGGAAAATTTTGGAAAGGTGCTGGTGTAGCTGTTCGAATCAAATACAGCACCGCCACCGCCACCGCGGCCCCAATAGTAACCGCAAAGTCCACGGTCACCGCCGGCGCCGCCACCAACCAGCAAAACGCGAATGTTTGTTACACCAACTGCAGGCGTAAATGCCGTTGTAGTTACTTCACCAGATGTAGTGGGTGCAGTTCCGGCCTTCACTCGCAGGATGCAATCGTTTCCAGATTGAGTAATGGTTACGTTGGAAGTAATGTCAACGTAAGCGGTGCAAGAGCCAGACGTCACGGCGTTGGTTGCAGCGAATCCTGCGTTAGTTAGGAAGATTCCACCAATGGCAATTCCCAGCGAAGCGATTGCAATTGCAATTGCGCGCACGCGAGGACGCTGCAACAGAGCTAGCAACATCGGCACCTCGCGGAATCAAAACTTCTAGGAATACACCCATAAAGGTGTATCTCTAGAGTAAAAAACCACTCGAATTACAAGCTTGTAATTATGGGGTCAGACCGAACATATTTTGTCCCCCGTGTCGCGTTATTTTAAAGTTTTTTAAGCTCATTTTTTACGTCTTTTGGCCAGTGCCAGTAAGGAAATCAGCAAACTCAACCCCGCAATCGGAACAGCCACAAACCAGGTCATCGGCTGCTGAGCAATGTCCCCCGCACCAGCAGGACGGTCAGGCTTGTTCGGAGACTTCGAATCGATGTCGGTCGTGTCAACCGGATCGGCATCTTCAAAGTTATCTATGCCGTCACCATCAATGTCCGAATCCTTACCATTCACGAGACCATCGCCATCTATGTCGGGGTCCTTGTTGTTTTCAATACCATCACCGTCTGTATCAACGATCTCGCTGGTGACTTGAAATACCTGTACAGATTTGGATGTAACAGGCACCGGTGCCGCCTGGGCAGGTGCAACGCTGAAGGCGCCCGCTAAAAGTGAAAGCAGGAGAGCAAGAACAATTACGATCGCGCCAAGGCGAATGACCTTATCTCGGCGCAATTAGAGCTTCCATTTGGCCATGATTTGGTCCAGAAGTTCCTGGGTTGACTGCCCAATGTGCTCTTTCTGAAGTTCCGGCAAATTTTGTACAATTTTCTCGGATTCGGTCATTTCGGCCTTTTTGCGAGATCGCTTTGCGGGGGCCGGCTGCTTTGGAATGTGCGGCACGCCCTCGGCGACATCCAGCAGCTCCGTGAAGAGATCGTAAGGCAGGATAACTGCCTGTGGTTTGCGGTGACTGCCAAAGACAATTGGCCTGGCCTCGGCACCCAGGGCTTTGTATTCGGCGACTCTGGTGGTGAGTTCTGCGCGAGCTACGGATGTTGCCTGGACCCCGTCTTCGGCTAGGATTAGGCGCAACTGAGCAATGTTTATCATGCCCTAAGCCTAATCTGTACAAATTGCCAGAATTCACCGACACGCCGCTATTTTTTAGCTGAAGAGGAAGGGCTTGGGCTGGCAACCGGTGCCGCGTTGATGCTGATCTTGCCCTCTGGGGCTGCCGGCATCAGTTCAACCCAGGTGTTTCCAGGCGCCAAAAGCACTGGTGCACCGGCGGCATCAACCAGCGAAATTGGCGCTACTGCCGAAGTTTTCGTCCAGGTAGCCTCAACATACTTGCCCGCGGTAAACACCCAAGCTTTTCCAGAGTCAATCATCACGGTTTTCGGAATGTGTCCATATTTGCGATCTAGATAGCTGCGATCGACTCGAACCTGCAAAACAACAACGTTTTTGGCTGCCACCTGGGCACCATCTAGCTTGTCCATCAGCGGCTTGCCGTCCTGAGTGCGCAGCCACTTGCCACCGTCTGACGATGGAGCCCAGAGCGCCGAAGCTTGCGGGAACTTGACCTCAAACTTGGTCACAGCGGCTCCTGAAGCGCCAGCCGACGAAGTTTGTACATCTTTTGCAAATTTGAACTGTTCACCCGGTGGAGTCAATTCTGGGTTGTCGTTAGCCAGCTTTTGCACGTTCACAATTACGTTGTGCGGAGCAATTCTCTCTGCACTGCGGCTAAATGTGCCTTTGCCTTGTTCTGTGGTTTCAGAGGCCACAAAGACCGGTGCCTGATTGATCATGTTCACGAAGACGGCCTGGCCGCCACTAAAACAAACGATTCCGCCAAACGGGCTCAAAATATCGGGGTCCATTGGGCGAATCGAGCGAACCGGGCCAATCGCATCCGGCTGAGTTGAGTGCCAAATTGCTACCAGGCGGGTTAGCCCACCCTCAACCATCTCGTCAAAGACGATATCGGTGCTATTTAGGCCCGATTGAGGGCGCGGGGCCTCTGATCCGTTGTCAATTTTGCAAGCCACTGATGGCTTCTTGAGCTGCAGGGCCGCCGGGGTGGTCTCTTCGTATTGCACACCGGTGAGCGGGGCGGTCACATAAACCGGCTCTGGCTCGGCCGGGACCAGGGGATTCAACACGGCCCCACCGGCACAGCCGCTCAGTGCCACGGCGCTAATTGAGGTGATAAGTAGGGCTCTTGCAGCTGTTCCAAAGTTCATGCCACGAGTTTATGCCCGACGGCGCTACTTATTGGTAGGGACCACCGAATTGCTCAGCGGCGAATCCACACTGGACGAGGTGGCGTTGCTGGCCACCACAGTGAAGGCGTAGGTCACGCCGGCTCGCAGCTTGAGCACCGCGGTGGTTGCGTTGGCCGCCACCCTAAGTGTGCCCACCACATTGCCGCCTGCCCAGACCCGGACGGTCTGCGAGACCAAGGGGTTCAAGCTGTTGTCAGCCTGCACCCAGGTCACGGTTGCGGCTCGCTTGCCGGCAACTGCAGACACCGATACCGGCGCCGCCGGCGCCTTGGCCACCGGAATTCCAATTCCGGCAGGGTTTGCGTACAGCAACGCATTTACCGTGCCGGCTGGAAGTGAACTGATTACGTCTTTGGTGGCGGCATCGGTTAGCGCCAAGGCCACAATGTTTGGCTGTTGGAATCCGCCAGCCAAGAGCAATGCGGCTACGCCAGCTACGTGTGGGGATGCCATTGAGGTTCCGCTTAGCACCGCTGTTGCAGTGTCGCCGGTGAACCAGGCGGCGTTGATTGCCGATCCCGGTGCCGCCAGGTCAACGCAGGATCCAAAGTTGCTGTAGCTGGCGAAAGTATCAGTATTGGTGGTTGCAGCCACGGTAATCGCCCCAGAGACACGAGCTGGCGAACTTGTACAAGAATCCACTTTTGAGTTTCCAGCGGCGGCAACCACGGTAATTCCCCGGTTAATCAGCGAGTTAACGGCCGCATCAAGGGATGAGTTTGCCCCGCCACCAAGGCTCATGTTCACCACGGCAGGGGTGCCATCAACGTACTGGCCGGCAATCCAGTCCAGGCCGGCAATCACGCCAGAAATACTGCCGGAGCCATCGCAGCCAAGCACGCGAACGGGAATCAAAGTGGCGGCCTTGGCCACACCGTAGTTGGTACCCGCGGCAATTGAGGAAACGTGGGTTCCGTGGCCGTTACAGTCCTCCGTGCCGTTGGTGTCAGTGATTGACGAGTAGCCGGCGCTCACGCGACCGGTGAATTCTGCGTGGCTGGAGCGAATTCCGGTGTCAACCACGTAAATCTGCACCCCAGAGCCGTTGCTGCTGTAGCTGTAGGAGCTAGAAAGCGGCAGCGCGGTCTGGTCAATTCGGTCAATTCCCCAGGCAGCCGGGCTGATCTGGGTCTCGGTGGCGGTGACCTCGGCGTCCTCGGTGATTGAGGCCACGGTGCCGCGCTTGGCAAAGGCGGCGCGCTGTTTATCGGTCAATCCGGCCACCACGCCCTTGAAAACCTTGCTGAACTGCTTGCCCACGGTTGCCTTGGCCGAGCGAAGGGCTGAAATCTCATTGCCAGGGTCAGCTGCCTCGTTAAAGCGGATGATGTACTGAACCTTATTGCCGTTGTCCTTGAGTTCGGCCGCCTTGGCCAGGGCAGCGGCCTTCTTCTGGGCGCCGGTTAACTTGACCGGGTTGCCAAAGGTGGCTTTGCCCTCGGCGGTTACCGGCTTTCCGGTGGCATCGTTTTTGGCGTTGACAAAATCTTTGCTGATATCTGAAGGCTTGCCGGTTTCGGCCGGTTTATTGGTGCCAACCGGGTCTCCAGAGGCAACTGGCTTGCCCGAGTCAACCGGCTTGCCGGTTACTTTATCGGTGTTGGAATCTGTGTTGATTACCAGCGGGGTGCCTGGCTTGCCGTTGCCCAGCATTCCGTTGCCCGGGTTTGTGTCTGGCTTAGCCGCATTGGCAAGGTTGGCGCCGGTCAGCACCAGGGTGGCAACAGCACAGGAAGCAAGAAAAACACCGATTTTTGTGCGCATATCTCAAGTCTAGACTTGAGCGCATGAAGGTTCTAGTCACCGGCGGCGCCGGCTACATTGGCAGTCACGTTGTACGCATGTTGCAGGAGCGCGGTGACCAGGTGGTCGTGGTTGACGACATGTCAGAGGGAGTTCGCGCCCGACTCGGCGACACCAAGTTGGTCCAGCTGGATCTGGCCGCCCCAGAGGCCTTTGATATTTTGAAAAACCTTTTCAACACCGATGCCATCGACGCAGTAGTCCACTTTGCCGCCCGCAAGAAGGTAGGCGAATCAGTTGAGAAGCCCGAGTGGTACTTTTCGCAGAACATTGGCGGCATGGCCAACCTAATGGGCGCGATGCGCGAGGCCGGCTTGAACAAACTGGTTTTCTCTTCATCGGCCGCCACCTACGGCATGCCAGATGTTCCAGCGGTAACTGAAGACACCGTTTGCAAGCCAATCAACCCATACGGCGAAACCAAGTTGGTTGGTGAGTGGATGGTTGATGCCGCTGCCGCTGCCTGGGGTCTTCGCGGTGTGAACCTGCGCTACTTCAACGTGGCCGGAGCCGGTTGGCCAGACCTTGCCGACACTGCGGTTGCCAACCTGGTGCCGATTGTTTTTGCAGCGATTCGTTCCGGAAATACTCCAAAGGTTTACGGCAACGACTACGCCACCGATGACGGCTCTTGCGTGCGCGACTACGTGCACGTGCACGATTTGGCCAGCGCTCACCTTGCGGCAATTGACTACTTGAACACCGATGTGCGTCCGCACACCACCTTCAACGTTGGCACTGGCAAGGGATCAAGTGTTTTTGAAGTGATAGAAGAAATCAAAAAAGTTTCTGGCATTGATTTCAAAGAAGAGGTTGTAGATCGACGCGCAGGTGATCCACCATACCTATGTGCTGATGTTTCTCGGATCAAAAATATTTTGGGTTGGTCTGCAAAGCATGATCTGCACGACATCGTTGAGTCGGCATGGGCTGCTACTCAGTAGTCAAATATTTTTGCGCTAGATAACTTCGTTGGCGCGAGCCAAGTCCTCGGCGAAGTCAACTTCAACCGCGTAGAGGTCACTGATGTCTACCGCCTTGAATTTGGCCTCGCCGTTTGCAATTGCTACCTCAAGTCCGCGTTCAAAGTAATCCTGATCGGCAACTTCATCTAGGCGCCTGATTACCGCAGCTTTGTCAGTTGACGAAACAAAGTTGATGCCAACCGCCTCACCAAGTCCGCCAACCACGGTCTTCGAAAGTTCAGCAACAAAACCATCTGCATCAAGCGTGTACTTCACTTCTTCATCGGCTACCGATGAATGGTTCACCACCACGAAGGATTCATCGGTGTTGATCATTGGAGTCACCCGGCGCAAAACCTCTGGGTCAAAAACCACGTCACCGTTCATCCACAGCACTCCGCCGTCGCCAGAGGCACGAAGCGCACGCAGCAAACTCTTTGAGGTGTTGGTCTGGTCGTAGGCCTCGTTGTAAACGTAGGTTGCCTCAGGGAAGCGCTCGATGATTGCCTCAAGTTTGAATCCCACCACGGTGGTCAGGCGGTAGTCGACGCCAAAGGCGGTCTTTA
>JACCDW010180544.1_pt1 | contig 27780 bp, 21 predicted proteins | sample 7449781 | NCBI WGS metagenome assembly JACCDW01 (sample SAMN15323449, study PRJNA562643) | freshwater metagenome | isolation source: river surface water | place: USA:Blue River Watershed | collected 2017-08-18
ATGAGTTCAAGTACGCGTTCGATGGAGCCTAGCGTTTTTTGAATTTGCACAAATTGTTCGGCCATGCCACCAATGCTACTGCCAACGAAAGCGGTAAGCATCATAAAGTTAAACAATTCTCCAACACCCATTTCACCTGCTTGAACGAGACCAAGTCCTTGGTAAATGAGCCATACAATGGCGCCAAACATACAAATGATGATGAAGGAGCTGAAGGTGCCGCGCCAGTATCCTCTGAGGATAGAATCTTTTTTTAATTGGAGTGCCGAGGCTTGGTATCGTTCGTTTTCGAAAACTTCGTTGGTGAAAGATTTAACAGACATGATGCCACTGAGTGATTCTTCTACGATGACGTTGTTGGCTGCTGTAGTGTCTTGGAGTTCTTTGGATTTTTTTCTCAAGAATCGACCAAAAATGAGTGCTACGATGATGATGGCTGGCAAGGTAGCGAGCATCAAAACGGCCAATTTCGATGATGTATAAAAAAGAACAACAACCCCACCCAATAGAACCAAAATTTGCCTTAAGAACATCGCCAAATTGGTGGTGAATGCGTCTTGAATTTGGGCGATATCTGCTGAGAATCGGCTGAGGAGTTCACCCACTCTGTGATTGGTGTGAAAGGTCATGTTTTGGCCGATGACACTTTTGAATAAATCGGTTCGTAAACCGTAGGTCATGTCTTCGGTTACGCGGACGTAGATGGCAATCCTGCCGAAGCTGAATACGGCTTGAATGATGAAAAGATACACGAAGTAAACAGCGACTTCCCTTAAGGCTTCAGTGTTGGGGGCTTTGGAGATGCTATCGCCATTGTAAACGAAGGCACCGTCCATAAGTTCACCGAGTAATTTGGGGAACATGAGAGAGGCTGCGGCGCTGATGGCAAGGAAAATCGTGCCGAGTAAAAACCACCAACGATTGCGAGCAGACATGTATCTGAACAGGCGCAGCGAGTGTTTAAAGGATTGGATGGAAATTTTGGCTTTGGGTATGTCGCGATCTTGAGAGTGGGGTCCTGCCATATTACAAAGTTCTGCGTTTTTTGCAACAATGGTAGGGGTGATTGAAGAAAATGGGGTTGATGTGCTATGTTTTGTAGTTTTTGATCATGGGTTTTGTAAAAGTTGCATTGGAAGATTGGCTGGATTTTGCATTTCCTAGGCTATGTGCGTGTTGTTCAGACAATTTGTTAAGGACTGAAATGGAAATATGTTGGAGTTGTTATGCAAACTTGCCATTTTCTGTTCATGGTTATGGGATGGAGAATCCGGTGGCAAAATCGCTGTGGGGCAGAACACCGTTGGTTGGGGGTTATTTTTTGTTGAATTACAAGGCGAAGTCTGAAGCGTCGAAGATGATGAAGGCATTAAAATATGACGGTGGCGTGATGATGGCTGAAAAATTGGGCGAATTGATGGGGGAAGAATTGCTCAAAGACCCTAATTACAGGCCATTTTCACACTTGGTTCCGGTACCGATGCATCCCAAAAAGGAGAAGAAAAGGGGCTATAATCCAGCGTATTTGATTGCTTTGGGCATGTCGAAATCGCTGAAAGTTCCAGTGAATGAAAAGGTACTTATTAAGTCGAAAATGACGGCAACACAAACCAAAAAAAATCGGTTGGATCGATGGTATCAAACGAGTCATTCCTTTGAATTTGTTGGGTGTGACGATCATTGGGACCATGTGGCATTGGTAGATGATGTAGTGACTACCGGGGCCACAGCCGAGAGGTGTTTGAGGAGCATGTACGTGAATGGTGTGGTGAGTGCTTCTTTGGTGAGCTTGGCTTACACGGTTTGATGCAATTTTTGATTGGCGTAAAAAAACCGTAAATTTGTTAAAAACTGAATAAAATGAAGAAAATATTACTGCTTTTGGGTGTTGTAATGATGGGTCAGGCGATGGCTCAGGTTACATCAACACAAATTGGACCTATTTTGGTGCCCAAGTATGCGGCGGCAACCAAGGCATCCACGGGTGACACAACACGTACTCCCATTATTTTTAGAATTCGAATCAATGGATTAAAGCCCAATGAGAAGTACAAATACATTACCAAAGGCTCTGATACCACTGATTTAAAAACTCGTTCACTGTCTACAGCTGGTGCAGGAAATATGATTACCTACAACAGCAACGGAACGTTTAAATATATCTCTAGTCAGTCATTGAGCACTGCTGGAAAAAACGATACGTTCGAGACCAACATGATGGGTGAATATGAGGGTTGGTTTGGTTTGATCAATACCTCAAATGCTCGTTTCGCTGCTGGCAAAACCATTTATCCTTTATTTTTGGCTTTGGGTTTAACCACCAACGATACTTTGATAGGCTATTGTGCAGATGGAATTACGTTTATGGACTATGGTACGGCTTCTTCAAATGCTACTTTGGTTTGGGGTAGTTCTCAAGCAGTGGGAAAGACATTTGTGGCTTTGTTTGATGTAACCAATTCAGCGGGTACGCGTCCGTTATCTATAGGTATGGTTGAGAACTCAGTGGTGAGTTCAGGATGGAAATCACTCACACCCACAGCGGTGAAAAACAAGGTGATTGGCGTATCGGGTATGTGGTCTGCTTTTATTCCGAATAATTTGTCTGGTGGTTTGAAGCGCATTGAGAATTTGAGTTTAGGTACAGGGTTTTTGGTTTATGCGAACAACGACGCTGATGGCGTTTGGGGTCCATCAAAAAAGTCAACAGTAAACGCATCTGGTGGTGCAGGTAGTCACATTTATTTGGACAATGATGATGCCGCGCTGGTTCCAACCAAGGTTGAATTTTGGACAAGAACTTCTTCAACCAAGGAGGATATTGGAAAATACAATGTTTATGTAACAAGAAAATTCAGCGATGAAAAAGATCAAACAGTAAGATTTTACGTGGCTGGTGGAACGGCGGTAAAAGGCGCTGGCAATGACTATACACTGACTGAGAGAACAATCACATTTAAAGGGTCAGGTGCTGCTATCTCAGATACAACTGTAATTACCATAAACGACGACAACTCAGCTGAAGGTCCTGAGACCATTGTATTGGGTGTGGATCAGCCAAGCAATTGTGTAATTGGTACCGAAAAAGCGCATACCGTGACTGTTGCTGATAACGATATTGCGAACATTGAAATTCCAAAAACATTGATCGTTGTAAAAGAAAATGCTGGTAAGATCGGGGTTGCATTGAAAATGGATAAGCCTGTTTCGGTTGCTTCAAAAATGACGTTGTTGGTGAAAACGAAAGGGGATAGTACTTATATTCCTTCAGAGTTCCAATTGGGAAAATCGGGTAACGACTCAACCTTCAATTTGGGGTCTACTACCAAAGGTGATTCTATCATGATTTTCGCCAAAGTATTTGATGATTTTAACATTGATCCAAACGATACGGTGACTTTGTTACTGCGTCAGGTTACTGGCAATGCTTACATGAAGGATTCTATCATTACTTTGGTGATGACAGATAATGATGGTCCTGCAACCATTGAGTTTATTGATAGCAAGTTAACCATCACGGAAAACATTGGCAATTTGGCGGTGAAGATTCGTGTTGCATCGCGCTCTGATGCAGATGCGGATTTTACCTTGCGTTGCTATACTGCATTGAGTACTGCTACTGAGGGTGTTGATTTCAAATTCAACCCAACTTCAAAAATCATCAATATAACTTCTAGCACATTAGATACCATTGTGGTGAATGTGCCTTTCTATGATGACAAGAATTTCGAGTTGACAAAGAAGGTATATTTTGGTTTAGGTAATTTGTCTAATTCAAAAATCACAAAAGGTAAGGATACTTTGATTGTGACATTGTTGAATGATGATTTGCCAATTTACAATATTGGTACCATCAACAAACAAAGCAATGCAAATAAAACTGCTGATAGTTTGAACGTACGATGCAGGGTGTTTGGAACTGTTCATGGTGTAAACATGCGTGTAGCTGGAATGAATTTCACAATCATGGATGGTACTGGAGGAATGGGTGTGTTTACCAATCCTAAAACATTCGGTTACACGGTTACTGAGGGTGATAGTATCATGATTCAAGGTTCAGTAAATCAATTTCAAGGGTTGGTTCAATTAGACAAATTGGATACAATTATTAAGATTGCCACTGCGCAACCATTGAAAAAGGCCAAGGTTGTAAGCGGTGTGGATGAAAGTACAGAATCTGTTTTGGTTCAAATGCGCAGAGTTAAAATGGTGGATCCAGCAGAATGGCCATCTGCCGCATTGGCTGCAAACGGATTTAAAAACGTACGCGTTATGAATACTTCAGGTAGGGTTGATACATTGAACATTGATGCGGAAACAGATATCGATGGTTCAACGGCTCCTGTGGGTTATTTTGATGTAACAGGTATTGGCGGACAGTTTGACAATAGTTCACCTTATTTGAGCAGATATGTTTTGTCGCCACGTTCAATTAACGATTTCAAGGCCTCTACATTGCCAACGGTAAACTTCTCTAAGAGCAAAGATTCAATTTTTGAGCCTGCGGATTCATTCCGTATGGATTTCAGTGTGATTCCTGCCGATGAGAATTTTTCTTTTGATGTAGCAATTGCGGGCGGTACAGCAGTTTCTCCTACAGATTATGATTTTGCAACGCGCAAGATCAATGTATTGAAGAACGTAAGTAGTTTCTTCATCCGTGCCAATATATCAGACGATGGTGATCCTGATGGAGATAAGATATTGATTTTTGCCATCCGCAATGCCCAAGGTCCATGCTTTATTGGTAAAGACTCTTTGTTGACATTAAAGATCAAAGACAATGAGGCCAGTGTGGTGAAAGGGTTTGCGGCTGCCTCAATCAAGATGTATCCAAACCCAAGTACTGGAACCGTACAAATCAACAGTATAGAGGACATGAAAATGGTGAGAGTGTACACCATGGGAGGTCAGTTGGTTCGTGAGGTAAGCATGAACAACATGATGAAATCCAATGCATTGACCATGGAGTTGAACGTGGGTGCAGGTTTGTATCGCGTACAGGTTGTTACCGTGGGTGGCGACATGTATAGTGATTTCTTGAGTATTCAGTAATCAATTTGATAAATATCAAACAAAAAAGGGGGGCTATGCCCCCCTTTTTTGTTGCGGTTGTATTGATTTCATTAATTTCGCCCAGATTTGAAAGCAGTATTAAAGTTTTTGCATTACGCGGGCAACCACAAGCGATTGATTTTCGCCAATTTCTTTTTCAATTTATTGTATGTGGTGTTTCAGCTGGTTACATTGATGATGATCATGCCAGTTTTGAGATTTTTGTTCTCAAAGGATTCAGCCAATGCGCAGGCACTTTCAAGTAAAAATTATGGTGTTGGACAGTGGTTTAGTGATCAATATCAGTCATTTATATCATGGTTTGGTGCTTTGGCAAAGGGTGAACCGTTTACGGCCTTGGCATATTTGTGCATTGCCTTGGTAATCATTACGGTAATGAAAAATGGCTTTCGTTTTTTGGCCATGAATTTTATGGTGCTGATCAGAAATCGTAGCATTCAGGAAATTAGGCAGGGTGTTTACCAGAAATGTTTGGATTTGCCCATTGCCTATTTCAATAATGAACGAAAGGGTGATTTGATGTCGCGAATGAGCAATGATATCAAGGAAATTGAGTTTGCATTGATGGTGTCTTTGGAGGCTTTGTATTTTCAGCCCTTGAACATCTTGTTGTTTTTGGTGGCATTGGTAGTACTGTCTGCCAAACTCACGCTCTACATATTGTTATTTTTACCCATTACTGCATTGATTATTGGGTTAATCGGTCGGTCTTTGAGAAAGCGCAGTGCTTTGAACCAGCAATTGTTGGGTAAAGTAATGAGTGCTTATGAGGAAACTTTGGGTGGAATTCGAATTATCAAGGCGTTCAACGCGAGCAGTTTTTTTGCCAAAAAGTATAATGAGCAAGATGAAATGTACACCAAAAACAATATTGGGGTGCAGCGTCGTTATGACTTGTCGTCGCCCATGAGCGAAACCATAGGTATCAGCGTTAGTGCGTTGTTGTTGTGGTTGGGGGGCAGTATGGTTTTTCGTCACGAATTGGATCCAGAATTTTTTCTCACCTACTTTGCGATTTTCTCACAGTTGATTCCTCCGTTTAAGGCGTTTTCTAATGCGTTGTACGCAGCCCAGAAAGGCATGGCAAGCCTTGAGAGGATTCAAGAGCTTGTGGAGGCGCCTGTAACCGTTGAAGACCCAATTGTATCGAAAGAACCCACGTTTGAAAAGGAATTGGGGTTGAATCATGTGGCATTTTCCTATTTGGATGGAAGTCCAGTAATCAAGGAGTTTGATTTGGTAATCAAAAAAGGAATGACGGTGGCATTGGTTGGACCATCTGGTGCGGGTAAAACCACCTTAACTGATTTGGTGGCGCGATTTTACGATGTAACGGAGGGTAGTATTACATTGGATGGCACAGATATCAGATCTTTCAAACAAGAGGATTTGCGCAAGTTGATTGGCATTGTGAATCAGGAGAGTATCTTGTTCAATGAAACAGTGAGAAACAACATTGCATTGGGTAGGCCCGAGATGACCTTGGACGAGGTGATTGCTGCGGCCAAAGCTGCCAATGCTCATGAGTTTATCATGGAGATGGAGAATGGTTACGAAACGGAGATTGGCGAGCGGGGTGGTAAGTTGAGTGGTGGACAGAAACAGCGTTTGGCCATTGCGCGTGCATTGTTGAAAGATCCAGAAATTTTGATTTTGGATGAGGCCACATCGGCTTTAGACAGCAAGAGCGAGAAGGCTGTTCAGCAGGCTCTAGAATTACTTATGAAGAGCAGAACAAGTATTATCATTGCTCACCGTTTATCAACGGTGATTCATGCGGATTTGATTGTTGTGATGGATAAAGGAAGAATGGTTGAATCTGGTACCCACAACGAATTGTTGGAGAAAAAAGGGATGTATTACAACCTCATTCAACTCCAACAACTGTTGGCAAATTGATATTTTAATCGGTAATTGAATCTTGTTGATCCGCGTCAGAATTCGTTGTATTCTGATTGGCATCATCACCCTTGATTTCTTCTTCTGAAGATGTGGATGTTACTTCACTTGCTAGGATCGCGGAGTTGTTATCCTCTGCAATGGCTGGGGTTTCAATGGTTCCAGTTGAATTGATTTCTGCCTCTACTACAGCGTCTTCGATGGGATCGAATGGTCTTCTTCCGATCAAGTTTTCTAGATCAGATTTGAATAGAATCTCTTTTTCCAAGAGTGCCTTGGCCACCAATTCTAACTCCGCTTTTTTCTCTGTGAGCAATGCTTCTGTAATGTCGTAGGCTTTTTGAATCAAAGCACGTACTTCTTCATCGATCAACTCAGCGGTTTTTTCTGAATAGGGACGTTGGTAACCGTATTCACCTTGTGGGTCATGGAAACTCACATGTCCTACTTTGCTATTCATACCGTAGATGGTAATCATGCTGTAAGCCAGTTTGGTGATGCGTTCTAAATCGTTTTGAGCACCGGTTGAGATTTTACCAAAGAAAATTGCTTCAGCGATTCTACCACCGAGGGTCATACACATGCTATCCATCAATTGCTCGGTGCGATATAAGTATTGCTCTTTGGGCAAGTATTGAGCATATCCCAACGCAGCAACACCGCGAGGTACAATGGATACTTTCAACAATGGATCTGCGTGTGGCAAGTACCATCCTGCGATGGCATGTCCCGCTTCATGATAAGCAACAATGGATTTTTCTTCTGGGCTGATGATTTTGTTTTTCTTTTCGAGACCACCAATTACACGGTCGATGGCGTCTTGAAAATCTTGCATATCAACAGCTTCTTTGTTGTGTCGTGCAGCGATCAAAGCCGCCTCATTACAAACATTGGCAATTTCAGCACCTGCAAATCCAGGTGTTTGTGCAGCCAATTTATGAGCATCTACATCGGTAGAAAGCTTGGTCAATGGTTGTAAGTGTACTTTGAAGATTTCTTCCCTACCGTTTAAATCTGGACGGTCAACGGTGATTTGTCTATCGAAACGTCCTGGACGCATCAAAGCACTATCGAGGATATCAGGTCTGTTGGTTGCGGCCATGATGATGACACCGCTATCGGTACCAAAACCATCCATTTCTGCCAACAATTGATTCAATGTATTTTCTCTTTCATCGTTGGATCCTTGCATGAGGTTTTTGCCACGTGCTCGTCCGATCGCATCAATTTCATCGATGAAAATAATGCAAGGTGCTTTTTCTTTGGCTTGTTTGAAAAGATCTCTCACTCTGCTCGCACCAACGCCTACAAACATTTCAACAAAATCGGAACCAGAAAGCGAGAAAAATGGAACACCTGCTTCACCGGCAACGGCTTTGGCCAAAAGGGTTTTACCAGTACCTGGAGGGCCAACCAACAAAACACCTTTGGGTATTTTACCACCGAGATTGGTGTATTTTTTGGGATTTTGCAGGAAATCAACGATTTCCATCACTTCAAGTTTCGCTTCTTCCAATCCTGCAACGTCTTTGAACGTTTTGTTCACCTTGGTGTCTTTGTCGAACAACTGTGCTTTGGATCTGCCAATGTTGAAGATGCTCGCTCCACCGCCAGCGCCACCACCACCGCCCATTTTGCGGAACATCAAATTGTAGAAAATGAGGAATATGCCGATGAAGAAAATCCATTGGAACAATTCACCGAAAACATCACTTTGGGATTCATAATGAATCACCAGCGATTGCGGGTCTAAGTTTTTTTCTTTCAGCGTTTGCTTCAGGTCCTGAATTTCGTTGTTTAGGTATCCTTTCTCGATTTCAAAACTGAAGTTGGGCTCTGTGCCGCCCAAGTAATCTTGGCGTTTGCGAACACCTTTATAACGTTTTTGCTGTACAGCTTCTTGGGTGAGGTAGATTTCGACCAAACGATCGTTGACAACCACCATTTTTTTCACATCCCCTTGGATGATCATTTCACGGGTTTCTTTCCAATTGGTACTTTGTCCTGTGTTTTTTGGTAAGAACAACATCGCCATCAAAATGAGGAATAGGGCGCCATAAATCCAATAAGGGTTGAAACGGAATCCCCCGGGTTTTTTGTTTTCGGGGTTGGGTCGGTTATTTTCCATGTTGTTCTAGTGTAATCAAAGGTTAAGCCAATTATTTTATAAAATTCAAAACTACGATTTTAGGTACTCAAATGCTATGAATTGCGCCGATTCGTCATATTTATTGGATGGAACTGCTAATTTGTCGGATTGCCATTCTGTTAATTGGCAGTTGTTTTAACGTTGCGGATTAGGCAATTGAACACATCAAATGGGATTTGGTTTTGTTTGCACGCATTATTGGGAGTGACAATTTCTTTTTGGGTGGAATGTATTGATTAAATGGCAATATTAGAATTGTTATTGAGAGAAATTATCGATGAAAGCATTCATATTTTCTAACAATTTTCTATTTAAATCGCATAAATACGTTTAAAACCATGTTAATATTGTAGTAGAATTTATGGGCAATCCAAAGCAATTATTATTTCAGTATAAATGGGTAGTTACAAGTGTAGTAATACTTGGTATTGCATTGATAGTATATCTGTTAGATGATACTGGAGAGGATTACTATAGGGATGAAATTGAATCAACTGTTGAGGTAGATTCTGTGATTTCTATGTTAGACAAATTGCCATCTGGTAAATACGAGTCAGTTGGATACGATAAAGTGGCAATTTTCTACGAGAATCAGAGAGATTCTTATGAGAAGTTGTTAATGTATATTAACGATAGAGTGAGTAGAGACAATACCGAATATGGCATAGCCAGTAGTTTTGTAGGAAGGGGTTTGGTGTCGTTGAAGAAGGGTGAAATGGATTCGGTGATTTTTTTCATCCAAGAAGCGGAGAAAATCATGCCGATGTCGAACAATCGCTGTAGTTACTTCGAATTGATTGCGATGTATCATTTTACCAGGGGTGATTTAAAGATGTCGAAGAATTATTTGAACAAGGGTTTGGAGGAAGCCATTCGACATAGGGATCAGGTGAAGCGGAGATTTTTTCTCAATAAATTGGGTTCGATTTGTTTTAATGAGGCGTTGTATGGTGCGGCATCGAAGTATTTTTTAGAGGTGTACTCTACGTATCCATCGGGGAAGGGCGTTCCCGCTGAGCTGATAGGTAATATCATATCGGTTAAAATGGTAGAGGGAAATTATCAGGAGGCAGAAACATTTTGGAAGAAGAATGAGGAATTGTTGGCCTCTGCGAGGGATAAGTATTCGAGGCAATTGATCGCAATCAATCGCATGGAATTGAGTATGCATTTGGAGCGATGGGACGAGGGGGCGGACCTCATGAAATCAATGCCTGATTCTTTGATTTTGAATAATTTAAGAATTGTTTATTTGGCGAATCAGTTGACCTTGGTGAAAGAAAAGAATCCTGACGCCTTGTCACGCATATTGGGCAGGAAGATGGAATGGGTTTCGGAGGATTATTTTGGTGCAGTTACAAGATTGAAACCCTTTTTATTGGAAGCCATTCGTTTGGATGAGACTTTTGTGTTGGCGGATAGTTTGATGTCGTGGAAAGACGCTGTGGCTGAGCAATTCGAGGACAATCCACTCGCATTGGCCAATCACCATGAATTGTTGTCGGCGATCTTCAGACAGAAGGATGAAATGAAAGAGGCTTATGAGGCTTTACAGGTTTCGAACGAGTATAAAGACAGATATCATTTGTTGGACGATTCTGTGAAGCGGGCAGATTTTACCGCCAAAAAAGATTTTGAGAGCATGAAGACCAAGCAATTTGCTTTTGAAAAGGAGTTGTTGCAGCAGAAGAAAATCAATGGTTATTTGGCTGGAACCTATGGTTCGGTGGTGTTAACCTTGTTGTTGTTGGTGTTGTTTTTGTGGGCACGTCAAACGGCGAAGAAAAAGGAATTGGATTGGGCACAGATGCAATTGCATGTTCAGGTGGAAGAAAAGGAGTTTTTACAGAAGGAAAAAGAGCTGAATGCCAGAATCATTGGCATGAGTGAATTGGTGATGGAAAAGAGTTTGGAATTGAGTAAGAAATTGAAGCAGTTGAATACCAACAATTCCCCGGAGATTGAAACGCTTCGCAAAGAATTGGAGGCGTTGGGACGGGTTGAGACTACGTCTAGGCCACAGATTGCGGATTCAAAATTGAAAGAACAAGGCGATATCTTCGAACATTACCCCCAACTGAAGGCCATGAATTTGACCGAAAAGAGAATTTTTATTTTGAGTGTGGATGGCTATAAATCGAAGGATATCGCTGCGATTGTTGGCGTAACTCCGCAATACATCCACAATGTTCGCTCAAAAATCAGGAAGGTATTGGGCGTAGACAATGGGGTGAACTGGGAATCGTTTAAAGACAAACGCGGACAAGTATAATTAGGGTTTGAAGTTCAAACAGGCTTCACCGAGTGCATGAATGTCTTGGTAGCTATTGTAAAGGGGCGCAGGAGCCATGCGAATCACATTGGGCTCTCTCCAGTCGGCGATGATGTTGTTGTTGAACAGGTGGTCGAAAAGGGCTTTCCCGTTTTGATTGGTAAGAATGCTGAGTTGTGCGCCACGTTCATCTGGGTTGCTGGGTGTGATGATTTCGAATTGTAGGTGTTGATTTTGTGATTTCACATCCAACAAAACGAATTCTAAGTAGCTCGTAAGCGATTGGCTTTTTTTGCGCAGGTTGGCCATTTTCGCTTCGTGAAAAATCTCAAGGCTGGCTAAGTGCACGGCCATGCCAAAGACTGGGGCATTGCTCATTTGCCAACCCGCAGCACCGGGTTCTGGAATGTAGCCGCGTTTCATCAAAAAGCGAACATCCTCTTTGTGACCCCACCATCCGGCCATTCTAGGCGTTTCGGGGTTTAGGCCATGTTTTTCGTGAATATAAACACCGGATACGTTACCTGGGCCACTGTTGAGGTATTTGTAGGAACACCATGCTGCAAAATCCACATCCCAATTGTGGAGCTGTAAATCTATGTTTCCGGCGGTATGTGCCAAATCGAAGCCGGCCAAAGCACCCACTTTGTGCGCCGCTTCTGTGATGGCAGGCATGTTAAATAATTGCCCTGTGTAATATTGAACGCCTGAGAAGAACGACAAAGCCAGAGAGTCGCCGGCCGTTTGGATGGCTTGAAGAATGTCTTCGGTTCTTAAAGTGTATTCACCTTCACGAGGGGCTAGTTCAATCACGGCATCGTCGTAATTCAATCCGAAGGATTCAACTTGGGTTTGAACGGCATACATATCGCTGGGGAAGGCACCCGCTTCCATGATGATTTTGTAGCGTTTGGGTTCATTTTTGCCTGATTCGGGGTTGAAAACGAATGTTGGGCGATAAAAGCTGAACATGAGGAGGTGCAGATTCACGGTAAGGTGATTCATGACCACTACTTCGTGGGGTTTTGCTCCAGCTATTTCGGCTGTATAATCTGTGAGGAATTTGTGGTAATGAAACCAGGGTTTTTTCCCGTGAAAATGACCTTCTACACCCCATTTGGCCCAGTCTTCTAGTTCGTTTTCAAGGGCTTTTTTGGCAGATTTTGGTTGCAGTCCGAGCGAATTTCCGCACAAATAAACTTGTACTTCTCCGTCTGCGTTGGTTGGGAAAATAAATTGTTCTCTGAATTTGGCAAGGGAATCGTTTAGATCCATTTGCACTGCAAAATCTTTTGTGTTTTGAAAAGCCTGATTCACACTGCAAAGGTACAATGATAATTTACATGGGGAAAATTTGGTTCAAATAGATCATATTTGTTGTCACGTGTGTTAATTCGTGTTTGATTTGAAATTAGAAGACGCCATAAAGCAAAAGAAATTTGAATCACCTCAAGTTAAGGCGATGTTAAACATCATGTATACATCGAATTGGCTGATTGGGGAATTCAGAGATATTTATAAACCCTATGGGATCACGCCTCAACAATACAATGTATTGAGAATTTTGCGAGGAAAGCATCCAGAATCTGTGAATCCATCAGAAATTAAGGAGGTGATGTTGGATAAAAACCCAGATATCACTCGTTTGTGCGATCGATTGTTGGCGATGGGTTTGATTGGCAGAAGTATCAACAGTGAGAATCGCAGGAAAATGAATATTGTGATTACGGCTCAAGGCTTAGAGTTGCTCAATCAGATTGCTCCTTTGTTGTTGAATCGACAGCAAATGATTTTAAACAGGGCAAACATAGATTTTGGGTTATTGAGCGATTTGCTCGATGATTTGAGGGGCTAATCAATTCAATTTTGTGATCATTGTGATACCATCTCTGATGGGTAGCAAAACCACCTGCGCGTTGGGCGTGTCTTTGGCGTATTCATTGAAAGCATGCATGTTTTGAGTGTCTTTGTCGTGCTGTAAATCGTGCGCATTGATCACGCGCTTGCTCCAAAGGGTATTATCGAACAGCAAGGTGCCGCCAATGGGCAAAATGGGAAAACAGAGGTTTAAGTATGCTTTGTAGTTGTGTTTATCGGCATCGATAAAAATGACGTCTGGTTGGAGATTGAGTGAGGGTACAATGTCTAAAGCGGGGCCAACGTGCCAATTTACTCTGTGGTTTGGGTAGTGATTTTGCCAAAAATCTTGTGTTTTGTGGGCGGTTTCGGGATCCGCTTCAACGCTGTGTAGGCTGGCATGATCCGATAAATTTTCAAGCAAACACGCTGTAGCATAACCGGTAAATGTGCCGATTTCGAGCACACATTTGGGGTTTTTCAAAGCAATCAACGATGCAAGAAATCGTCCTTGAAGATGACCAGACAGCATTCTCGGGTTGATCATTTTTTTCCAAGTGAACTGATTGATTGCTTGTAAAAAGGGTGATTCGGGGGAACTTACCGATTCACTGTAAATGTGGATTTCGTCTTGCCAATCGTGGTGCATGATTTTCTTACAAATTTCATGTTGTTTTTCTGAATCAAAAATCTATTTTCGCGGTAAGTAAGAATTTATGTATTGGACACTGGAATTGGTTGGATATTTGGACGATGCGCCATGGCCAGCCACCAAAGACGAGTTGATTGATTATGCAATCCGTTCTGGAGCTCCTTTGGAGGTTATGGAAAACCTTCAGGAGTTGGAAGACGACGGAGAGCCATATGAGAGTATTGAAGAAATTTGGAGTGATTATCCTTCGGATGATGACTACTTCTTTAATGAAGACGAACTTTAATCTTTGGTAAAGAGAAAAAAATGGCCAGATTTATCTGGCCATTTTTTGTTTTAATAGCATTTCCACTATGGTTGCTCTAAGTTTTTCAATGTTAGAGTTGTTTGTAGCGGAGATAAAAACGGCGGGCGCAATTTCTTTGGCGATCCAACTTTTTTCGAATTGTTCGATGGTTAAACCGGTTGACCCCACAAAAAAATCGTCGTCGTCGCTTTCTTTGAAAGCATCGATTTTATTGAATACAATCAGTTCGGGTTTGTTGCTTGCGCCAATTTCATGTAAAATTTCTTTCACGCTCATCATTTGTTGTTCGAAAGCAGGATTGGAAATGTCTACAACGTGAATGAGTAAATCGGTTTCCATGGCTTCAGCCAGGGTGCTTTTGAAGCTCTCAATGAGCAATGTGGGCAGTTTTCGGATGAAACCAACTGTATCAGACAAAAGCAGTGGCACCATCGCCCCGATGTCTTCAGGATGGGGTAAAACCACCTTTCTTACGGTTGCATCGAGCGTAGCAAACAACTTGTTTTCAACCAAAACGTCTGATCTACTCAATAGGTTCATCACAGTACTTTTCCCCACGTTGGTATAACCCACAAGGGCGCAGCGAAAAACACCATCGCGTGACTTTCTCTGGGTATACCCAATTTTTTCGATGTCTTGCAGTTTGGTTTTGAGCAGTGCGATTTTATCTCGCAGTACACGCCTATCAGTTTCGATTTCTTTTTCCCCTGGCCCTTTCATTCCGATACCCCCTTTTTGTTTTGAAAGGTGCGTCCAAAGTCCTGTCAGTCTAGGGAGCATAAAAATGCTTTGTGCCAGCTCCACTTGGGTTTTTGCTTGGGCGGTTTTTGCGTTGGTGGCGAAGATGTCGAGGATGAGGTGGGTACGACTTAAGATTTTGGTGTTTTCAATTTCCGTTTCGATGTTTCTGACTTGAGCGGGTGTAAGTTCATCGTCGAAAATCACCAAATCAATGTTGTTTTTGAGCACATACTGCTTGATTTCTTCCAATTTCCCTTTACCCACGTAAGTTTTGGGCTGAGGGTGTTCAAGGTTTTGAATGAAGCGTTTTTTTGAGATTGCGCCAGATGTGAAAACCAATTGTTCGAGTTCAGCGAGTGACTCATCAATGGGTACGGTTTGTTTGGGTGTGTTAACACCTACAACGATGGCGCTTTCTATTTTAATTTCGTTTGTATGCAAAGTAGGGTTGGGATTAAAATAATGATGCAAAATTAGGTGAGTGCTTGGCAATTCAATCAAGGAGAGTGATTTTTGAGATTGTGTTGCACAAAAGGATTGTTGGGTGTTTGTTTTGTTTGTTTTCGATGGGGTTGATGGGTCAAACCACGCTTGTGTCGAATCAGGCGGGTTTATCGCAGCACAAAAGCCAATATCGCAAGGCACTGGGGCAGGTTGGTGGGGGTGTGTTTTCTATGTATTCGGGGGGTGTTGATTATTCCCATGGGTTTGTTTTGGAGCGATATTCGGAAGAGTTGGTCTTTGAAGCGGATCGCAAAGTAGAGGCCCAGAGCAAGCACATCGTTTTGAGGGTTGCATGTACCGATTCATTTGTTTTTTGGTTGAGTGTGGTGAAATCGAAGCGGATGACATACAAGTTTTTCCATCATCGTTTGAGTTTGGATTTACAGGGCGATATCGCATCGCGAGAAATTGCCACCATATCGGGTATTGAAGTGGATGTTCGAACTTTCGAGACCACCATGTCTACGGATAAAAAAGCCTTGGGTATTTTTGGCTTTGTGCAAGGCGTTGGCCACCAAGGACTAAAAACTTCATCGGCCTTGGCTTTGTCTTTTGATGTGAGAGGCAAATTGTTGGATAGTTTTAGCACGGTCATTGTTCGAGATCTTGGGGTAGATGATGTGGCTTGGGCATCGGCGGAGGTGTCTGGTAAGGGGAATTTGGCGTTGGTGTATAAGGACAATTTTTATGGAAACGCGTTGTTCAATCAGCGCAAAGATGTTAGTCATTTTCACTTCATACACAGACGGAATTTCCAAACCCATCATGGGTCAATTGAATTGAGCGGCATTGTAATGGATGCCAACGTGGTGATGCATGCCAATGGGGAAGATTTTGAAATTTGGGGCTATTGGTCAGAATTGAAATCGCAAGGGATACACGGGCATTTTCGCGGGGAAATCGAGACGGTTATTGGGGGCAAGGATTCTTTAGCTATTGAACAATTTGATTGGAATGACAGGGATTTCAAACAATTATCGGGTTTGATGGCGATCAAAAAATCATCGAAACCGGAGAACTATTTTATTAGGGATGTAATTGGTTTGAGCCATGGAGGAAGGTTGTTGATTTCAGAACAGTTTTATGAAAGCCGTCAAATGGAAACCTATTATGTGAATGGCGTTCCACAAACCAGCAGCAAGTTGTTTTTTCATTATGGCGATATCGCCTTGCAATATTTGGGTAAGGATGGTGCATTGGATTCAGTGGTGATGATCAGAAAAACCCAGGTGGGTTCCTCTGCAATGCTACATTTGTTTGGTTTCGCACATTACGTTTGCGCGGGCAGTTTGAATTTGGTTTACAATGATGATGAAGGGGAAATTAATCGTGTGGTGCATGTGAAAATAGATAATAACTTTGTTGTTCAGAGGGATTGGTTGTTTCGAAGTGATAATATTCCGGGATCAATTGTTCCTTATGAAGGAGGAGAAACCGATTATTGTACTTTAACGCTTCCGATATATAGAGACAAGCAATGGCATTGGTTACAGGTAATATCAAATGATTAGTAGGTTAAAAGACAGCGGGTTATTTACTTTGGTACTGGTTGTATTGCTGGCTTTGGCGATAAGGATACCCGCATTGTGGTATTTGCCATCGGTTGGTACAATATCAAAGCCAGGGATTCTCGCGCCGATGGTTTTGGGTTTGAATACTTGGCCGGTGGTGTCTGTTTTGGTTTCGTTGTTGATGGTGATAGCGCAAGCTTTTTTGATCAATGAAATTGCTAGGTCGCATGGATTGCTAAAGCCCGTGGGGTATTTACCAGCGTATTTTTTTATTTTGTTGCAGAGCATTTACCCTGAAAATCTGCTGATTACGGAGTACCACTTCGGCAATTTTTGTGTGTTTATTGGGTTGATGTGTTTGCTGAAGTTGCGGGAGGGTTATTCTACCGTTTTGTTGTTTTATAGCTCTATGGCATTTGGCATATCCATACTCATTGTGCCAGACCATTTGATGATTTTGTTGTTTGTGTTGGCTTGTGTTTTGGTGTACAAGACCATTGTGATTCGGGATGTTCTGGCCATTGTGTTTGGACTTACGCTGCCTTATTATGTGCTGCGTTCTTTGATCTTTATCAATGGTTGGGATTTAACCAGCATGTCGAACATTACCACTACTCCCATAAATATCGAAGTTTTTGGTAGTGGTGTGGCAGGTCTTTTTGCCGGATACAGTGCCTTTGCGTTTTTTTTGTTTTTGTCGCTGTTTGGATTAATCAGGCAGGTGGGTACCTATTACAAAGACAATGTGGAGGTTAGGCGCAGCAAGTTGGTAGTGATATTGTTTTTTGTGTACAGTTTGCTTTTGATGCTATTACACTGGAAAGAGTTGAAGAGTTTTCATTTGTTGCTCGCTTTTCCTGCTGCGATTTTCATCGCATCATTCTTTACTGGTGAAAAGAAACACTGGTGGAAGGAGTTGCTGAATGTTTGTTTGCTGGCTACTTTGATTTACACTTTGTATTGATCCTATTCGGTTGACGAAGGAAAATACAAGGAGCACAGGGGTTGAATTTGGTTGAATTGTGCTTCTATGTTGCTGTTGATTTGATTCTCATGTTGTTGATACCAATCTACAGGAATGCCAATTTGTTCATAGACTTTGTGTAGGGCAAATGCCACCCGCTGGATGTTTTGATAGTGAAACAAATATTGTTTTTCACAGAATATTTGATAGCGATCCATGAAAGTTTGGGTGGATGTGTGATTCATGGTGGCTAAAGCATTTTCGTAGGTATTTTTTTGTGAATTGAGTTGATAATAAAATAATTCTAATTTTTCTAAATTATTATCTATAAAATATTTATCTAACATCATTTCAATCAATACATGAAGTGAAAACCAATATTTGGGAATGTTAAATTCTAAACACGTATTTCGCCAAGATTCTCTCAATGTTTGGTAGGCTTCTTGAAAGAATGGGGATTGGTGAAATTCTTTGTCTCTCTCAATGTGTTGCAAACAGCCCGAAAAAAAATCGTGTAGTTCAGGGTTGTTGGGATGGGCGTGATTGGATGTTTGTTGTTGAAAATCAACAAAGTCAAACTTACAATGCTTCGGTGTGAAATTGCGCAGCAGATCGGGCGCGATCAAACCCACATTGAAATTGGGTCTGTGGATTTGGTGGTCCACCATAAAATGACTGAAAAAATTCATGAATCTGCGCGAACTTACAACCCTTTCGAAACATTTTTGTTAAATGATTATGCGCTGTATAAACATTGGACGTTCTTTGATTGCAATCTTGGCGGTTCTTATACAATTGGGCTGTCAAGCAAAGGAATCATCATCTGCGTTGAACAATGGCGCTTTGGGAGATACTAATAAGGTAAAATCGATGTCATATCAGGTACAAAAAACAGAAGAAGAATGGAAAAATGCGTTGGGTGACGAGGCATTTAGGGTATTGAGATTGAAGGGAACTGAGCGGCCTTTTACCAGTGAATATGAGACTTTGTGGGAGGCTGGAACTTATGTTTGTAAGGGCTGTGGGCAGGAACTGTTTTCGAGTGAAACGAAATTTGATGCGGGTTGCGGTTGGCCCAGTTTTTATAAAGGCATTGACTCTTCTAGAATCAAGGAAATTCCTGATTTATCGCATGGAATGAATCGCGTTGAGGTGGTTTGCAGTGCTTGCGGTGGGCATTTGGGTCATGTCTTTACAGACGGATACGGTCAACCCACAGGTTTGCGTTATTGTATCAATGGCGTGAGTTTGGGTTTCAAGAAAAAGCCTTAGTTCTTTAGGGGCCGATAGTGGCCTTCAAATAATCGTTTATTGGGGCAAATCTTGCGCGATTTGGTCTTGATTCTGTGTATCTTGCTACTTTGTTCTAATGCAACACGGAAAGATATTTTTGCTTGATGGGATGGCCTTGATTTACAGGGCTTTTTTTGCTTTTATTCAGAATCCAAGAATCACAAGTACTGGATTGAATGCGAGTGCGATGATGGGGTTCACCAATACTTTGTTGGAGATTTTGCGAAAGCAAAAGCCTACGCACATTGCGGTGGTATTTGATACGTCAGCGCCCACCCAACGGCACATTCAATTTGAAGCGTATAAAGCGCAGCGGGAAGAAATGCCCGAGGATCTCAGAAAGAGTATTCCTTATATTTTTCGGATCATAGAGGGTTTTAACATCCCTGTAATCACCATGGATGGCTATGAGGCCGATGACATCATTGGCACTTTGGCTTGGAAAGCGGGCGATTTGGGCTATGATGTTTTCATGATGACGCCAGACAAGGATTTCGGTCAATTGGTGAGAGACAACGTGAAAATCTACAAACCCGCTCGGATGGGCAATGGTGATGAGATTTTGGGTGTGGAGGAGATTTTGAAGAAATGGGAAATTACCGATCCAAAGCAGGTGATTGATATTTTGGGGTTATGGGGCGATGCGTCTGATAACATTCCGGGTGTACCGGGCGTGGGAGAAAAGACGGCCAAAAAGTTGATTCAAGAATACGGCAGTATGGAAGCCATCTTGGAAAACATCGACAAGCTTAAAGGCAAGATGCAGGAGAACTTTCGCAATTTTACCGAGCAGGCGAAGGTGAGTAAATGGTTGGCGACAATTGATACACAGGTTCCGATAGAATTGGATTTGGAAGCGTTGAAAATGGAACCAGTAAATGAACCTGCATTGCGTGAAGTGTTTGAGGAGCTCGAGTTTCGTACACTAATGCGCAGAGTACTTGGCGATGCTGCCACAACGGAGGCCCCTACAGCAGCTGGAGGAACTACGTCGGGTACGGATTTGTTTGGGAACCCTATCCCTGTTGCTGCGGTCAAAAAATCAAAACCTGTAAACCCCAATCAAACGTCGTTGTTTGATGTTGCTGTTGATGATGGATTGAGCGATGGTGTTGAGGGAGATAGTGCTGAAGTAGTGGTATACAAAACCCTTGCTGAGGTAGAACATAAGTATCAAATTGCTGATTCGGATTCAGCCATAGAGCAATTGCTGTTGGAGTTGGAAGCGACAGAGGCATTTTGTTTTGATACCGAGACCACCGATGTAGAATCCTTGCATGCCGAGCTGGTGGGTCTATCTTTTTGTACAAAATCATTCACGGGTTGGTATGTACCTGTGCCATCAGATCGGGGAGAAGCAGAAAATTTGCTCGCAAAATTTGCACCGATATTGGCATCGAATCGCTTGAAAATCGCACAGAATATCAAATACGATTTGTCTGTGATGCAGAATTATGGCGTTGAGATTGCGTTGCCCATGTTTGATACTATGTTGGCGCATTATCTGCTGGAGCCCGACCAACGTCACAACATGCAATTGCTCAGTGAGAAATTTTTGGGGTACACGCCCATTTCTATCGAAACGTTGATAGGGAAAAAAGGCAAGGCGCAGGGGAACATGAGAGATGCTGATGTTGCGGCTGTTGCTGAATATGCCGCTGAAGACGCCGATGTGACGTATCAATTGTATGAGGTTCTGAAGCCCGCTTTGGAAGCGCAGGGTTTATTGGGATTGTTGATGGATGTGGAGATGCCATTGGTATTGGTTTTGGAGGCCATGGAACGACAGGGGGTGAGGGTAGACGTAGATTTTTTGAAAGATTACAGCAATCAGTTGTTGGAGCAAGTGCGTACGGTACAGGCATCGATTTTTGCTGATGCGGGTGGTGTATTTAATATTGCATCGGCACAACAGGTGGGTAAGATATTGTTTGAGCAATTGAAGTTGTCAGACAAACCCAAGAAGACCAAAACGGGTCAGTATCAAACCGATGAAGAAACTTTGAACGCGCTATTGGGTAAACATCCCATCGTGCAGCACATTTTGGATTTCAGGGCTTTGCAAAAGTTGAAGAGTACATATGTGGATGCTTTGCCGTTGTTGGTAGATCCTAAATCGGGTAGGGTTCATACGCATTTCAATCAAGCGGTGGCTGCTACGGGGCGATTGAGCAGTCAAAATCCCAACTTGCAGAACATACCCATTCGCACAGAATTGGGGAGAGAAATTCGAAAAGCATTTGTTTCGAAGGGAGAAGATACCACGTTGTTGAGCTGCGATTACTCGCAAATTGAGTTGAGAATCATTGCACATATGAGTGGTGATGCGGGTATGCAAGAGGCGTTTAGGCAGGGTATCGACATTCATACGGCCACTGCGGCCAAAGTTTGGGGAGTAGATATTGAGGAGGTGGACAAAGAGATGAGGAGAAAGGCAAAGACGGTGAATTTTGGTATTATTTATGGTATTTCTGCCTTTGGATTGAGTCAGCGCGTGGGCATTTCCCGTGGTGAGGCCAAGGAAATCATTGAAAACTATTTCAAGCAATTTGGGGGGGTGAAAGAGTACATGGATGATACGGTGAACAAGGCCAGGGAACAGGGGTATGTAGAGACCATTTTGGGTAGGCGTAGGTATATGCGAGATATTTTATCGGCCAATGCGGTGATGCGTGGTTTTGCAGAGCGAAATGCGATCAACGCGCCAATTCAGGGCAGTGCGGCGGATATGATTAAGGTGGCGATGATACAAATTCACAACTGGTTGAATGAAGAAAAACTCAAGACCCGCATGATTTTGCAGGTTCATGATGAATTGCTGTTCGATGTTCCCAATGAGGAGTTGTTGTATGTTGAGCCCAAAATATTGAGCTTGATGGAAAATTCTATGCCTTTGAGTATTCCGGTTGTGGTTGAGTCTGGTAAGGGCAACAATTGGTTAGAAGCCCATTAATTGGGGCTCTGAAATTCGGAACTGCACGCGAGGATTAGTTATAGAATTTCCAATTGAGCCCAAACTGGATGCGGTAAGGCTGAATTGGATACCCTGCGATATATTGATATTTTGTATTGAAACCGGGAATTACAAAAAGTTCATTGATGTGTTCTGCTTTGAGGAAGACATCTACGGTTTGTACTCTGGCCACGGCATACAGATCTAATTCGAAGTAATTGCCCGATTCGGTTTTATTGGCATCTACCACGAAGGTGGCAGCATCGGGGCGGTAGTATGTGGTTTGAAATTTCGAGGTGTATTGGATGTCGGCCCCTAGGGTTAAATCCATGGCATGATGGAATGCCGGGGTTTTGTAACGGAGGGATGTTATGGATTTCCAAACGGGCACTCCGTAATTAAACAAATTGGTTAAATGAGATGGTTTAAATGTTTTATTTGAAATCAATTGATTTATTGAAAATTTTGTTGAATACCAATTGAAACCAAATACGAATTCGGTGTATTGGGCGTCATTTAATTGTGTTAAGGGCACGGAATCAATGGACATGGTGGGGTTGATCCATGTGCCGGATTGAACAGTGAAAATGGTACTGAATTTCACAGGCTGATCTACATTGTAAGAGTTGTTCTGATTTATGGTTGAATCGTTGGGCTTTTTGAATTTTGTTAAATAGAAGATGGCCTTATTGCTTTTATTGCCCGTGAACAAAAGTTCTTTGTGGTACAAGAAATGGTTGGAATAGAATGCTTGTTGTTGAAGGCTTGCGGGTTGAAATTGGTTGTTGTAATACAAGTTAACTCCCCAAAAGAGTTTACTATATCTCAGACCCAAGTTTCTCTGTCCATCAATATAATCGCCATTTGAAGAATCATAGGAATTCTGGTTGGGCCGTTTTACGTAGTTATTGGGGGGAGGTGGAATGAGCCAGCCGTATTTGGAATTGTAATAGTATATTTTTGAAAAAATTGGCATACCCACGCTGGTCCTATTTGAACCTTTGCCATATCCGGCCAATGTATGCAACGTATTTAATGTGGGTATGAATTTGCCGAAGCCTTCTGAAACAAACTCCACAGAATGGGAAGCATTAGGATCAGTGAAGTTGCCGTTGAACTGACTCTGTTTTGACTGATACATTTGGGATTGAACAACATGGTTCAAACTCAATGAAGTTAAATTGTGTTTGAACGTTTTCGGGAAATAGTATTCAATGCCCGTCTTGTGGGTGAAAATGTGCCATACATTGCTGTCGGCCGTTTTCGTTTTGCTATCAAAAAATCTTGACCCGTAATAATTGGTATCCCTTTTACTGTCTTTATACTCGTAGGTAAGGCGTTGCAGCGTAATTTCCTGACTCACTGCCCAATGTTTGTTGAGATAGTATTTGTGACTAAACAGGTGTTCGAATTGTTTGAATTTGGAGGAGGCGGTAGTTAGGGTGGGGTCATAAAATCCTAGGGTTCTCAAGCCCAGTTTATCGGCGGTTTGCGGGATGAAGAAGAGTGAATCAACATTCAATCCGCCATTTTCATTTCTGTTAGAGCGATTCCAAGTGAAGGCGATGATTTGCTTGTATCGGTTGTTGTTGCTCAGATACAAACTGCCGAGCTTGATGTTACGGAATTGGTTGTTTTGGCCTGATCCGATGTATTGTTCCTGATTTATGATGCTGCGGTAGTCGAGTGTGACATTCCAGCCTGGGCTAAAATTTTGGGTGTGCAGGACGTTAAGTGCTATGGTTTTACCGGGTCCTTGGAGATAATTGAACTCTGTATACGGTGCGAATGCACGGTAAAATTGCATGTCGCGGGCACGTTGTATTTGCGAACCAAACGGGTTGCATCCTGCATCCACGATGTCTCGCTGGTTATTGACCTGAAAGCCCATATAAACAGGACTTCCGGGTTCGCCCAAGTTGAATTGTTGTAAAAACCCCCATTCGAACGGACTGGCCGCACGATATCTATTTACGTTGATCTGGGTTGTGTCGATTGAAGAACAGAGATAGATTAATGTATCCTTGGGATTTTTGGTCTTTCTTTTGACATCATTTGCAAACGACATATAGGGCTTCAACGAATTATACTCAAGGAAGACGGAAATGCTGGTGGTCCTTGGAGGAACTTTTGATTTGGGTTTGGTGGCAGTTGTGTCTGATTTTAGTGTGGAAGAATCGCCCTTTGATATAGGTGTAGTAGGATCAAATACTTGTGCATCAACGATTGTTGTGCTCCAAAATAGGAACATAAAAACCCAAGTATATTTCAATTGTTTTATCACGGAGCGTAAGCTGCACAAATTTGCGAATAAAATTTAACCTTTGTTGAATATTGTTGGGTGTTGTTTTGGTTCAAACGCACCTTTGTGTTGAAATGGCCATTCAGAATGCGTAGATTGTGACAAAATGGGAATAGCAGCGATTATGGGCATTGTAATGGATGAGGGTTTTCTCCATTTGGTAGGGATTTTTTTGATCAGCGGTGTGAAGTTTTTGGTGGGATTGGGCTGGGCGATTGCATTTGTTGAGAATGATTGGATGGGTTTTTTTGTGGCTTCGATGGGGGGAATTTTTGGTAGTTTTATTTGGATTTTCATGGGTCACTGGATTCAATCCAAGTGGATACAATTTCAAAGGGATAGGTTTGAAAAAAAGACCATGGCGTTAGGTTTGGAGAGGGGTGAATTTGTGGTCAAAAAATTCAGTAATAAGAATCGCAAATTGGTAAAATTGAAACGTTGGGGTGGTGTATATCTGCTGGTATTCCTGGCTCCGTTGATCATCAGTATTCCGGTGGGGTGTTTGATTTTATCTACCATGGAATCGAATCGATTTAGAATATTGGGATTGATGAGTATTTCTGTTTTGATGTGGGGTGTTTTCGTTTATACGATTGTGCCTTTGTTTTCCTAAGGCGTTGATTTGTTTCAATCCACGTGATATTTTGGGGCAAATACTTGTTGATTTGGGATTTCAGAGAGTAACTTGTGCCCACAAATGCAAAAAAGAACCATTTTTGGATTGATTGCTGTCTTTGCATTGCTATTTCATGCATGCAAAAGGGAACCACTGTCTTGGGACAATCGCGTGGTAGCACCCTTGTTTAAAACCCAATTGGGATTGGGGCAAATTGATACCAAATTCCTGAGTAAAAATCCTTCAGACAGCAGCTTTATTTTAAATTACGAAAACCTCGTATACAGCTATCGCATGGCCAATGTGAGGGCGTACGATACGGGATTAACGGCATCGTTCAATTTAAAGAAGTTGAAGTTGAGCGATCAAACCATCGTACAGCAAATTACTTTGGGTCAAATCAACCCGGTATTTAAATTGTTGAACGGTCAAACCGCTGAAATACCTGAACAAAACCAGGGGAATTTGGCGCCGGTAGACATCGATGCGAGTGCATTTTTTGAAACGGCTACACTCGACAGTGGATTTTTGGATATTTCGATTGCCAACAACCTTCCGGTAAATGTAAAGTTGGTTGTATTTGAGTTGACCAACGCGGGAGACAATTCTCAGGTGGCGTACGATTCTTTTTCGAACATACCCATGAATGGTTCGGTGACCAAGCGCATTGATTTGAAGGACAAAACGGTTACAAAGCAATTGAAGGGAAGTATCAAACGACTCACAACAGAAGCGAGCAATGGAACAGTTTTGATTGACGCGAACAAGGGGGTTGATTTGAAACTCACTGTTTCTCAACTGAGGCCAAGATATGCGATTGCCGCGTTTCCATCACAAAATGTGATCGAGCAAGATGAGGGGTTAACGGTGTTTATGGGTGGTGCAGAGGTGAAGTATTTCAAGGCCAAAGCGGGCAATTTGAAAATCCATTTGGTGAGTACGATTCAGGAAGACATGACCATGTATTTTGAGATTCCCAGCGCTACGAAAAATGGTGTGGTGTTGTCGAGTGTGGTGAAGTTGCCAGCGGCAAAACCAGGAGGATCGAGCACGCGGGATGAGTACTTTGATCTCACAAATTATTTGATTGACTTTCGGGGGAAAAATCCGAATGTGAAGGATACGGTGAATACGTTCCACCAAATTTTGATTGTTCGATTGGATAGTTCGGGTAGGAAGGTGGCCATTGGTTTGAAAGACAGTATAAGGTTGGATTATCGCATGGAGTCATTGATTCCAGATTATGCCATCGGGTATATGGGTCAGTCACTCACGCAAACGGGTGATCAGAAGGCGCCATTTGATTTGTTCAAGGGATTGAATGGGGATTTTAAATTCAAGGATTTCAAGGTGAGTTTGGTGGTTAGAAATGGCATCGGGGCCGATGGTAGGGTGAAGGTGAATTCACTGAAGGGCGAAAATGTATTTACGAAGAATGCATTGGCTTTGAACGCAACGCCTTTGAACAACGACATTCTAATTACCTCTCCGCCATTTGTTCGAGATGCTTATACTGAATCGGAGATTGTGCTGGATGCTGGCAATTCCAACATCAAACAGTTTATGGAAAATTTGCCCCAAATGCTGGATTATAACATTGATATGGAGGTGAATCCCAATGGCAATGTGAGTTTGTACAAAGATTTTGTGTTCGACAACAGTAGGGTAGATATTTTTCTCAAAGTAGAGGCGCCAGCAAGTTTTTCGATGGGTGAATTTACGTTGCGCGATACGCAGGGGATTGATCTCAAAACTATGGGTGATGTGAGTAGAATTAAATCGGCCAAGATGGATGTTCGGATCCGCAACACATTCCCATTGGGGGCAAAATTGCAGATGAATTTGCTCGATGATCAGTTGAATTTTATTGAATCGTTGGATATAGATCCCCAAGATCAAATCATTGCAGCTTGTGAGGTAGATGCAAAAGGGTATCCATTGGGTGCTGTTGAAACTGTTTTCACTTTGGGATTGGGTAAAGAGAAGATGGCTGCATTGAAATCTGCTAAATTCATTGCGATCACCACCACGTTGGTGGGTTCGGGTAAAATGATGAAAATTTATGATGTGAGTTCCATATCTGTTTCCACCACTGTAGATTTTGAGTATGAAGCGCAAATGGGCAGATAGGATGATGTTAAAACATTGGGTATTTGTTGGACTAGGGTTTTGTATTGGCACGGGGTTGTTCGCTGCTGAAATTGATTCAATGGAGTTGAACAGTGGCCGAAGGTTATTGAAAACTGCTGAGAATTTTCGGACTTTGAGCAAAGAGCCTGTATCTGAGGCGAAAACCACGGTTTTTGGCGATTTGTTCAGATATCAATTGGCTACTGGCTCTAATGTTTTGCCTTTTTCAATGGTAGGCAAAATGGCTTTCGGGGGTTATATTGGTTCAGATATTACGGCCAACATTGAATCCAAACTAAAGGAGAAGAATCGAGCTGGATTGTATCAAAGCATTGGCTTTGGCATATATCCTTTGATGTCTCGATTTGATGATGGGGTTCGCGGATCTGCTGTAGGGGTTTCGAAGGCAAGAACATCGCCCAGGAAATTGAGCGCAATTGGGATAAGAAACGTGCAAACAGCTGGATTACAATTTACTGACGATGCGTTTCGGTTGGTTTTTCGAGGGAACGGATATTACAAAGGCAAAGAATTGGCGGTGGGTGAAAATTTCA
>JACCDW010579155.1_pt1 | contig 27757 bp, 26 predicted proteins | sample 7449781 | NCBI WGS metagenome assembly JACCDW01 (sample SAMN15323449, study PRJNA562643) | freshwater metagenome | isolation source: river surface water | place: USA:Blue River Watershed | collected 2017-08-18
AAAAACAAAGATAGGGTGCTTTTATTTTTTAAACTGAACTACCTTTGCATTTTGGCCTCGTAGTACAATGGATAGTATGAGAGTTTCCGAAGCTCCAGATTCAGGTTCGATTCCTGACGAGGCTACACTACTACCAAAAAGACAATTCGTTGACGAATTGTCTTTTTTATTTTGTTCCAAACTATTTGATAGTGAAGCAATTTCATAAAATAAAGTATTCACGCGCGAGGTTAGAACTTGGTCGTTTTTCTTGTTATACATCATCCCATCCGGGAATACCAAATATTGCAATCGTTGCTTTTCGTGGTATTCGAACGAAACCCACATATGGCTTAAATCCTGAGCATAATTCAACCCCGTTTGTACAGCTTTTTCAAGGTTAGAACTGATTTTGCCTAATTGCTGTATTTCTTGCTCAATATTTGCAATTTGAGTTTTGTAGATAGAAGAGTACTTAGTGTACTGATCGTTTGTGATTTCACCTAAAACAAAACGCTCTTCTATTTTTTCCAATTGAGCCGTGATTTCAGTAATTTTTTTACGACTAAGCTTTTCATTTTCAAGTTCATCAGCAAAACGTGATTTCAACTTTTCTAAAAGCAATGATTTCAACTTTTCTTTATACTCCACATTATAGTGAAAACCAGAAAGTATAGTTTCAAATTTTAGATTTAGTGATTTTGCTGAAACACTGACATTGGCACCTGGTTTGATAGACTTATAGTAATAAAGCTTTTTCTTCTTGTTAAGGTATCCTGTGAGAGGACTACCGCTTTCACTATCTCGCATGAATATTTTCAGTGGAAGATTTGGATTTACTCTGATTTTACTTATTCCTGACCTTGGATTTGCTTTACTTACCTGATTTGCCTTAAGAAAAGTATCTTCATCGATCAATGCAGGGTGCTTGCCTTTTATTATTTCTCCGGGCAATAAGGAAACAGATATATACCCACAATAGAATGGGTTCGCTAAAATCCAAGCCAAATGACGAATCGTTACTCGTACACCCATCGCACTAAGCTTTTCAAGAATTTGTTGATTAGTGTACTTGCCAGAAGCTTTCCAGATAAATGCTTTTCTTAGCTTTTCTCCATCTTCATTAACAAAATAGGAATGTTTATCTGCTGTTGTATGAGGATTTCTATTCGTATAACCCAGAGGAATAGCGTAAGTCCAATATCCTTTCTGCAAAAGTGATTTTGTGCCTGAGATACTCTTATCCCTTCTCATATCATTTTCGAGCTTGCTCAGCAACATATAGAGATTCTGCTGGAAATTACCAGTAGGTGTTGAACTATCCACTTCCTGAGTAACCGCTACAATTTTAACACCCAGCTTTTTTAAATTTTCTAAAAGAAAAATACCATTTGGACCAGAACGAGAAAAACGGTCATAGCTATACACAAGAATAGTAGAAATAGATTTATCCCTTTTCACATCATTCAGCATTCTTTGAAATTCTTTTCGTTCATCTGATTTAGCCGACTCATAGGTTCCACCATATCTTTTCTTTATGATATAAGTATTCTGCTCTGCGAATTTGTCTATTCTCTCAAATTGCCAAACTAATGAGTTTCCATTTGTCATTTGTTCTTTAGAAGAAACCCTATCGTAGGAATAACAAAAGTTACCCCTGCGATAGGGAACGATAGAACTTCTTTTCGTAAAGTTTTCTTTCAAAAGCTGTTCAAAATTTTCGTTTTTCATTCTTCATTTTTTAATATCAACTCAACAAGAAGATCAGCAAGTAATTCAAGCTGTTCCTCAATTTCCATAATACCAGTGTTCGACTTTTCTTCTACATCTGGTACTGCTTGTACTCCCACCATCTTGAAAATGAATGGATAAGCCAACAGATTCTTTCTGTATAGACTTTTGGATAATACATAGACCGATTTTTTCGGTACGGATAAAAGATCTTTATAGTTTAATCAACTCTGTTAATTCAAAATGCTTAATTCTACCATCTCGTGACTTAATAACCACATCACAAAAAGTTCCACTCTTCTTCAAATCAGCAATAGCCTTTCCCATTTCCGTGAAATTCATCTTACGAGTAATATATACTGTAGGCCTACCACCAGCGTTCGAACGAATCGTTACCTCGTGAATACCATTTACTTCAAATTGCTTTCTTAAATGCTCTATGGAACATTCTGAAATCTTATCGTGAACTATTGATTTCTTAGAAAAGTATTCATGTGTTTGCGACAAATCTGCCACAACCTTTCTGATATTTAGAAAGACAATAGTGTGTTGTTGTAGTAAGTCTCTTAATTGAAAAGAATCTTTCTTGTTTGTAGCATCAATTTCGTCTATATCAAGTATCTGAAAAATTTTCTTTTCGTCGAAGTACAGTGCGTAATTAGTTTTTTCGAGAATGATCGCGTGAATCAGCAAAGTAAATGGAGAAATTCGCAACTCTTCGAAAAGTTTCCTTAAACCCACCTCTATATAATCCTCTCCTTTTTTTTCTTGCTGTGGATCATAGAATCCTTTCGGAAGAAAGTTCACTATGGAATCTATGTTCGTAATTGCGTTTTTTACGTATTCTTCTATAAAATGCTTTGGATAGAAATACTCTGTCAACTCTTGTAGTTTCTGCATTCCAATTCCTACTTTTCGTAGCTCTACAAGCACTTTCAGCCAGCATAATTCTATGAAACTGAACCGCCACCAGATTCTCTTTTTTGAATTTTCTTCATAAAAGGGAAGAAGTCCTTGATTCTTCCATACATATAGAATCTTACTATCTATTCCCTCTATACCTACCTCTGATATTGAAATCTCTCTTTTAGAAAAAGCCTCTACTTCTTTTAAAACTTGAACAGGGGTAATTTTCAGCGTACTTGTGATTTCACCGATGTTGAAGGAAGTTATTTTTTCTGTTCCTATCATTTATATCGAAATATTTAGATAAAAATAGGATTTTTCCCAATTCCTTCACATTAATTAGAAGATTTTTTTTAGAACTCAAAATTCAGACCCCACTATATTTATAAACAAATTCAAAGGGCAGGAGTTAGCCCCCTACCCTTTGAATAACTTTCTAAATAATTCCTCGATCAGACAAAACACACTAATCTTTAACACAGCGAACTGAGAAACCTCCAGCAACACCGTCATTTTTGCCTGCTGCATCTGTGCTCCAATTCAAGAAAAACACAGTTTTCTCAGTCGACCACCAATACCCGCCACAATTAACATTCATAAAATCGCCAGAATCAATACGAAACCCTCCGACCGCCCGTGTAAGGCTTCTTTCAGGGTATCGGCAGGCAGGCTGCTGATTTCGGACATAAAGTCCAAATCCACGTTGCCGTATTTATTCAGCGAGGCGGCTAATGCCTCTTCGGGATTATCGGTTGCTAACGTGGTCGTAGAGAAACTAACAGGACGGCTGAATATATCCGCTTTATGGATTATGCCGCCAATGATACGCTCCAGATAAGGAATTTCTTTACCTGCGCTGTCTGTCTTTATCAGCTTGGCATTGTCGGCAGCATTGAGATTACCGTATTTTTTGACAAAGCCATCGTACAGGAGGTTCAGGGTTTCCCGTTCTGCCTTGTGTTCGGTCTGCTTTTCAGCTTCTTTTTGGTACAGGTTGATATAACTGTCCCTTACAGCTATGTAGGCTTCGGCTCTTGCTTTCTGTGCCGATGGTAATTGCAATGGATGAAAGATTGCTTTTGCATCTTCCTTTTCTACTTCTTGCAGATAACCTACCCAACCGTTATCCACCACAAGACAATCGTTACGATGGAATGATTGCAGTTCGCCACTATACGGGGCAGGTTCAGGAATAGCATTAATATTGATAGCGGTAATGGCTGTCTTATCAGACTGGCCATTACCGTTTATTTGTGAAAACAGGTCGCTGATAGCTTCCTGTTTTTTGCCGTTAACCTGGTCGGTTCCGTTAATATCACCATTGGATTTTAGCGGTGTATAGGGCTGCTGCCTTGCACTGCTGAACAGGTCGGGCTGACGACCTATTGTACCTCTTCTTTTTTTAGTGCTTTGCCTTTTGGCTTGGGTAGTTCTTTTAGGTGGAGCAAGAACCATTACAGGTTCTCCCGCACTTTCAAACAAGTCAAAAATGCTTAGTTGCTTTAATTCCTGCGGGCTTTCCTGACGGACTACCGGAGTAGGTACAGGTTGCGGCTTTTGCTGAATGATTACAGGGTCTATGACCGGAGGTGTAACTTTTGGTTCAATAGGAATTTGTATAACAGGCTCGTCGTTCTGTTCGCCTTTGTATAAACTCAAATTCAGATGCTTTCCAAAATCTTCGGAAAGCATTTGCTTCAAATCTTTGGCAATGCCCTCAACACCGTCTTTATGCGTATAGATTAAGGCAGGTTGCCCGTATGGGTCGGTATCTAATTTTTGGTCGGTATGGATAATTCTTGTACTGTCCTGAAAGAGCGCATTGCCAGGCGTATTGTATTCAGATGGCTTGCTTTGGCAAAACAGATCTTCCCTGTCGGTCAGATTTTCTTTTGCCGTATTTTTTTGCAGGATAATCAGGTCGCTGCCGACTTCCGTACCTGCATATTCGGTAAACAGGTTGTTAGGCAATCTTACAACCGAAACCAAATTATTATCCTGCATCAACGCCCTGCGTATGGGTTCGTTCTTAGGGCTGTTCAGAATGCCCTGTGAAGTGATGTAAGCCAACAAACCGCCCTCACGGAGCATATCAGCACCTTTCAGAAAAAAGTAATTGTGTATGCTTCGGGCAGCTTGTTCCTTTGCGCTGTTTCTACTGCGTGAATAAGAAAGGTCAAATACGGAAGTATCGCCAAAAGGGATATTACTGGCGATTACATCATAGGTGTTTTGTTCCCTTTCGGGGATTTCCTCAAAGCCGTTTATACGGATATTGATTTCGGGGTAAAGCTGCTTTAAAATCTTGCCTGTAAGCAAGTCCTTTTCATAAGCGGTAACACTGGCTTTCTGATTTTCCGAAAAGGATTGGATGAATGAACCGATACCTGCGGAGGGTTCGAGGAATTTATCAATGTGCAGACCATTATCCCGCAAGGCAGATGAAATGGCATCTATAACTTTTGGTGGGGTATAAAAAGCCGTCAGTACGGAACTTTTCATACTATCCACATACTTGCGGTATTGCTTATCGTCTTCGGAATTTTCTTTGAGTAGTTGGTGGAGTTCCTGCGTGAGTGGAAAAAGGTCGTGTTCTGTTTTTCTCCAATGATTGATGTCTATTTCGTTTTCTACGGGGTTCAGAACGAATTTAAGACCGCCAAATCCGCTGTATCGCATCATTAGCAGTCTTTCGCCTACGGTGGCTTGCCGTTTCTCCTTTTCCAGTTTAAAAACAATTCGCAGGGCATCAATATTCTGTTGGAGATGGAACCGCTTACTGAAGCCCATTTTCCTCAATCCATATTGAGATGGTTCCGGTCAGTTCGGTATAGAGTACATCAAACTCATTTCCGTTGGCGAAATCATCGGTTAATTCATATCCTGCGAAAACAGGCTCACAAACGGGGAACATTTTAAGGGCGAACGGTCGCAGCTCCTCGTCTGCCATTATGGCATCAAACTCATTGCATACCACTTTGAAAACCGTGTTGAACTTGGAGAAGTGCAAGCCCTCAAAAAGTATGTAGTTGGCTATTTCGTCGCATTGCTCAATGGCGTTTCCCGAACGGAAAGCACCCTCATAAGCATTGGCAGCCCACGAAGACCGTTGGTCAATAAATTTTTGGTCGTGCGCCTTTTCAGGAAAGCTGCTGTTTAATAATTCTTGCAGTCGTAATCTGAAATACGACAGGTCTTTTTGCTGTACATCCATACTTATTTTGTTTAGAATTTTACTTAAATCCTAAAATTATAGCAGTACATAAGCCCCTTTGCAGAAGTGGCAGGGTTTGGCTTTGAAAGGCGGGATTTGGCGTAGAATGGTATGATGCCAAAGATTAATTTGTACCTTTGTTAAGGTCGTAAAAAGGTATATATGAGTACACTCTTTATTAAAAATATGGTTTGCAACCGCTGTATTATGGTGGTGCAAAATGAATTGGATAAGTTAGGTCTGAACGTAAAAAAAATCAAACTTGGAGAGGTAGTATTGGATAAAGAGATTACATCCGAAGAAAAAAATAATGTAGATAAGGTTTTAATTCCATTAGGCTTTGAACTTATTGACGATAAAAAAAGCCGCATAATTGAAAAGATAAAAAATATAATTATTGACCTTGTGCATCATCAGGACAACCACGCCAAAACCAATCTTTCGGATGTGCTAAGTAGTCAACTGCACCACGATTATAATTATTTATCTAATCTCTTTTCGGAGGTAGAGGGTACTACCATTGAAAAATACTTTATTGCCCAAAAAGTAGAAAAGGTAAAAGAGCTATTGGTATATGATGAGCTTTCTTTGAGTGAAATTGCCTTTCGTTTAAACTATTCGAGTGTGTCCTACCTAAGCAACCAGTTCAAAAAAGTTACAGGGCTGACACCGAGCTATTTCAAACAGATAAAAGAAGATAAAAGGAAGCCATTGGATAGTTTGTAAATCTTACACATAAATTCCAAAATTTCACAATAGCACCCACCCATATAATAGCCAATTTTGTACTGTTAATTAAATCAGGCAAATATGGCAACGAATAATAAAGAAACTATTTATCTTCCCTTAGAAGATGTAGAAAGCGAACATTGTGCGTTAATCGTTGAAAAAGGATTGGCACAGGTCAAAGGCATCGAAACCCACAAAGTAGAGCTAAACAACCGCAGGGCAGCTATCACGGTAGATAACAGCGCAGCGATAGGCGCAGCGGTAAAAGCAATCAAAGATTTAGGTTACGGCGTTTCTACTGTAAAACATACATTCCCTGTATTGGGAATGACCTGCGCATCCTGTGCAGGCAGTGTAGAAAGTATTGTAAAGCATCAGGAGGGCGTTATAGAAGCATCCGTAAACTTTGCTACGGGAAATCTTACCGTGGAATACCTACTCAATATGACCGATGCCACCAAACTGCAAAAGGCGATACAGTCCATAGGTTACGATTTACTGGTAGAAGAAGAAAATAAGCAGCAGGAAACATTAGAAGCTATCCACGCTGAAAAGTTCCAAAAGCTAAAGACTAAAACCGTATGGGCTATTGCGCTGTCATTGCCTGTTGTATTGATAGCAATGTTCTTTATGGATATGCCCTATGCAACCCCTATAATGTGGCTGTTCTCTACTCCTGTTGTATTGTGGTTAGGCAGGGATTTTTTCATCAATGCCTGGAAGCAGACAAAACATCGTTCAGCCAATATGGATACACTGGTAGCATTGAGTACAGGTATCGCTTATCTGTTCAGCGTATTCAATATGTTGTTTGCAGATTTTTGGCATCAGAGAGGACTACACGCCCACGTATATTTTGAAGCAGCAGCCGTAATTGTCGCATTTATCCTGTTAGGGAAACTATTGGAAGAAAAAGCCAAAGGCAATACCTCTTCAGCCATTAAAAAACTGATGGGCTTACAACCCAAGACCGTTATTGTTATACAAGCGAATGGAACCGAAAAACAAACCGCTATTGAAGAGGTAAACGCAGGCGATGTTATTCTTGTAAAGCCGGGCGAAAAGATTGCGGTGGACGGTATGGTTACTTCGGGCAGTTCCTACGTTGATGAAAGTATGTTGAGTGGCGAGCCTGTACCTGTACAGAAAAAAGAAAACGAAAAAGTATTTGCGGGAACGATTAACCAAAAAGGAAGTTTCCAATTCAAAGCGGTTAAAGTCGGAAGGGAAACAATGCTTGCCCATATCATCAAAATGGTTCAGGATGCGCAAGGCAGTAAAGCACCAGTACAAAAGTTGGTAGATAAGATTGCAGGAATTTTTGTTCCCGTTGTGATAGGGATTGCTATTCTCACATTTATCCTATGGTTTATTTTAGGCGGCAACAATGGCATAGTTCAGGGATTGTTAGCGGCTGTTACGGTATTGGTTATTGCCTGCCCTTGTGCTTTGGGATTGGCTACGCCTACCGCTATAATGGTTGGCGTTGGCAAAGGTGCTGAAAACGGTATTCTGATAAAGGATGCCGAAAGTTTGGAATTAGCCAAAAAAGTTGATGCCATTATTTTAGATAAAACAGGAACGATAACAGAGGGTAGACCAGAGGTAACAGGTATCGAATGGCTAAACAATGATGATGCAACGAAAGATATTTTATTAAGCATCGAAAAGCAATCCGAACACCCATTGGCAGAAGCGGTAGTGAAACATTTAGACGGTGTACAAACCACTACTTTATCACTGTTCGATAGTATTACAGGAAAAGGTGCAAAAGCCAATCACAACAACGAAACCTATTTTGTAGGCAATAAAAAGCTATTGGCAGAAAACAACATTACCATTGCGGAGCAACTGCAAAAGCAAGCGGATGAATGGGGAAAACAATCCAAAACAGTTATTTGGTTTGCCGACAGCAAACAGGCGCTTTCCGTTATCGTCATTTCTGATAAAATCAAAGAAACATCGGTCGAAGCCATCCGGCAAATGCAGGATATGGGCATAGAATTGTATATGCTTACGGGCGATAATGAAGCCACTGCAAAAGCCATTGCAAAGCAAACTGGCATCGGGCATTACAAGGCAGAGGTATTGCCACAGCACAAAGCCGATTTTGTAAAGGAACTTCAAAGCAAAGGCAAAGTAGTGGCAATGGTTGGCGACGGTATTAATGACAGCACAGCTTTGGCAACAGCCGATGTAAGTATTGCAATGGGTAAAGGTTCCGACATTGCAATGGATGTTGCCAAGATGACCATTATTTCATCAGACCTTACCAAAATACCACAGGCAATAAAACTTTCAAAACAGACCGTAGCCACTATTAAGCAAAATCTGTTTTGGGCATTCATCTATAATTTAATCGGCATTCCTATTGCGGCAGGTATCTTATTCCCAATAAATGGCTTCCTGCTGAACCCGATGATTGCAGGTGCAGCAATGGCATTGAGCAGCGTGAGCGTGGTAACTAACAGCCTGCGGTTGAAGTGGAAAAAGTAAAACATTAAATATCACAAATCAAATAAGAAATTCCACAACAATACAGAACGGTATAGTGCTGAAATTTGTGGTATCAAACAACAATCAAAATTTAAGACAATGGAAAATAAAGAATTTCAATTTAAGACGAACATCAATTGTGGCGGTTGTATAGCATCTGTAAAGCCGCATTTGGACAATGCAGAGGGCATCTGCCATTGGGAAGTTGACACCGCCAATAAAGACAAGGTACTTACAATAAAATCAGAGGGTATTACCGAAGACCAGGTAATTGAAACAGTACAAAAAGCAGGCTTTAAAATCGAACCTTTAAACGCTTAATATATTGAATTTATAATGCCCTTTTTAGCAACCTGACCTGATAAAAAGGGCATTATATCTTTAAAAATGGAAAAAAAATGCGGCTTTATTAAACATTTGGTATCAAACACCAAAAAAAGAGGGAAAGCCATCAAAAAAAGATAATCTTATTTGTAACTTTGTAGTGTTGAAAAATTTGGGTAAACATATCAGCTTTGTTCTCTTACTGTGTTTGGGATTTTTCCTTATGCCGAGCATAAGCTATGCCTGCGCCAAAAAAACAACTAAGACGGAACAAAAATCCTGCTCAAAAGAAAAATCTGAAAAATCGCAGCACAAAAACAGTTGCAAGGACAAGTCCTGTAAAAAATGTAAGGATGGTCACGACTGCGGAGGCAATTGCAAACACAGTTCTTGCAGATGCGGTGCTTCAACAACTTCTTTAAGTGTACCTGTTGTAATCGAATTGAAAGCAAAAAATCTGTTTGCAGAAGCAAAAAAGCAAAAATTCGGTTTCAAACAAGCCTATTATTCTTCAGGCTTTTTCTCCATTTGGCTACCGCCTAAAATAAGCTAAATCTGTTGCTTGACAGCCACAGGTATGTCTTGTCGAAAACCCAATCCAGTTTTCGCACCCCTTTTGTATATCTTATTAAATTAAAATTTTCAAAATGAAATCATTATCAAAAATAGTGATGGTAATCGGCGTATTACTATCATCAATAAACAGTTTCGCACAAATCAAAAATGCGAAAACAGAAACCGTAAAAATTTACGGCAATTGCGGTATGTGTAAAGCCACTATCGAAAAAGCAGGCAATGTGAACAAGGTAGCCAGTGTGGAATGGAATAAAGACACTAAAATGGCTACGCTCACTTATGACAGCGATAAGACCAATCAGGATGAAATATTGAAACGTATCGCTTTGGCAGGTTACGACAGCGAAAAGTTTTTAGCACCGGATGATGTGTATGCAAAGCTGCCGGGATGTTGCCAGTACGACAGAGAATTAAAGCCAGTCGCAAAATCTAATGATGCGGGTATGGATATGAAAAGCGGACACACCAACCATAACCACAACGAAATGGCAACAACAAAAACTGCCGATGACCAAAATGCACCACAACTGAAAGTCGTATTCGACAACTATTTTTCAGTTAAAGATGCTTTGGTAAAAACTGATGCAGGTACATCATCCGCAAAAGCTGCCGAATTGGTAAAAGCTATCAAAGCCGTAGAAATGGCAAAACTTTCTACCGGGGAGCATACCGTTTGGATGAAAGTAATGAAAGACCTGACAGCAAATGCAGAAAAGATTGCTGCTTCTAAAGATGTTGCCCAACAAAGGCAAACATTCGCTTTACTTTCTAAGAATATGTACGAACTGGCTAAGGTATCAAAACAGGAAACACCTGTTTACTATCAGCATTGCCCAATGTACAATAACGGGAAAGGCGCAAATTGGTTAAGCAAAGAAGAAGCGGTTAAAAATCCTTATTACGGTTCTCAAATGCTAACCTGTGGTAGCGTACAGGAAACAATTAATAATAAATAAATTCTTCTGTTATGGAAAATATAGAAAACAAGCACGATATGCACCACCACACGGCAAATGAGGCGCATAATGCCAAACATTCTTTAGCAATGTACAAACGGTTCGCTGTAATGGCTGTGGCGATGTTCGCAGCGATGTATTTCCTTATGTATGCTATGATTGACAGATTGGATAATCTTATCCCGAACATCAATAATTTGTATATGACCCTGCTGATGGTTTCGGCAATGTTGGTCATTGAATTATGGATAATGAAAGGAATGTATCAAAACAAAAAAATCAACTGGGCAATCATTGCATTTTCCCTCGCAATTGGCATCTTCTCTTGGTTTGGCATCAGGGAGCAAATAAATGTGGGCGACAAACAATTTGTAAAAGGAATGATACCGCACCACGCAGCAGCAGTGCTGATGTCGGAAAAAGCAAAATTAACCGACCCCGAACTGATAGAGTTGCAAAAAAACATACTTGAAACACAGGCAAAGGAAATCGAATTTATGAAGCGAAAGCTGAAAGAATTTGAAAACAAGTAAACCACAAAAATTTCTTTAACAACATTAAATAGCATTAAAATGAAAAATATATTTTTCTCCATCATCGCACTGGCTACGGTTGTAGCAATAACCGTTTCCTGCAATCAGTCTTCCAGTAAAAACAGCGACAAAACAGCCAATGATAGTACAGTGGTGTCTGACGCTCAAAATGTGCCATCATCAACACAAAATGATACGGCAACTTCTACTGCTCCAGTTGATACATTAGCTAAAGCTGCAGAAAAATCAGATGTAAAAAAGCAGGCGCAAAACTTCTCTATTGCACCCATAATTACCGATTATCTGTCATTAAAAAACGCCCTTGCTTCAGACAATGACAAAGCTGCTGCCAATGCAGGCAAACAGTTGTTCATTACCTTGAAAAATGTAGATATGAAAACCATACCTGCAAACAAACATAAGGAGTATATGGATATTGCAGAAAATGCAAAAGAAAACGCAGAGCATATTGGCGACAATGCCGGAAAGATAGACCACCAAAGAGAGCATTTAGCATCATTAAGCAAAGATGTTTCCGACCTTATAGCATTGTTCGGAACTACCCAAAAATTGTATCAAGATTATTGCCCGATGTACAATGATGGCAAAGGTGCTATTTGGATTAGTGAAGCAAAGACAATCAAAAATCCTTACTATGGTAGTAAGATGCTTACCTGCGGTTCTGTAAAAAAAGAATTTTAGAATGAAGAAAGTATTAAAGATAATTTTAGCAACAGTGCTGTTTATTTTTATTGCAATCCAATTTTATCAGCCTGCCCTTAATGTAGATAAAGGGCAGGTTTACACAACCGATTTTACACAAGTCTATAAAATGCCTATTGAAATAAAAGCGATGTTTCAAACGTCTTGCTACGATTGTCATAGCAACAATACCAATTATGTTTGGTACGACTATGTACAGCCTGCAAGAACATTGGTAGGAACCCATATCAAAAATGCAAAAGAAGATTTGAATTTCAATGAATGGGGTACATACTCAAATAGAAAGCAGGAAAGATTACTAAACTCAATTAAAGAACAAATAGAAACGAAGCAAATGCCTCTGTCCTCATATACACTGATGCACAAAAATGCAAAATTGAATAATGAGCAAATCAAAACATTAATCAATTGGCTAAAAGAACAGGAATGAGTTTCAAAAAAAAATATCAAAATGAATATACCCATAAATAGTAAAATAAGGTTGCTGCAAGCAGTATTTATACTGTTATGTTCGCAATCCCTATTTGCACAGAAAGTAGTGCATTACGACTTGTATGTAAAAGATACGCTTGTCAACTATGCAGGAAAAACAAAAAGAGCCATTGCCGTAAATGGGCAAATACCTATGCCCACGCTCACATTTACAGAGGGCGACACTGCCGAGATTGTAGTGCATAACCAGTTAAAAGAAAGTACATCACTGCATTGGCACGGCGTATTTTTGCCCAACAAAGAGGACGGTGTGCCCTGGCTTACACAAAAGCCTATTGAAGCCGGAGCAACATACACCTATCGTTTTCCAATTATCCAACACGGAACGCACTGGTATCATTCCCATTCAGGTTTGCAGGAACAGATTGGAATGTATGGCAGTTTTGTAATGAAAAAGCGGGATGACGACAAAACCTTTAGAAAGGGCATTGATGATTTGCCTACCGTACCCATTATTTTAAGCGAATGGACAAATTATAACCCCAACAACATTAACCGAATGTTGCACAACGCCAATGATTGGGCAGCTATCAAAAAAGGTGCAACACAATCTTATGCAGAAGCTATTAGAGAAGGGCATTTCAAAACCAAATTAACCAACGAATGGAAACGTATGTTGGCAATGGACGTAAGCGATGTGTATTATGACAAAATATTAATTAACGGAAATCATACTACCGATTTAAAAACCGTTGACGGCAAAATACTAAAAGCAGGTGATAAAGTAAGGTTAAGAGTTTCAAATGGTGGCGCATCCTCTTACTTTTGGTTACGGTATGCCGGAGGTAAAATTACCGTAGTAGCCAATGATGGTAACGATGTAGAACCTGTTGAAGTAGATAGGTTAATTATAGGAGTTTCTGAAACATACGATGTCGTTGTAACAATCCCCGAAGAAGGTGTTTCTTATGAATTTTTAGCCACTACTGAAGACCGAACACAATCAGCCAGTTATTTTTTAGGTAATGGTATCAAACAATTAATTTCCCCACTGCCCAAATTAAAATATTTTGAAGGGATGAAGATGATGAACGATATGATGAAGATGAATGGTGATTTGGACGATATGGGAATGAAAATGAGCCTGAACCAAATGGATATGAACGTGGTAATGTATCCCGAAATTACAGGAGAAGCCAATCAAAAGCAAGACCATAGCCAACACAATATGAATATGGATAACGACCCCAATCGTTACAATGCAAATGCTTTAGGAGAAATTAAAACCCTAAACTATGCAATGTTGCAATCGCCCTACAATACTTCACTTCCCAAAGATGCACCCGTAAAAGAACTAAAATTTACACTTACCGGAAATATGAACCGCTATGTGTGGAGTATGGATAACAAAATTCTTTCAGAAGTTGATAAAATTCCTGTAAAGAAAGGAGAAATTTTACGCATCACCATTTACAATAACTCAATGATGCGACACCCAATGCACCTGCACGGTTTCGACTTTAGAGTAATTAATAGAAAAGGCGAAAAATCACCACTGAAAAATGTGTTAGATATAATGCCAATGGAAACAGATACCATTGAATTTTTGGCAAACGAAGAAGGAGATTGGTTTTTCCATTGCCATATCCTATATCATATGATGTCGGGGATGAACAGGGTTTTTGCTGTGGATGACTATAAAAATCCAAACTTACCCAACAAGAAACAAGCATACAATAAATTACAGAGAGAGAGCAATATGCCACATTTTATGGCACAGAACGATTTTGCAACCAATGGTAATGATGGCGAGGCAATGTTTCAAAATGCAAGATGGAGTTTAGGCACAGAATGGCGTTTAGGTTACAATGATATGCACGGTTACGAAGTAGAAACACATTTAGGAAGATACATCGGAAAAATGCAGTGGTTTATGCCATTTATAGGCTTTGACTGGCGTTACCGTAAAATGGGAATAGATGAACACGAAACCAATTTATTCGGGCAGAAAAACGAAAAAGATACACGTAGAGCCTTTAGTTTAGGTTTTATGTACACCTTGCCAATGTTAGTCAATTTTCAGGCAGAAGTATATCACGATGGTATCGTTCGCCTGTCTTTAATGCGAGAAGATATACCAATTTCAAAAAGATTAAGAGCTGGTTTTATGGTCAATACCGATATGGAATATATGGCAGACTTGAAGTATATCATCAATAAGAATATAGGTATTCGTACACACTATGATAGTGATATGGGCTTGGGTATAGGGCTGTCACTAAATTATTAAGGATTATGCACCATTCCCCTCCGAAATATCGGAGGGGATTTTTTTACTTGTTTAAAATCTGCAAAACTCTACCAAGTTCAATATCCATTCTTGAAAAGGCAAACCAATTTTTGCCCAGGTCTTTGAGCGATGCCCCGATATGGTAGAGTTCTGAATGGTCAATAATCAAAAAACGGTCGTGGGCATCAGAAAACACTTCAATGTCTATCGGAGGATATTGGCTATTGTAGCGTTGTAAATCTAATCGTAGCTGATTACTGATGCTTTTGGTAAGGATTGTAGCGGTTACAGTAGTCTTACGCTTACCCAACAAAGTAAGCACCGTATCATCCACATAATTATCAAGCAAGATAATTGAGCTTTTGGCACTTCGGATAATATCGGAAACAAAGGCGTAGGCATCAAATACCTGCCCATTGTAGAAAATACCTTTCTCGCTGTACAGCTTGTCGCTTTCCAAAGCCTTAAAAATCTCTTCAAATTTTTGGTCGGCTTCCAGTTGCTTTAATTCGATATTATCCAAACGATGGAACAAAGAAGCGTTGCTAATGAGCATTTTTCGCATTTCAACAAAAGCATTCATTATTTCCACACTCATTTTAACGGCTATATCAGAACGGAGTATGGCAGATGCCATTGCAACGCCCTGTTCGGTAAAAACATAGGGCAAATAACGTCTGCCGCCGTAGTTTAAACTTGAGGTTCCAATTTGGAACCTCAAGTTTTCAATTTCCTCTTCGGTCAGTTGAAAACAGAATGATACTGGAAAACGCTCAATATTTCTTTTTACGGCTTTGTTCAGGTTCTTTGTTTCTACCTGATATAAGGCAGCGAGGTCGCTATCCAACATTACCTGTTTGCCCCGGATAGTATAAATCAGGTTTCTGATTTCTTTGGGTATGATTGACAGTTTATTTTCCATTGCGTTTACTGCTTTTGTTTTTCTCAAACTCAAAAGAACTTTCCGCATTCTCTTTCAGCACGATATAAGCATCGAATTTCTTTCCGGCTTTGCTTGTCATTCCTTTGATAAGAGAGGTTTTGCCTTTATTGACAAGGCTTGTTATGTTTTCGATACTGATTTGTACACCGCAGACGGTGCGGAACTGTACCCAGTTACAAGCCTCATCAGGGCATTTCACAATTTTGTCACGGATAATGAGTTGCTGACTTTTACATTTCGGGCAGGTCAGTTTCGGCTGATTGGTGCTTGCAATAGAGGTTTGCAGCAGTTCATCGGTAATGGATTTCGCATAGGTTTCCATTTCCTTTTGGAATGTTCCGGCATCCGCTTCGTTGTTCTCGATTTTCTGCAATGCCAGTTCCCATTCGGCGGTCATTGCCACATCCGCAATTTTCCGGTCTTTAACAAGCCCGTACACCTGTAATCCTTTTTCAGTAGGGATTAAAGAACGTTTATCCCGTTGGATATAATTGCGGGTAAACAGGGTTTCGATAATGGCGGCTCTTGTTGCAGGAGTACCGATACCGATATTTTTGAGGGCTTTTCGTTCTTCCTCGTTCTCGATTTCTTTCCCTGCGGTTTCCATAGCCGACAAAAGCCCGGCTTCGCTGTAAAGCACTGGCGGTTTGGTCTGCTTTTCCAAAACGGCGGCTTCCTTTATGGCAAGTTCGTCGCCTTTATGCAGTTCAGGTAATTCCTGCACTGGTTCTTCGCCATCGTCTGTAAAACTCCCTTTGATGGAACGCCAACCTGCTTCCTGAATTTTACAGCCTTTTGCCATAAAGTCGTAATGCAATACCTGTAATGATACATCGGTTATTTCTTTGACACAGGCTTGTGATATGGCTTCGAGCAATCGAAGCGCAATCATATTGTAAATCTTGTTTTCGTCTGCATTAAGTACCGACGGCACTTTGTCCGTAATCAACAAACCGTGATGGTCCGTTACACGGAGGTCATTCACGATACGTTTGTTGAACCGTCCCCATTTGATTTTGGTTAGAGCTTGCTTGCAATCTTCCCGGTTCTGCAAAGCCCGCACAAGGTTTGGAATTTCTGCCCACATATCTTCAGGGATGTATTTGCTTCCGGTACGTGGGTAAGTGATAAACTTCTTTTCGTACAGGCTTTGTGCGATATTGAGCGTTGCTTCAGCAGATAATTTCAGCCTTTTATTGGCTTCCTTTTGTAAGCCTGTCAGGTCGAAAAGCAAGGGCGGTTGTTCTGTAACGCTTTTGGTTGCTGCTGATGTAACTGTTGCCTTTGTACCACGCTGAATAGCTTTAAGGGTATCATCGGCAAGCTGCTTTTCTTCCCATTTGGTTACGGAAATGCTTTTGAAATCAACCTGCGCTTTATTGTGCGATAATTGTATCTGCCAGTATTTCTTTACCGTGAAATTCTTATTGTCGAGGTAGCGTTTACATATCAAAGCCAGTGTGGGCGTTTGTACTCTTCCGAGCGAATAGATACCATTGCCTGCGGCTATGCTCAATGCCTGTGTAGCATTGATGCCCACAAGCCAATCGGCTCGGCTTCTGCCTTGTGCCGCCTGATGCAATCCGTCAAATGCTGCCCCGTCTTTTAGATTATCAAAGCCTTGTTTTATGGCTTTTTCGGTAAGCGAACTTATCCAAAGGCGTTCAAAGGGTTTGTTGCATTTAAGGTATTCGTAGATATAGCGAAATATCAATTCGCCCTCACGTCCTGCATCGGTAGCAACAATAATGCTGTTGCTACGGCTAAAAAGCTGTTCGATAACTTTCAGTTGCTTTAATGCGCCAGTATCGGCAGTGTACTCTTTGTCTTTTTTGACCTTGCGGACGGTCAATAAAAAAGGGTTGGGCAATATCGGCAGGGATGCTTTATCAAATCCCGAAATGCCGTAGTCTTCGGGCATTCCCAGTCCTATTAAATGACCGAATGCCCACGTAACAAAATAGCCGTTACCTGTCAGGTAGCCGTCCTTTTTATCGGATGCTCCCAACAAGCCGGCTATTTCCCTTGCTACGCTTGGTTTTTCTGCAATAATTGTTTTCATACTGTATTACATTTTTCTGCCTTTGGATTTTGCAGGCTTATTGTCCTGTTGTTCCTGCTGCTTTTCATTTTTCGGTCTTTGCTGCCCGGACTTTAAAGGCTCTTGGACGTTCTTGGTTGCTTCGTTGGTTTTGCCCTCTGAATTGACAGCAGTCTGTGTTTTATGGGCTTCGGTGGGTTTTACCCTTTCCTTATAGTGGTTAGGAAACTCAAAATTGGTCTTTCCTGTATCCTTATTGAAAGTGATATAGCCCTGATAAGGTTGCCCTTTTTTATCTTTTAATCCATCAATGTAGATAGTTTGACCTGCTTTGAAATCCTTATGTTGCTCATCGGTTAGTTCTTTACCACGGAATGTTTTCGGGGCTTCCTGTGGTTGGCTTTGTTGGGTGTTCTGTTGGTTCGTTTGCGCTTGCTGATTGTTATTGCTTCTGTCAAACAGGAACTCAACGTATCTTTTGTCAGCATTGAATTGTACCGTTGCCGAAAACTCCGTTCCCTTAGTGGAAGTCATACCCTCTAAATAGAGTGGTTTTCCCTCCATCAGCGTTTGCTTTTGTTCGTCATTCAGCTTTACGCCCTTAATTTCATCGGGAATTTTGATAAACTCCGTGCGCAATGCAATCACATCATTGGTCAGCCTGTCAATGCTGATAATGGACGGCATCAGTTCGCCCGTTTTGGAATTTACCAAATTGACGACACGCCCCATATTGCCCGTTTCGAGCAGGTTTTTCTTGTCTTCGTCCGTAAACTTGTGACCGAAAAACTCAAAATGCAGGTTAGGTTCTCTTTTGATACCGTGTATTGCCACGATAACATTGCCGTCTTCCGCTTGCTGCAAAGACAGGCGGGCATCCGTGCGGAGGATAGAACCACCGAGGTTAATTCCTATCGGTAAAAGTTCATTGGTTTTGTAACCACGTAACAAAGGGTCGAGCAGATTTCTTTTTTCAAGATACTCTTTGCTTAATCCGAGGTTTTTCATTGTGTCCCAATCAACCTGCTCCGGCTTGTAGCGGTATTCGCTTGCTTCCGTTGTTGTTTGTGCTGTTGCCATATTATTTTGATTTTCTTGTTTTTTATCCGGCTGGGGTTCTGCTTTCACTTCGTGTTCTTTCAGTACTTTTTCGCCCTGTGGAGTGGGCTTATTTAAGTGCTTTTGCAATTCCTGTGCTTTTTCAGCAGCAACAGGGGCAGGCACTTTGAAGAAAGTAAAGTTTGTAGGGTTCTTTAACTGGCTCAAAAAATTGGAAAAGAAGTTGGAAAAGAAATCGCCCCCCTTATCCACACGCATAAACTGGTTTTGGTTCTTTTTGGTGGGGTCAACGGTTTCCATTTTTCCGTTTTCGTCGATACTTTTTACCGCCTGGATTTTCATTTTCTCTTTATCCAGTACGAGTAATATGTCCGAAAACTGTTCGGGCATTTCCTGTTTATTTGTTGTTTCTTCGCTCATAGTCTGAAAATTTTAAAATTTCACGCTCGAATGTAAAGGAAGCCTTCACTGATTTGCTCTATGTGGCACTCAAAGGCAGTGTTTGTCACTTATTGGCATCCAGTTTGGGCAAGGGCGGGTTAAAACTTTCCCTGATGAACTGATGCACATCGGACAGTTTGTAATACAGTTTTCCGCTAATGGTATAATATGGGAGCTTGCCTATGGAGCGATACCGTTGCAGGGAACGGTTACTTATTTTCAGCATTTGCAATAAGTCCTGATTATCCAGTAATTCTTCGCCGTCTATGCTGTTGCGCTTCTTTTGTAAATCGTCTATGTGGTTGCCGAGAATGTCAAGCCTGTCCATTATGCGTTCCATCCACGCCACAAATTCCATTTTGTCGATATTCATACGGGTACGCTTTTAATTATTACCTGATTTCAGTTTTCTGCCTTTCTCGATATAGCTTTTGCCTTTCGCCATAAGCTGCTCCACATATTCATCGGTGGTCTGCACGGCGTTAGCGTTAAGCATTTCCTTAATCGCACCAATCGTATAGTAATACTGCCCGTACATTTTTGAAAAGGCTATCTGCCCGTTGGTACGCATACGCCACAATGTTTTTTCGCTGATGTGGAGATACTGGCAGACTTCGTGATTGTTGAGCCACAAACTATCGTAGCTTGTATCTTCCAGTTTGAGGATATATTCGCTAATGGCTTTCAACCGTTCATTGAGGTGCTTCCACACTTCTTCGTCAACTGTTATAATATTCATTGCACTGCTGTTTAATGTTCACAGGACAAAATTCAGAAGTGTGGCAGTGTTTGTCTGCCAATGCTTACCCATTGGTTTGGCACTTTTTTGAAAATTTTTACAATGAGAAAAACCCTTGTTTAATAAGGGTTTTAGCGGGGTTGGGATATTTTACGGTAGCCTTTTGCCAACATTTGCCAATTGGCATATATGGGCAAACAAAAAGCAGTACACAAAATGTACTGCTTTAAAACACCTATGCTGATACAGCTAAAGGTCTTTATCCATATATTCTTCGAGGGAAATTTTGAGTTGGTCTAAAAACGCTGTCCGGGAGCCTGCCCTTGTTTTCATTCGGTGGAAAGAATGATGTATATCGTTTAAGGGAGTTCGGAATAAGATTTGAAAAATCAATGCTAATTTTCTGATACCTATTTTACCGTATGCAATAGATTTGGAAGCATACAGGGCGTAAATCAATTCAATAAGCGCATTTTGTGAATTAGTCCACGAAATGTCTTTGTGTGTATCTCCGTTCATTAAAATGGTATCGGGATTTTTTTCGGGGTTAATTTTAGTAAGCATATAGGTGTAAAGTAATTCATTCGCTATAATGTGGGCTATTTTGTTATCAAAGTATGTGGAGAAACTTAGGTCGATTTCAAACACGCCACTCTTTAACCCATCGTGGTAATTGATTTGTCCGAGCCTGAAATAAATATGGTCACGGTCTGTTCTGTCAGCACGGTAGTATCTGTAAAAATCCTCATTGCAAATGCTTTCTTTATATTCTGATTTGAGGGCTTTTAATTGGTTCTCATAATAGCTTTGATGTATTTTGCCATTGCTGACAGGGCAGGTAGTTTCTATACGGAATACTTTGTTATAGTAAATGAGCTTCCCTAATATTTGCGGTTTAATATTTTTGAAAAAGTCAATCTCACGGTGTTCGTCTTTAAACCCATCTTGTAAGACGTTGGTCTTTATGGTACACAACATCTCCTTTAGGAATAAAGTCATTTGGTAAGCCTCATCCGCAGTTTGCATCATTTGAGAAGATAACTTGTCTTCTTGATGTCTAATTTCTGATAATATTTTACTCAACACGATTTCCATAGCATAGTCTTTTAGAGGGCATCACTACTTGTTTCGGAGTTGCGACTGTTGTTGTTATGCCAAAATTTGGAATTAATATTGAAACCAATCTCACAGTTTCCCCCATATTGGGAAAGATTTTTTTAAGGAAGTATATAAATTGAAAAGGTATGAATAGTCCTAAAATAGGTTGACAGATTTAAAATCATCCCGGTTGCCTCAGGTAGCCGGGATTTTTTCATAATAGACCTGATCTGGAGTTTTCATTTTTAGTGCCAGATGAGGCCTTTTGTGGTTATATAAAAATACGCTTTCTTCAACTAGCTTTTTGACCTGCTCCTTACTTTTCATTCTTCTGTCCATTCCAAATTCTTCTTTTACAGTACGATTCATTCTTTCAGCTAGGGCATTTTCATAAGGATCCCCGTTCTCTGTCATACTTAGTTTAATGTTGTTTTTTGCTGCAGTATTCACGTATTCCTTGCTGCAATATTGTAGACCTCGATCCGAGTGATGGATAGTTTCTGTTAATGGAGTTTGTCTCATGATCAGTGCCATTTTTAGTGCTTCAACCATACTCTCCGCCTCCATATTATCTGCAACCGCATAGCCCATTATCTTTCTACTGTACGCGTCAGTTATCATGTTTAGATAACAGTTTCCTTCCTCCGTTTTTATATAAGTTATATCACTAACCCATACCTGGTCTTGATAGCAAACTGGCTTGTCTTTTATGATGTTTGGCCATTTTCTCATCCAGTGTTTACTATTCGTAGTCTGCGTGTAACGCCTTCTGGGCTTGATTTGCAGGTCATAAAAGCGCATTAATTCAAATAGCTTATCTCGGCCAAACTTTAGCCCTTGTGCCTGCAGATCTTCCTTTATCAGATAATATATCTTTCTGGTGCCAATCCGGGGCAACTGCCTTCGCTGCCGATCAACCAAACTTTTTACTGCATCCGCCTTCAGTACCTTTTCTTTGTGAGCATTTTGCTGCTTAATCTTACGAGCAAAAATTAATTGCGTTACAGCAGCAGAAGAAGGGTTTAATGCAAAAATTATTAACGGGTGAGGTAAGAGTAAAAATATAGTATGAGTAAAACATCAATACCAGCAAAAGTTATAAACCAGCTACTTGTAAAATCGGGAGGCAGATGCCAGTATCGAGGTTGCAATAAATCACTTTATCAAGACTTGGTAACAAAGAGAAATTTCAATCAGTCATACATTGCTCACATTGTAGCCGATGAACCAGGTGGTCCAAGAGGTGATGTAACTCTATCCAAATTGCTTGCTAAAGATTTGAATAACCTAATGCTATTGTGTGATACCCATCACAGACTTGTTGATAAGATTGATGTAGCTGGTCATCCAGAAGCAATACTCTTAGATATAAAAAAGGAGCATGAAGACAGGATAGAAAGAGTGACTGCCATCGCTCCAAATATGCAAAGCCACATTTTGACCTATCGTGCTAACGTTGGGATGCATACAAGGGAAGTAAGTTATCAAACGGTCAGTCAGTACCTCCAGCCAGAGTATTACCCAGCAGAAGCAGAAACAATTGATCTAAGTCTGTCAAATAGTGTAGAGCGAGATAGAGATGCTACATTTTGGTCTGCAGAAATTATAAACCTTGAAAAGCAGGTAGAAAAGAAACTGCATCGCTCTTTTGCTAAAGGAGAGATCAAACACCTATCAGTGTTTGCCTTTGCTCCAATGCCATTGCTAATTAAACTGGGTACACTAATCAATGACATAAGTGTAGCAGAAATCTATCAACCAGTGCGTACTCCTAACACCTGGAAGCTTACCAACGATCCGGCATCAGTATCTTACGATATCGATTCTCCTGTCGCAAGGCATAAAACAGTTGCATTGAACATCTCCTTAAGTGCGACTGTAAAAAATGACCGGATAACAAAGGTGTTAGGTAATGAATGTAGCATTTATACAATCACTATTGCATCCCCTTTTAATGATTACCTAAAAAGTAAGAATGACCTGGTTGAATTTGGAAATACGATGCGTAAACTGTTTGATCGTATCAAAGCCGAATACAATGATAAGACACCACTACACATTTTTCCCGCCATGCCTATATCTACAGCTATAGAACTGGGTAGGGTGTGGATGCCTAAGGCCGATATGCCTTTAGTCATTTATGATCAAAATACCGCTAAAAACGGTTTTACAAAGGTGCTTGAAATACACAATAAGTAATCATGGAACTACCATCATTCAAAGAAGATCACATCTCCCAAATACCCGCACTTCAAATGCTGATGAAGCTTGGCTATAGGTACTTAACACCTGATGAAGCTTTGGAAGCAAGAGGTAACCGGAGCTCAAACGTGTTGCTGGAAACAATTTTAAAAAAGCAACTCAGAGAGATAAACAAGATTGAATACAAGGCTAAAGAATTTTCTTTCTCTGATACAAATATTAATGCTGCTATTCTTGCCCTAAGGGATTTGCCATTGCAGGATGGATTTATGGCAGCAAGCCAGGCGTTTTATGATCTGGTAACGTTGGGTAAGAGTTTAGAGCAAAATGTATTGGGTGATAAGAAGAGCTTTTCATTGAAGTACATTGATTGGGAACATCCAGAAAACAATGTTTACCATGTCACCGAAGAATATTCAGTTCTTCGTTTTGAAAGAACCGACACCTATCGTCCTGACGTGATATTGTTTATCAACGGTATCCCGATGGTGGTGATTGAATGCAAAAGCCCTAAAATCAAACACCCAATTGACCAGGCAATTGAGCAACATTTACGTAATCAACAGGAAGATGGTATCAGGTCATTGTATTACTATTCAAACCTGGTAGTTGGTTTAGCAGTTAACGAAGCAAGGTACGCTACCACAGCTACATCAAAAGAGTTTTGGAGTGTTTGGAAAGAACAGTTCAGGCATAAAGACGATGAACAGCATTATCTCCAAACGTTGCAGCAAATTAAAAATACACCATTACCCGATAACGATAGAACAGTATTGTTTAAAGAAAGGTTTCAGTATGTGCTTCAGTATTTCAACCAACTGGAGCAGGAAGACTTGACAATTACTGAACAGGACAAAATGTTGTATAACCTATGCCGTCAGGATAGATTGTTAGACATCATGTATCATTTCATTTTGTTTGATGATGGAGTAAAGAAGATTACTCGGTATCAACAATACTTTGCTGTGAAATGGACACTGGAACGAATCAGCAAAGTGCAACCGGATGGTAAAAGGCAAGGTGGGGTAATTTGGCATACACAGGGCAGTGGTAAGTCATTAACTATGGTGATGCTTGCACAATTGATAGCAATGCATCCTGAAATAAAAAACCCAAGGATAGTATTAATCACAGACCGTGTTGATTTGGACGATCAAATTACTGAGACCTTCAAAAAATGCCATAAGATAGTACGACAAGCCACAAAAGGTGCGTCAACAGAAGCAATAAAAAAATTTAAGGGGGAAGAGCTTACCGACAAGGAGTTGGAGGCTTTCAAAAAAGATGCAAGTTTATTAGGCTATCTTCTTCAATCCGAAGATACCATCATAACAACGATAGTCAACAAATTTGAAGCATTAGTAAGTAAGGCGGCAGCAACCTTTCAGGCTAACAACATTTTTGTGCTTGTTGATGAAGGACATCGAAGCCACTATGGCCCTATGGGAATCAAGGTCAAAAAGGTGTTTCCAAATGCCGCATTTATTGCTTTTACTGGTACTCCATTGATGAAGAAGGAAAAAAGTACAGCAGGTCAATTTGGAGGCATTATCCCAGGTACTATCTACACAATTTCTGACGCTGTAGAAGACAAAGCTGTAGTGCCATTGTTATACGAAGGAAGGCACAACATCATGCATGTAAATGAAAAGCCGCTGGATACATTTTTCGATCGTGTAGCAGAGCCACTCACTGATTATGGTAAAGCTGCATTAAAACGTAAGTTCTCTTCAAGGAATAAGATAGTGCAGTCAGCATCTTTCATTGAAAATACTGCATGGGATATTATAAAGCATTTTACCGATAACATTCAGGGCACCGGATTTAAAGGTCAGTTGGTTGCTCCCAATAAACTTTCAGCAATACGGTATAGAGATGCTTTTAAAGACATCGGTAGGGTATCAGTAGAATTACTGATTTCTGCACCGGATGACCGTGAAGGGGAAGAAGATGCATTTGAAGAAAGTGATGATAAGGTAAAAGCATTTTACAATGCTATGATGGATAAATATGGTAACCAGGAGAAGTACGAGAAAGCAATTATAAATAGCTTTAAGAAACAGGATGAACCGGAGATTATTATTGTTGTAGATAAGTTGCTTACAGGCTTTGATGCACCACGTAACCAGGTGTTATATCTCACAAGAAATTTGAGAGAGCATACGTTGCTTCAGGCGATTGCAAGGGTGAACAGGTTATACCCCGGCAAAGATTATGGTTACATTATTGACTATTACGGCAACCTTGAAAATCTAGATGATGCACTGCATACGTATGCAGGATTGGAAGAGTTTGATCCTGAAGAGTTGATCGGCACTCTGACAAACATCGCCAAAGAAATAGAAAAGCTGCCACAGTTACATTCGGAATTGTGGGACATATTCAAAGAAGTAAGAAACAAATATGATGAACCAGCGTATGAGGAACTCCTTTCTGATGAAGCAAAAAGGCACAGTTTCTATGACAAGCTTTCGGCTTATCTGCGAATATTGAAGCTGGCCTTATCAAGCTTAGAATTCAATAACAACACACCGGAAAAGCAGATTGAAAAGTATAAGAAAGATGCTGCCTTCTTTTTGGCACTTAGGGTATCAGTTAAAAGGCGATACATGGATGAAGCAGATCACCGAGATTATGAAGCACAAGTTCAAAAATTGATCGACAAGCACATCACATCAGAAGGAGAGGTGTTGAAGATTACAGAATTGGTAAACATATTTGACAAAGAGGAACGACAAGCGGAGCTGGAAAAGATAACAGGTAAAGCAGCCAAGGCAGATCATATCGCAAGCAGGACTTTGAAAGCCATATCAATGAAATGGTATGATGATCCTGTTGAAAGTAAAAGGCTGTCGGAACTTATTAAGAAAACGATAGAAGAATATCACCAGCAGCGGATTAATGAAGCTGAGTACTTAGCAAAAGCAAAAGATTTTGAAGATACCTTCTTCAATGGACGACGCAGTAATGTTCCTTCATCTATAAAAGACAATCCCATTGCTATTGCTTTTTATAATCTAACCTCAGAAGAGTTGAAAGATGGTTTAGCATCAAAAACAAACAGGATGGATATAGCAGCAGAAATAGCTGCCAGTACCGACGATATTGTAAAGGCAAATGTTTTTGACAATGGGCATCCTGTAATAGACTGGCAAAAGAACGATGACATTAAGGGAAAGATGCGTATAGAAATGGATGATCTTCTTTTTGAAATAAAAAATAAGTATGATTTGGAATTAAGCTTCGACCACATCGATCAATTGATAGCTGAGTGCATTAAAGTGGCTGAAACTAAATACAAGAGTTAATGATGCATCAGATAAAATTTGGAAGCAGGACGATTGATTTCAATCTTAAATACAGGAAACGGAAATCGTTAGGTATAAAAGTTCATCCGGATAACCAGGTAGAAGTGCTGGCCCCATTAGATGCAAAGGAAGAAAAGGTGAAAGAGAGGGTAAAAGTTAAAGCCGCTTGGATCTTAAAGCAAATTGACCACTTTAATACCTACAAACCATCAACCCCAGCCAGACGTTTCATAGACGGTGAAACACATCTTTATTTAGGTCGCCAGTATCGGTTGAAAATAGTGCCGGACGAAGTTGATGTGATCAAAGCGTACAGAGGTCAGTTGTGGATTTATTCACAAAATCCAACACCAGAGGTATTACAAAAGCAACTGGATAATTGGTACAAGCAGAGAGCATCAGTAGTATTTACAGAATTGTTAGAAGATGTATTGCCAAAATTCAAACGTTACAAGATTTCAACACCAGCGTTATCCATACGAACTATGTCCAAGCGCTGGGGGAGTTGCACACCTGCTGGTCGTATCATTTTGAACTCAGAGTTGATCAAAGCACCTAAAGGCAGTATTGAATATGTAATCATTCACGAGCTATGTCACCTGGTCCATCACAATCATACTAAAGCCTTCCAAAGCCTGCAAAGCAGAATACTACCTGATTGGAGGAAGTGGAAGGATAGATTAGAATACAGTTTAGCGTAATAAAATATCGACAATTGAAAAATAATAATGGTATTTGAAAATAATAGGGCGACTTAAAAATTTAGAATGGCCTCCAAATCACCGTGAATTTGGTTAGAACCAACGGTAGTCAAGTCTACCAAAAATCCCTGGCATTTGCTGGGGATTTTTTATTTAATACCTTCTGATAAGTAAATATTGAGTTGCTCCATGATAAAATAGGTAGCAGGCACTCTTCCAAATCCTGCATGACAATCTATCCACTCTTCAAAATTTTCATTTTGCATCAATTTCCTGAACGTTTCTTTCAGATAAATAGATAATATAGTTTCTGCATCTTTCAACTCTTCCCAAATT
>JACCDW011310180.1_pt1 | contig 27748 bp, 23 predicted proteins | sample 7449781 | NCBI WGS metagenome assembly JACCDW01 (sample SAMN15323449, study PRJNA562643) | freshwater metagenome | isolation source: river surface water | place: USA:Blue River Watershed | collected 2017-08-18
GATCTAAACCGATTCAACAAGTCCCAGCCCGCGCGATGGATGCTCGTAGACCCCCTTTTCAATCACATGTTCCTCGATACCCAGCAACGCGAACTGTCTGCCGATGCAGTGAAAGAACATTGGCCCAAAACCATGGGACAAGCGCCAGACGAATACGACATATCCCAACTGCCGGCCGATTACGACATCAAATACAATTATCAGCAGGGGTTTCGGTATACCAACTGGGACAAGTTGGGCCCTATATCTCGCGGGATCTACCAACTCGGCAAATTTTGCCAGCTCCCCATGGATACGTTTTCTTTTCGGGCGGTGTTTATTAGGCAGCATTTTTGGAACATTGCGCTCTACGGTTTTGGCCTCCTAGCCACCCTGTTTGTGGCCCTTCGCGCCCGCCGCAAGAAATAAGCGCCACATTTTTTTGGTGGGTAAACGACCTACTTTAGCCAAAATTCCACATCTTTGAACCCGTATGTCGGAAGCTAAAAGCAAACGATCGGGCAGTTCTCGTTCAAGCAGTGGGGGTTCAAACGTAAAAACTCGAGAACGGTCGCGGAAAATCAAACAGTTTATTTTATTAGGTATTTACGCCTTGATCATGTTGGTTTCGGTGCGAAGGATGATGCAAGATCAACTGCTCGGTTCTTTCTACATGGATTTGGCCGCCTTCGCTTTGCTTTGGTTGTACTACGCGCTTTCAGTAGCCAAAATTACCAAGGTGATCAAAATCAAAAGCCAATGGTTTTATGCCCACTTGCTGGTGGTGGTGGTGCACTTGCTGGTAGCGGTTTTTTTTAACGAACCCAGTCCCGACAGTCAAATTCAATCCAATCAGGCCATCAAAGATTTGCCCAAATCAGAGCCCGCGGTACAGCCTTACCAGGTGGGCGAGGAGTGAGGAGTGACGACAGAAATTTCAGCGCCCCAACCAAGTCGGGGAATTTGATGTCAAACTAGTAATTACGACAGCAGCCAAACCCTCAAGAAGTTTTCGATTTTAATCTGAAGGCTATCAACCCGATACACAAGCCAGATACCAAAAAGGCGAGGATGGATTGCACCCTGTAGGCGTCGATGATCCACATCCGCAAACTCAAGGCATCGGTGCGATCTTTGCCCATCACGAAGGTCAAGATTTTGTAGACGGACCGACTCACCACGCCGTATTTGTCCCAGTTGGTGTGGCGCCAGCCCTGTTGATAGTTGTAGCTGGGATTGTAGTTGGATGGCGTATGCTTGGCGTAATAATTGGCCCAATTCAACCGAACATTGTGCAGTGAACTCAAACGATTCTGGGAATCACGAAAGGTGTGCTTAAACAGGGGATCCACCAAAATCCATTGGCCGGAGCTTTTCAGTGGTATGGCCAACGTAATATGTCCGCCCCAGCGATCGTTCACCCGCTGCTGTACCACCCGTGGCGAATAGCCCAACTTCTGAAACACCCGAGCCGCAAACAAGCTGTAATATCCGCAAGCGCCTGTGCCGATGTAAAAACTCTGCAGCGAACTTTTGAAATTGGTGGCCTTGAAAGAATGGTAAGTGCCTCCGCCAAGGATTTCGGAACGGCGTACCTGCAAATAATGACACAGGGCGATGGTGGAATCAATTTGATCCTCTTCGGACAGTCCCTGGGTTCTGTCTTTCACCTTCTGGGCGATGTTGCTGAGGATCTCGTTTTCGAACTGCGATTCCAGGAGGCCGTTTACACCCACCGCCAAAGAAATACCCAACAACAGCCATAAAAAATTGGCTTTCAGGAGGGTGCGCAGCTGGGTGAGGGTTTTCAACGGGGAATCGGTCTTTTATAAAGGTACAAATTTACGAATAATCCATCGCGTTTCTACGATTGGGTGAATTATAGAACATGGAAACCGTCCATTGGGGGTTTTGAAACAAAGAAATTTTCGTGAAGTAAAATATTCTGGTGTGTAGTGCTTTGGTTTGGATGCGAAAAGGACAATTTCTGAGCGAGCGCAAAAACTTTGTGGGGTCTGATGCAAACCGCAGTGGCGAGATGTAATTTTGATGCGAATTCAATATGAACCTTTCGAACAAAAAAATACTCATATTTTGTGATTACTTCTGTCCCGCATACAAGGGGGGTGGGATCATACAATCACTGAAAAATTTGTTTGATAGCTTTGGTGCAGACAATCAATTCCAGGTGATTGCTTCGAACGAAGATTTGGGCGGGGAGAAATTGGATTTAATTTCAGATTACCCCGGTGTGAATCATATAGCCAAGCGTAAAGTGCTAAATGCACTAAGAAATGTTGACTGGAAAGCCATTGAATACGTTTATTTCAATGGGATTTACTCTCCGTTTTTCTTTTTATTACCCCTGATTTATCTGAAGATTTTCCAAAGAAAGGTGAAAGTTGTGATCGCTCCCAGGGGCATGTTACAGTCTGGTGCTTTGGAAATACGTTCCGGTAAAAAGGGGCTTTATCTAGTGGTTCTCAAAACATTCAAATTGCTCAAAAATGTTCGTTGGCATGCAACGGATGAGCAGGAATTAAAGGATGTTAAAGCGCAAATGGGTGATGAATCCGATATTGTGATTGCGCCCAATATTCCCAAGAAGCCTTATCAACAGTTAAACGCCATTGAATGGAATCCAACACTACCGCTGAAATTGGTATTTTTGTCTCTGATTACTGAAAAAAAGAACTTGCATTTAATTTTAGAATCATTGAAAGTATCTGATTTAGAAATACAATTTGACATTTATGGACCAGTTAAAGATATGCTCTATTGGGAAACTTGTAAATCCATCATCAATGATTTACCGTTGAATGTGAAATGCACTTATCATGGCCCCATTGAGCCCAATAAAACACAATTCATATTTGGAAAATCGCATGCTTTAATTCTGCCTAGTAAGGGGGAAAATTTTGGACATGCCATTTATGAGTGTTTTAGCGTGGGAAGGCCAGCGATCATTGGCTGGAATACGCCTTGGGGCGATTTGAGCAAGCATGAATGTGGTTTCACAACAGATTTGTCTGTAGACTCAATAAATACATCCATTACAGAGCTTCAGACATTGACCGTGGCCGAGTATTCTACAATCTGTGAAAATAGCTTGAAAATAGCACAAAATTATTACAGCAGTGCGGCGGATCAAAATTCTTACAAAGCACTTTTTGCATAAGCGCTGAAACTACATTTGGAAGAATAGAAAAAAGCCTCAAAATTGATAATTCGCTCAGCGCAACAAAGGCGAAATACTTGAATCTCTATTTGTTCCCGAATCCATAAGTTTTACGTAACATTTGCATAATTCACAAAGGGGTAGTTTTCCTTTGTGAAAATTGCAACAAACCCATAGGGATTTCGCTATTTTTGTGGCTTCGCAAACTGTGTATTTCTATTGCGTGCTCTAGGTTGCTCATGTGACTGAAAGGGCGAAGCTTTAAAAACACTTCAATCCCAAAATTGTTTTTCAATTGAATTTTTCCCTAACAAAAACAAAAATTGCTGTCATTGGTCAAGGCTATGTTGGTCTTCCCTTAGCAGTAGAATTTGGGAAACTTTATCCAACGGTTGGATTTGATATCAATGCCACCCGCATTGAACAATTGAAGAAAGGAATTGATAGTACCCGAGAATTGACCACTGAGCAACTGCAAAACAGTGCCCAACTCAAATTTTCTGCAGTTGAAAAGGATCTCGCAGATGCAAATGTTTACATTGTGACTGTGCCGACGTCCATTGATGAACAAAAAAAGCCTGATCTCGCGCCGCTCAAAGGTGCAAGCAATATGTTGGCCCAAGTGCTACAAAAAGGGGATGTGGTGATTTACGAAAGCACTGTTTACCCGGGTTGCACCGAGGAAGATTGTGTGCCCCTGCTCGAACAAGGCAGCGGACTCACATACAACCAAGACTTTTTCTGTGGATATAGCCCAGAACGGATTGTGCCAGGCGACAAAGAACGGACTCTCACTAAAATCAGAAAAATTACCAGCGGCAGCGATGCGCCTACCGCAGAATTTGTAGATCAACTCTATGCCAGCATCATTGTAGCCGGCACCTACAAAGCGCCGAGCATCAAAGTGGCCGAAGCCGCCAAAGTGATTGAAAACTGTCAGCGCGATCTCAATATTTCCTTTGTAAACGAATTGGCCCTGATTTTCGACCGACTCAATCTCGATACCACTCAAGTATTGGAAGCTGCAGGTACCAAGTTCAATTTCTTGCCCTTTAAACCGGGTTTGGTGGGAGGTCATTGTATCTCCGTGGATCCATATTATCTCACCAGCAAAGCCGAGAGCGTGGGGTATTTCCCTGAGGTGATTCACAGTGGCAGAAGAATCAACGACAACATGGGTGCCTTCATTGCATCAAAAGTGGTGAAATTGATGATTGCAAAAAACCAAACCGTAAAAGGAGCCAAAGCCTTGGTTCTCGGTATCACTTTCAAAGAAAATTGCCCCGATTTGCGCAACTCCAAAGTGATAGACGTTGTGCGTGAATTACAATCCTATGGCGTGGATGTGGATGTGGTGGATCCACATGCCCAACCCGAAGAAGTTGAACATGAATACCAATTGGCGATGCGTTCTTGGTCTGATTTGAAGGATCAATGTACACCTAATACAAACAAATACGCCGCGGTGATTCTTGCCGTGAGCCACAAAGAATTTTTAGAAACGGACGTAAGGCAGTTTATGCTGCCTGAAGCCGTTCTTTATGATGTAAAAGCCGCTTTGCCACACACCTGGGTGGATGGCAGATTGTGAAAGTTTCATCGTAGATTTGCGAAAAAATCAGTAAAATGCTGAAAAACAACAAAAACTCTCAAACCCAATGGATCAATCTAAGCCAGCGAATTGTTGCGGCCACATTGATCTTCTTTGCATTTGCCCTCAGCGGTTGCTACCGCTACAAGAACCAAATCCTGTTTCAAGGACTCAAGGATACCACCTACACAGCCACCATGCAGCAGCCCAAGCCCATCATTCAGCGGGGCGATCAGCTCAGCATCATGGTGTATGGCTTGGATGATAAAACCACGGCCTACTTCAACGCACCCATGGGTGGTGGTATGGCAGGACAGCAAATGATGATGCAGCAAGGTGGACAAGGTGGCGGGATGATCGGTTACATCGTGAACGAAGAGGGCACCATTGAATTCCCCAAATTGGGTACCATAAACATATTGGGTTATACCCATGAGCAGTTGAGAGATACATTACAAAACCGACTTACCCCCTGGATCAAAGACCCCATAGTGAATGTAAGGATGTTGAACTTCCGTGTTACATTCATGACAACCACCCACGCGCAAACCGTGGTGATCATGAACCAAAAAACCAATATTCTGCAGTTTTTGGGTATGGTGGGGGGCATCCAATGGACAGATAGAAAAGACAATATTTTGATCATTAGACAAATTGATAGCGTTAGACAGGTAATACACGTGGATTTTACCAACAAAGAGATTTTCAATAGCCCGGTGTATTATCTGCAACCCAACGACATTGTTTACGTGGAACCCAACAAACTCAAATTTGTGGAATCCAACGTGGCTGTGATTTCCTTGGTAACCAGCATTACTTCTACCCTCAGCATCTTGGTGCTTTTTGTAAACAGCTTGGTGAAATAAGATGGAGAACAACGAAAAAGACCTCAAGCTAGAAATAATTCCTCTAAAGGAAATCCTTTTTAAGGATTATTTACCATACTGGCCCTACTTTATACTTAGTGCCATGTTGGCCATGTTTATGGCTTTTGTGTATCTGCGTTATCAAGTGCCCCAATACCAAGTGAATGCGGCCATGATGATTAAAGCGGAAAAGGAAGGGATCAATACCATGGTTGAGAAATTGGTGGGCGGAGAAGGTAGTAGGCAATCCAACAACAACATCAACGACAAACTCTATGTACTGCAATCCAACAAAATCAAAATGTTGGCGGCCAAATTGGCCAAATTGCAAGTGCGCATAGAATCTCATGGTAAGGTTTCTAAACTAGAAAGCTACCAAAATCTACCTTTTGATGTGGTGCTATTGCAACCCGATTCAGCGGTGGATTTCAAGGCAGAATTTACCTGTGATGCCCAAGAACAAGGCTTGAAGGTGAACGGAAAACTCTGTCCTTTCAACGAACCAATCAATTTGGGTGGCAATGCATTGGTTTTGCAATGCGGCAATCCCAAAGCCTGTGGGGATGTCAAAACAAAATACACCTTATCTATTTATTCCTTAGCGACGGCCGCCGGCGTGAATGCGGGTGGGTTTACGGCTAAACCGGCCGACAAAGGATCTAGCATCATCAACTTAAGCTTAACCACAAACATCCCACAAAAAGGGGTGAAGATGTTAGACGCCATGATGCAGGCCTATAAGAGCTTGAGCATGGACGAAAAATTGATGCAGGCGCGCAACACCATACAATTTGTGGATGAGCGTTTACGCGTGCTCAGTGGAGATCTGGATTCGGTGGAAGGCAGCATTGAGGCCTTCAAGCGCAGCAATGGCATTGCGGACATATCTGCAGAATCGGAATTGTTCATGGAAAATGTGGCCGAGAGCGACAAGATGTTGGCCCAGCTGGATTTGCAATTGACCCTATTGGGTGATTTGGAGAGATACGTGATAGGCAGAGGCAAAAACCCGGGTATGGTGCCCAGCTTGATTGGTTTGCCCGATGGCGGATATACCAGCAGTTTGCTGACCAAATTGTATGAAGCAGAACTGAAACTCCAAGAAATCAAAGCCCGCAATGGGGATAAAAGCGATTTGGTGATCACTGCCAAACAGGAAATCCAAACCATGAAGGAAAGCCTGTTTGAAAGTATTCAAAACGTGAGGAAAAACCTGCAATCCTTGCGCAGGGAGTACAACGCCAAGGCAGGGAAATATGCCGATTTGATGCGCGACATTCCAAGTAAAGAGCGTAAGTTGTTGAATATTACGAGACAGCAAGTGGTAAAGAATGGATTGTATACCTTCTTGTTGGAAAAACGAGAAGAAGCGGCCATTCAATACTCTGCCACATTGGGTGATGTACAGGTATTGCAAACGGCAATTGCCAATTACACGCCCGTAAGTCCCAATGTGGGCAGAACCTACGGATTGTCATTGTTCTTTGGCATCAGTTTGGTGGCCTTGATTCTATTTTTGCGTCAGTTCTTCAATTACAAATTGCAATACCGTTCAGAAATAGAGCGTGCCACGCAAATCCCTGTATTAGATGAAATTGTGCAGGTGGATTCAGAATCCCCTCTAGTGATGAAAGATGGCAACCGGACTTTAATTGCTGAGCAGTTTAGAAGTTTGAGAACCAATTTGAGTTACTTTCCCACCGCCATACCAAACAAAAGCAGAATACTGGTGAGTAGTTCTGTACCTGGGGAAGGTAAGAGTTTTATTTCTACCAACTTGGCCATCAGTTATTCGTTGACTGGACAAACCACGGTATTGATAGAGAGTGATTTGCGCAAACCCAACGTGGCCAAACACTTTGCAATTGGCAAGCGCATTGGTTTGAGCAATTTCTTGAGTGGCAATGCCACCTTGGAGGAGGTGATGTTTGAAACAGGTATGAGCAATTTGTGGGTGATCCCCTCAGGGCCCATTCCACCCAACCCTGCGGAATTGATCATGGGAAGCACCCGATACGCCGATTTGTTGGATTTGTTGATTGAGAAGTTTGATAGAGTGGTGATCGACTGCCCGCCCATTGGATTGGTAACGGATGCCCAATTACTGAGTCCATTGGTGGATGTGAGTTTGTTTGTTTGCAGGCAAGATCATACCCCCAAAATGGCTTTATCCAATTTGTTGAATCCTTTATACGAAAGCGGCAAATTTGGCCGTATGGCTTTGGTTTTCAACGGCCTCAATCAGCAAGCCAAAGGTTACGGTTACGGATACGGATACGGATACGGATACGGATACGGATACGGATACGGATACGGATACGGAAGCTATGGGTACGGTTATGGCTATTATGGTGAGACACAGAAAAAGCCCAATGTGATTTTGAAGGTGCTGAGTTTGTTGCTCGCCCCAATATTGGCCCCTATGGCTGATTTGAGAAAGTTGGGTGGCAAGAAATCCAAAAATAAAAATGTATATTGAATAAGAATGAAAACAAATTGTCAGAATAGCCTTCCGAACAAAAAACATGAACAGTTTAAAGCTTAAAAAGTTTATTTCAATTGTTGCTTATTTTTTTTCTTTTCAAATATTAATTCAAGGAATAGATGCATTTAGTGGTATATTGATTATTAGGAACTTGTCCAAAGTGGATTACGCATATTTCGGTATAGCAAGTAGTTTTGCAACATCTGTAATTAATATTTCAATTGGAGGTGTTGGGAGTTATTTGATGTTAGAAGGTATTAAGATCAAAAATCAAGTTCTTATTTACAGTGAAATGTTTGCTGAAATACAACGGTTTGTTACGAAAAATAAATACTTTGTAATTTCTGTGTCAGTGCCTATTGTTATTTGGATTTATTTGAAAAATGACCTTCCAAGTATAAGACTCTGCTTGTTTTTACCGCTTATCATTGCGGATGTTTTACTTAGAGTTAAAATTCAATTATACCAATCAACTTATAATATTTGGGAAAAATACAACAAAATACAGTTCTTCACTTTAATTGGGAGCATCAGTCGAATAGTATTGGTCGTCTCATTTAGCTTTTTTTTTACTGCGGAGGTTGCTTATTTAGGTTTGGTTTTTTCTTATGCGGTTCAGCTTTATTTACTTACCAAACAGATTGACAAATACATGATCGTAGTTCAGACAAAGAGTACAAAACGCTTCCCCGATTTACGGAAATTATATCGAAGTCAGCTTCCTATTAATTTATATAATTTTATTGACTCACAGTTTGTTGTTTTTATTCTTACGTTTTTTGGTAACACAATTTTGTTGGCGGATGTTAATGCCGCCGGACGGTTGAGTTTATTTGTAGTTGCGATCAATGCATTTATTAATAATTACATTGTTGTTCAATTCGCTAAAGTTGAGAATAAGCAAAAATTTATTAATTTACTTTTTTTAACAATAATTGTTTTTATTTTTTTCTATGTAATAGCAATACTTGCGTCATATTATTGGCCAGAAGTTTTTATTTGGATAATTGGGAAGCAATATAGTAATGTAATGCCCTTTATTTACTTAACTGTAACTTCAATTTGCATTGCTAATTTTAGTGGGTTGATCTATGCGGTTAATTATTCCAAAATGTGGATTACAAAAAGTTGGATATCTATTCCATTTACGATAATATTACAGATTTTAATGCTCGCGTTCATGCCACCTGCTAACTTTGAACAAGTTTGGTATTATGCAATTATTTGTGCAGTGCCGACATTGCTGCTCAATATCTGGTTTTGTATAAAGGGTATTGGCCGCATTCAAATTGTACAGACATGAGATGGTTAAGGAAACAATACTTCCAACGATTAAAATTAAGAATTTATATTTTTTCACTAAAAATTAATGGAGTGTCAATAAAGTTACCTCTCCACTGTAACCCGGGACTTTTAAAGGGAGATTTACAACGATTCACTATGGATTCTCATGGTTGGATTGGAGAATATAGTGTTATATCTATAGGAAGTGTTGGCTCAACCCCTGGGCAACTTAAAATTGGTAAATGGTTTTATATGAATTCTTTTTCAATAATTGATTGTCATTACCAGATTAATATAGGTGATAGGGTGCAAATAGGACCACATTGTTACATAGGTGATTTTGACCATGGAATTAACGTTGATTTGGCAGCGTCATCTCACCGTGGTAATAAAACAACTGGTACTATAAATATCGGTGATAATGTATGGATAGGTAGTGGTGTTATTATTTTGAAATCTGTCAATATAGGACCAAATGCCGTAATTGGCGCAGGCGCAATAATAACAAAAGACGTCCCCGCAAATTCTGTTGTTGTTGGTTCTCCGCAACGTATAGTAAAGACAGTAGTTTGAAAAATATTTATTATTTCAGGAATGTATTTTGATAGTTTAAGTTAGACAATTCTGTTAAGTTGATATTTGATCAATTTTATTTTTGTTAACTTTTGATATGTCCTTTTTTAAAATTTCAGACATTTGTATTTTGAATCAATATATGTACATTGATTCGAAAGAGTATAGATATGTTTTTCAATAGAAACTGCGCTTAATTTATTTGTATGATTAAAGATTTAGATAGAAATTCAAGAATTTACGTGGCAGGGCACAGGGGAATGGTTGGTTCAGCTATAATTAGGATGTTGGAATCAACTGGGTTTATGAATATCATAACAGCGAATAGCAATGAACTTGATCTCAGAGAATCAAGAGATGTAAACGTGTTTTTTGAAAATCATAAGCCTGAATTGGTTATTCTTGCGGCAGCAAAGGTTGGTGGAATTAGTGCCAACATAAGAAATCCGGGCACTTTTTTGTATGATAATCTAATGATACAAAACAATGTGATACATGCTTCTTTGAAACATGGCTCAAATAATTTCATTTTTCTTGGTAGTTCATGTATTTACCCAAAAGAGACGACTCATCCAATCAAGGAAGAATACCTGCTAACTGGAAAGCTTGAACCGACAAATGAAGGTTATGCCATAGCTAAAATTGCAGGAATAAAGTTATTAGAATCTTATCGTACTCAATATGGATTTAGAAGTTTGAGTCTAATGCCATGCAATTTATACGGGCCTAATGATTCTTTTGATCTCTTGAATTCTCATGTCCTTTCTGCATTAGTTAAACGGTTTGTAGATGCAACTGATGATTGTTTGGAGAATATTATTCTGTGGGGTACAGGGGCTGCTAGACGAGAATTTATGCATGTTGATGACCTCGCGCGTGCAGTTTTGTTTATGGTAACAAATTATGATGGAGAAGATTTTATTAATATTGGTTCCGGAGAGGATATTAGCATAAGAGCTTTGGCTGAGAAAATTGCTCTGCTAACTGGGTTCAAAGGGAAAGTCAATTGGGACATTACTAAGCCTGACGGAACGATGCGTAAGTGTATGGATGTAGGAAAAATGAAATCCCTTGGTTTCAGTCCCAAAATTTCTCTTGAAGAAGGATTGATTGAAATGATTCAAAATTACAAGAAATTAAAAAAAATATCATGATACCATTAATGAAAAATGCTTTTTTGAACGAGCATGAAACAAAAAAAGCCTTGGCAGAATTTATATTGCAGGCCGAAAGACTCAGCATGGACATAGAATGCAGTAATTTTGAAAAAAAGTTTGCGGCTTTTCAGGATTCTGGTGATGCAATACTATTTAATAGTGGTGCTAGTGCAAATCTTGCCATCTTACAAGCATTAAAAAATCTTGGTAAATTAAATGAGGGGGATAAAGTGGCTTTCTCAGCACTGACTTGGTCAACTAATACCATGCCCATAATACAGATGGGGCTGGTACCTGTGCCAATTGATTGTGATCCACAAACTCTCAATGTGATGGCGGATAATTTAGAAGATCGATTATTACAAGTTGGCCTTAAAGCATTTTTTATTACAAATGTGCTTGGATTTACGGGGGATCTTGACAAGATAAGAAGACTCTGTGATGCGAATGATATAATTTTACTTGAAGATAATTGTGAGTCATTGGGCACAGTTTTACCGAGCGGTAAAACTGGAAATTTTGGGCTCGCAGCTAGTTTTTCATTCTTTGTGGCGCATCATATGTCCACCATAGAAGGAGGTATGGTTTGTACATCGGATCCGGAAATGGCTGAGATGTTGCGAATGGTTAGAGCAAACGGTTGGGATAGGAATCTGACTTCTCAGCAGCAATACCAGTTGAGAAAAAAATTTGAAATCAATTCGGAATTTGAAGCAAAGTATACATTTTATGAATTAGCATTTAATATGCGTCCAACAGAGATTACAGGTTTTTTAGGACAGTACCAGATGAGGTTTTTAGAAGAGAATATTAGATGCCGCGAGAAAAATTATCTGAGATTAGAAAAAATCATGAAAGAAAATGATGACTTTGTAATGCTAAATCATCAACATATCAACACACTGTCAACATTTGCGTTTCCCGTAGTCTGCAAAACTCCTGAATTGAGAGAACATTATTTAGCCAGATTTTCTGGTGCAGGAATTGAAATTCGACCCATGATAGCGGGTAATATTCAAAGGCAACCTTTCTATAAAAAATACGTGGCTGAATACTATGAACTTCCAGGGACTGATTTTTTGCATTTTAATGGTTTTTATTGCGGTAATTACCCCGAGTTAACGGAGATGGATATTCAAACCATATGTAGTTGCTTATATAAATATTAAACCCAATGGAACTTGCGAAATACATAAAAGATTTCTACAGACATCCGGTAAAAAGTGACATGGATGGAAACTTACACTCAATACAAATCACTTCATTGCAAATGCAGTACTGCTTAACGCTTGGATTAGATTACTGCATCAAGGTAATACCTAAGGTTAATACAAGTATAACTTTTATACAAAAACCCTAAAAGTATGTTTATCATTCATCTCATGGGTGGGTTAGGTAATCAAATGTTTCAATACGCAGCAATTAGAGCTTTGTCTCTAGAGCGCGGAATAGATTTTTGTGTCGATTTTGATTGCCCTTATAAGAATGTTAAATACAAATATGAATTAGATAAATTTATTATTAATACAAATAAGGCAAATTGCATTCAATTACTTTATTCCAAACCGAAGCGTAAAATTGCAAAAAGAATTTATAGATTATTAGGTTTGAATATTAACGGAAGACTGGTAATTGAAAAAAAAGATTTCATTTATGATTCCTCTTTTTTTTTAGTTGATGATTTTTCATATTTGAGTGGATTTTGGCAGACGGAAAAGTATTTTATAAAATTTGCAAATCAAATAAGGCGTGATTTTGAATTTCGGGATCCTCCGGATGAAATCAATTTTGAAATTATTACTGAAATGAATCATAAAAATGCTGTGTCCGTGCACATCAGACGCGGTGATTATGTCGAATTTACAGAAATAAATAAAGTACATGGTGTATGTGGTTATGAATATTACCGTAAAGCGATCGATTTGATTAAATTGAAAGTTATTGAACCACATTTCTATTTTTTTTCAGATGATATTGATTGGGTTAAGGAACATCTGAGATTTGATGACATTAATGCTACCTACATTGGTCACAATGTAGGGTCCAAGAGTTTTGAAGATATGAGACTTATGTCTAACTGCAGTCACAATATTATAGCAAATAGTTCCTTCAGTTGGTGGGGTGCATGGTTAAACAAGAATCCTGAAAAAATAGTGGTAGCGCCTTTGAAATGGATGAACGATAGTATAAATAGTAATTCTGATTTGATACCTGATGGATGGATAAAAATCTGACTATAATACCGGTATCCGCTATTATACCAACTGCGAATAGGGTAGAAGTATTGTTAAATATGCTGAAGAGCCTTGCGCTCCAAAGCTGCCTACCTGCGGAGATTATAATTATTGATGCATCAGATAATAATAAGACGGAGGATCTAGCGACACTAATGCTTTCTAGAATTCCAAATGTTTATTATTTGAAAGCCACTGATAAAGGTGCGGCAGCACAGCGTAATCAGGGAATTAAAATTGCGAAAAATCCTTTTATTTTCTTCATGGATGATGATATTATCTTTGAGAAAGATTGTATTTATACATTATGGAAAGCCATGTGTGATAAGGACAACGCTGGAGGTATTAGTGCCATGATAACGAATCAAAAATATCATCCCCCAGGTTTTTTTACCTCATGTATGTATTTTTTAATGAATGGAAAAAAACTCAACACTTACGCCGGCAAATGCATAGGGCCTGCATGGAATCTATTGCCTGAAGACAATGATGATTTGCCAGGGATTGTGCCAGTTGAATGGCTAAATACGACATGTACTCTTTACCGTAAGGAGGCCTTACCGCCGATGGTCTTTGACTCCCATTTTACTGGTTATTCACTTATGGAAGATCTTGCCCTATCCTTGCGGGTCTCAAAAATTTGGAATATCTATAATGCTAGAAATGCACGTATATTTCATAATAGTCAACCGGGATCTCATAAAAGCAGTGTGTCTAAAATTGCACAAATGGAGTTGATTAACCGTTGGTATGTAATGGTTGTTATATTAAATCGACGGAGTTTTATTGAATTTTGTAAGCTTATAGTCTTTGAATTATTTGGTATTCTGTCTTCATTAAATAGTCTACAAGGTTGGAGATATCTCATGCCCTGTATAGTCGGGAAAACTGCAGCTTTGTTTAAAATTATTAGTAGAAAATATAATAAAACATGAAAGTACTGATTGGAATAACATCAAAGAACAGAGCTTCATTACTTCCTAAGGCCATTGAATCTGCCAAAATGCAACAAAATATTGAAAAAATGATAGCTGTTTTTGATGATGGTTCAATCGATGGGACGAATTTGCTAGTTAATAAGTTTCCTGATGTTAATTGGACTTTGTCAGATATTTCTAAAGGACTAATGTTTGCTAGGAACTTATTTTTAGATATGTCGGACGCGGAATATTTTTGCAGTCTTGATGATGATGCTTGGTTTTTAAATAATGATACTCTGCAAAAGGGTTTAGCATATTTGGAAGAAAATCCGGATGTCGCAGCAATAGGCTTTGATATATTAAGTCCCGATGAGCCGAAAGTTGAAATGTTATTTCCAAAACAAATAAAACCTATTGAAACAAATATTTATATCGGTTGCGGACACATTCTTAGAGTTAGCACGGCAAAAAAGGCCGGGGGCTATTTAAGTAGCCCAGGCTATTATGGCAGCGAGGAAAAAGATTTATGCATAAGACTTATTGATCATGGATACCGTATTGTTAAAATGGAAGGATTGTATGTTTGGCATGATAAAACTAGTATTTCTAGAGATCAATTCTTACAGCATCGTTCCGGGGTTTGTAATGATTTAGTATTTATGTGGAGACGCACTCCATTAATCTTTCTTTTCCCAGCCATATTGAGTAAGCTCACTAAGCATATTGTTTTTTCTGTCCATTATAAAAAAGCAAATTTGTTGAGGCCTTGCCTACAAGGAATAAGTGATTTTTTCAAGTTGCTATTTACTTTTGATATTGGTCGAAAAGCAGTTTCTGTGAGAGCATTTTTCAAATACATCAGTTTTAATTAATTATTTCTCCATGTTTTCTGAAATTGAGCCATTATTCTTAAGAATGCCTTATGGATTATCGAGTCGTTTAAGAATTGTTTTATTTCGCCTTTTAGGGATGAGTTTGGGTACAAAGAATCGAATAGAAACTGGACGATGTCGCAGATTGAAACAAATTGCAATAGGATCCAACAATGCATTTACTCAAGGGTTCTTTTTGTGGCCGGAGGATTCACAATCCAATAATAAACGTATTAGTATAGGTAATTATAATTATTTTAATCGTAATTTAATGATTGATGCATGCGAGAATATAATGATTGGGGATATGAATATGTTTGGCCCAGATGTATACATAACTGATTCCAATCACAAATTTGGCAATGGGATTTCTCCGTCAGAACAACCCATGAATAAAGGGAAAGTGAAAATTGGAAATCATTGTTGGATAGGGGCAAAAGTGATTATTCTAAAGGATGTTGAACTTGGAGACTACTGTGTAGTAGCGGCTGGCTCGATAGTTACTAAGAGTTTTCCATCGCGCAGTTTAATTGCCGGAGTTCCTGCAAAACTAATTAGGTTGGTGTAAGGTGGGAATCGTTAATTATACAAAAAAATAGAGTATTACAGATGAAATGAAAATTCTATTTTAAATACAATTTTTAATTGAGATTGAATTTTGTAAGTAAACGAATATTGATTTAGAGTCAATCAATATTCGAATAATATAATGCTTCAATAATAGTCATTTGTAATAATTATATTTCAACTTTTACGATGAGATTTCTTTTGATAATCAATTTTAGTTTAATTTAAATAATAATGGAAATTTGAAAATTTTAGTTGCGCATCCTGGAACACAATATTCTCATCAATTAGTTAGGCAGCTTGAAGAGCAGGGTTTGTTATATAAATATATAACTTGTTTTTGTATAACATCGGATAGCTTATTGGGTAAACTTAGTTTGTTTATACCTGATTTTATATTTCGGAAGATCAGCAATAGGTTTATTAAAGGTGTGCCTAAATCAAAAGTTGTAATATATCCAATTTTGGAATTGATTACACAATTAAAAATAAAATTAGGCGGTAATTCAGAAGCGGCTTTATTTGAAAGAAATCGCCGATTTCAAGATAAAATATCGGAAAAGGTATTGTGTGAAGCTGACATAGTTGTTGGGTTTGATACATCAAGTTGGATTCTGGTACAAAGATGTAAAAAATTGGGCAAAAGATTCATATTGGATGTTAGTATAGCCCATCCACTTTCAAAACAAAGGATATTTGAACGGATTTTATTGAAATATCCTGATTGGTCTTTTACACTTCAAATTAAGGAGGACATTCATATACTAAAAGAGCAACTTGAAATGGAATTGGCTTCAAATATTGTCGTTGCTAGTACATTTACAATGAATACCCTTGTGGATAATGGGATTCCTAACGCCAAAATATTTATCAATCCTTATGGTGTTGATAGTAACTCTTTCAAGCCTTTAAATATTAAAAATAGAAAACCAATAAAATTCCTTTTTCTAGGAATTGTTGATGCTCGCAAAGGTGTTCCGTTTTTATTAGAAGTTTGGAATTCGATAGAAATCGCAGATGCAACATTAACATTAATTGGTCCGATATTAGAGAAGACCAGAACATATATTGAACGGCATTATAAAAATATAGAAATTTTTGGAGCCGTTTCTTTTCATGATTTAAAAGGAATACTTCCAACATATGATGTCCTCGTTTTTCCTAGTTTTTTTGAAGGATTTGGTTTGGTTATACCTGAAGCCATGGCCTGTGGAATGCCGGTAATAACAACGAATGCTACATGTGCACATGATATCTTTCAGAATCAAATAGAAGGTATTATTATTGATTCTGGTTCAAATGAAATGTTAAAGGATGCGATTTTGTTTTTTATACAAAATCCAGAGAAAATTGGCGAAATGGGTTTGATGGCGCGCAAAAAGGTAGAGCAATTAACTTGGGAGGTTTATGGTAAAAGATGGAATATGTTATTTAGAAATGATTTGCCATTGGTATCAAATGAAGGAGTAAAAGTTGATTGAAAATTCCAGATTGAATGAGTTTGGTGCATACTTCAAATTCTAGTTGTAATTGCCTTTTTAGAACTATTAATTACACGAGATGATAATAAAGAATAATAGATTTTTGGTTATTGACGGTTTGAGAGGTGTTGCAGCTGTTATAGTTATGCTTCATCATTACCTATATAGATTTCATGATCAATTTGGTTATAACACTGATCCAATAATTCAATTTAGATATGGGTTTTATGGCGTTCAATTGTTTTTTATAATCAGTGGATTTGTTATTTATTTCTCAATAATTAATAGCAGAAGTATAAGTGATTTTATATTGAAAAGATTGATTAGGCTCTTTCCGACATATTGGCTCTGCCTAGTCATTACCTTCATATTTGTGAGTGTTTATCATTTATCTGCGGAGTCATCTCCTAGTTTAAAAGAGGCGATTATTAACCTAGGTATGTTACAAGGTATTTTTAATATTAACCATATTGATCCTTCTTATTGGTCTTTGCAAATTGAATTGTTTTTTTATATTTTTATTGTTCTAATATTCGTTTTTAAATTACATGATTACATGGAATTTGTTTTGGTAACCTGGTTAATGCTAATATTTTTTTATAATTTCCTGTTTAAAATTCCGGGTTTGGGTTTGTTGCTTAACTTAAAATACGGAATGTATTTCATTGCGGGAATTGGGTTTTATAATATTGCCAGAAAAAATGGGAATATTATTTTAAATTATTCAATTATTTTAGGTAGTTTAATTTTAGGATTAGCTGTGCAATCAAGTAGTGATGGATTTTGGTGGTGCATTCCTGCGGTCTATTTTGCATTTTTTCTTTTTATTAATAATGGTTTAAATTTTTTGAATAATTCTGTTGTTCTTTTTCTAGGTAAAATTTCTTATTCCTTATATCTTATTCATCAGAGCATAGGGGTAGTTATTTTACAAAATTTAAAGAAATTAGGCTATAGCCACCCAAATTTTGTATTATTGCCCATTATTATTTCAGTTACTCTTGCTTGGCTAATTACAAAATATTATGAGACTGTAATTAATACATGGCTACTAAGTAAATTGCGTAGCACTAATATTCCGTGTATATAGTTTTGATTTAACATGCTATAATTTTCTTTATTTTATTCAGTTGATTTTTTTTAGGGAAACTGAAGCGACAGATGTAAAATCGAAGTTGGGATGTAATTTAATGCACTACTTGTGAATTGTTTTTAAATACTGATAAATTTTTATAATTAAATAATTGTGATGTTAAAAATTCATGCAATAGTTAAGGCTCTAAATGAAGAGCATTTTATTCTGGAACAGCTTAAGACTCTCTACCCTGTTTGTAGTAAAATTTCGATATTGACTCAGTATGATAGGGATTGGTATGGTAAACTAGTGAATCCAGATAGAACAATACCATTCATTTTGGATTTTCCTGATCCGGAGGGTAAAATTCATCTAGTTATTAGGAAGTTTCCTGACGAAACGGCAGCAGTTAACATGGAAATGTTGTCGTTTAATAAGAAGTCATTTAGAGAGATTATACCCCATGGTTCTCTTATTACTGATATTCGAAATTTTCATGATCGCCCTGATTACTTTTGGTATGTGGATGCGGATGAAATTTATGATATAGACACAATTCCGGCTATTTTAGATTTTTTAGAGAAAAAAAGGCCTAGGGGTCTACGCATAACTGGATATAATTATGTCCGTGATTGGAATCATAGAGTTCCGAGATCTGTGGTTGACTTTACACATTTTGGATTTATCAAAGCTGGATTATTATTGGAGCAGCATCGCACTATAACATGGAATGAAACTCGGTTGAGTAAATTGTTGTTGAAATTGCATTTGCCAGATATTTCATCAAGTATATTTGGATTTCTTGATTGCCCAGAATCTATTGGTGTTTTTCATCATGGATGTTGGCTTGGAAATAATGAACGTCTGAGAAGTAAATTTGAAAAATCAAGCCATATATATAATCATGGGCAAAATGAGAGTAGTGTGGATGATATTGAAACAGTAATAATTAACACCGAGGATTTACCAGCAAATATACGTGAAGGTAGATGGCCTCAATTTTATTTGCAAATAAATGGGTAATCGCAAACTGAAAGTGTTTTCAATAATACCTAGTGGATTCTGTTTTGGACTGCAACATGTTACTGTAGACTTTTTTACACAATTTGATCAATTGGTAGAGAGTCATTTTTTAGTGACTAAATGGAATGATGGTGAATTTCCTAAAATGTTGGATAAGAATAAACTCCATTATAGTTACAGTTCTTTAGGTATGTTTAGTAGGAAATTAGATTTTTACAATCTGCGCATGTCTCTTACTACGTTAATTCATCTTCCGAAATTGTATTATGATTATGTAAAATTAATTAGAAAGTTAAAACCTGATATTTTATATTTTGCAAATCACCATGAACTGATTATTTTATTTCCTGTTCTATTATTTACTAATTGTAGGATTTTGTGTCATATGCACGATCCACCACCGCCAATTTGTTTTCAGAAATATTCATTCAAATGGTATAGTAAAAAGATTAGCGGATTTATTGCCATTTCTGAGAGTGTTCGTCTACGTACAATTGAACTTGGATGTGATCCAGCTATTATCCAAACGATACACAATGGTATACATATTCCTAGCAGTACAGTATTAAAACGGGAGAATGTTTTTTGTGAACAAGCGGGTTGGTCAGAGGACGTTTTTATTATTGGTATTACCGGTCAAATGACTGAAACCAAAGGATATACGGATCTGTTGGAGGCTTTTAAGCTAGTACATAGTAAAAATAAGGCTGCAAGATTAATTTTAGGCGGCAGACGGTTGGAACCTCTATATGCTGAGTTAGAAGAGGAGATAATTAAACAAAATTTGAGTTCTTATGTTTTTTTTAGCGGTTGGTTACCCGAAAGTGAGACATTTTTCAGGAATATTAATGTATATGTACTCGCTTCCCGGCATGATGAAGGCTATGGATTAGTAGTGGCTGAAGCCATGGCGGCCGGTATTCCCGTGGTTATAACTAGGAGTGGAGGTGCGATTGAATTAGTAGAAAATGGTGTTAGTGGTTATATTGTGGAGAAACAAAATACAGTTGAAATGAGTGAGCGCTTGTATGAATTGTCTATAAATACTGATCAGTGTATTGAAATGGGTGTGAATGCTAGAAATAGTATTATGACAAAATTTAATATAGAAATACAGGCGTCAAAAGTTTTAAATTATTTTGAAGAAATTACAAATTGTTAATGATTGAGAAGAATCCAATTCCTCCAGTAATTTGGGCTACCTCGTTGTTACTGATTTTGTACAGTTTTATTTGGACACCTAATTTTTTATTAACTATACCGGTTGTTTTATACATTCCCCTGATTTATTTTCTATTTTATAGTCGTGGTAATGCATCAGTCATTTTTTGGGGTCTCTTGTTTCAATGGTTAAATGTTTCGATTCAGCTGCTCTATTGCAATTTAAAGGGGATAAGCCTTAAGGATTATTTTTCTAATACCACATATCCTGCAGATTTAATGAGCTTTACTGTTTTTTTATCAATTACTGGGCTGTACGTTTTTAGTTTTGGTATTTTTGCTGCTATTCGATATTTTAATTTTGAAATCGATAATAATTTATGGTTAAAATATAATCCGGAAAAAATATTTAAAGCATATTTACTAATAAGTCTTGTTATATATGTCACACAAGTCGCAATTTGGAAATTTCCGAGTTTTGTACAATATTTTTATTTTTTATTTTATGTTAAATGGGGCTTTTTTTTAGTCACGTTTATCTCGATTTTCAAAAGGGCATCACATTTGAAATTATATTTAATAATAGTTATTATAGTTGAGTTTGTAATGGGATTATCTTCCTTCTTCGCAAGCAGTTTCATGAATATTCTTATGTTTTCATTGATAGGCTTCATGGCTTCAACTAAGAAAATTTCAGTCAGTAGAGGGTTGATATTTTCATCTATGATTTTTTTGCTTTTTCACTTATCTATTCTGTGGACTGCAAGTAAGGGTAATTATCGTTCATTTTTGAACAATGGTAATGTAAGCCAGGCCGTAACTGTTTCGGATGATGAGGCACGAGCAAAATTGTTAGAATTGATTGTTGAAGTAGATGACGTGGCTTACCAAAATGCAATAGATGATTTTGTGGACAGGATTGGATATATTCAATTTTTTGCGGCTTGTATATCTTATGTGCCTTCAAAAGTGGCACATGAGAACGGGGCCGTTTATTGGGCAGCAATAAGTCATTATTTGGTGCCAAGATTTATTAATCCCGACAAGCCTGCACTAAACGATAGTGAACATACTAATAAATACACTAATTTGAATGTCAGCGGTAATAACAGTGCAACATCGTTTAGCCTTGGTAGTTTTGCAGATGCATATATCGATTTTGGTAGCGTTGTTATGTTTATTCCAATTTTTTTCTTCGGATATATGATAGGATTGTTGTTTAAATTATTAAATAAAATTGCGATTAATCCTTTTTGGGGTCTGATTTTTACTGGACCTTATTTTCTGTTGGTTAATGTGTACGGCGCAGATACAGCAAAAGCTTTAGGATTTGTATTGATTTATTCATTGACTATTGCCATTTGTGGTAAATTTTTTATTCGGTTTTTGAATCCATTTATTATAGTGAAATAATTATAAATTAAACCTTGAAACCATTAGTTTTTATTAATTCCCATCCAATTCAATACTTCGTACCTCTTTATCAGGAAATATCTGCTAAAACGGAACTGCAAATGACTGTCTGGTATTGTTCTTCCGAAAGTGTTAATGGTGATTTGGATGTTGGTTTTGGAACAAATGTCAAATGGGATATACCATTGTTGGATGGTTATAATTACAAATTCATTAAAAATAATTCGTGGAAACCATCAATTAATAAGGGATTTTGGGGGTTGCAAAATTGGTCAATAATCAAGATGCTCTTGAAGCAGCCGAAATCAATAATTGTTGTTCATGGTTGGGCTTACCTGAGTAATGTTTTAGCAATTGTTTTTGGTAGGTTGTTGGGTCATACTATATGTATTAGAGCGGAAACACCATGGAATCAGGAAAAGATAAAGGAAAGAGTTTTGACATTTTTCAAACATATTTATTTGCGGTTTTTATTCTTGTTCGTAGATCGTTTTTTATTTATTGGCACACAAAATAAATTATTTTATCAAGCTTTAGGGGTCCAGGATTCAAGGCTTGTTTATACGCCATATGCCGTTGATAATATGCGATTCCGTAATCTGAATGCAAGAATGACTCAAGCTGAAGCTAGAGAAAAATTAGAGTTGCCATTAAATAAGAAAATCATATTGTTTTCTGGAAAATATATTCATAAAAAGCGGCCAATAGATTTAATTCAAGCCTTAAAGAGAATTAAAAATGAGAATGTGTTTTTAATTTTTGTTGGTGACGGAGAATTAAGGATTTCAATGGAAAGATTAATATTGGAGTCTGGATTAGTGGAGAGAGTTTTATTGACAGGTTTTATTAATCAAAGCGAAATTCCTCATTACTATAAAGCTGCTGATATTTTTGTTATGTGTTCTGGAATTGGTGAAACTTGGGGTTTGTCAGTCAATGAGGCAATGAATTTTGGTTTGCCAGTAATTATTTCTGATGTTTGTGGTTGTGTAGATGATTTAATAATTAGAGGTGTGAATGGTGATGTTTTCGAAACTGGTAATGTTATCGAGTTGTCTGATTTGCTTGAAAAATATGTCAATACTTCCGTGGGTCAAAGAGAATTAATTGAAGCATCTTCTATAAATAAGGTGAGTGAATTTAGTTATGGCAAAATAATTGCAGGACTGGAGAAATTAATTGTCAACTAAAATAAGCTTTACTCTTTGTCATAGGGATTGAATTATTGTTATCATCCTTTTTGTAATTAATGATTAGTAATAAGTAATAATTCGTTAGACTTTTATTATTTATTTCCAAGAATTATTTGTCTTGCGTGAATTGATTAATGTTAATAATTGGTAATTAATTTTTTTGATTAATTACTTTAGTAATATTGGTTGGCAATTTTAATAATTGCATTAATATTTTATTTAAACTTATAATACGATAAAAAGATGATTGTTTTAGGAATAAACGCCTACCATGCAGATGCCTCGGTAGCCATTTTGATCGATGGTAATCTTATTGCAGCTACCGAAGAAGAGCGTTTTACACGTACCAAACATTGGGCAGGGTTTCCGGTTCAAGCGATTGCTTTTTGCTTAAAAGAAGCTGGGGTTTCTCTAAATGATGTTGATTACATCTGTATAGGGCGTGATCCCAAAGCGAAGTTCAAGAAAAAATTAGCGTTTATGCTGCAGTCACCGATTCACGTATTGAAGTACGCTAAGAATCGGTTTGTGAATGCAAAAAAAATCAACAGCATTGCGGTTGAATTACAGAAGGTGGATGCCTCTGTTTCTATTGCTAACTTGGAAGCGAAGATTCAAAACGTCGAACACCATCGGAGTCACTTGGCATCCGCATTTTATCCTTCGCCGTACGAGGAGGCCGCTATTCTGTCTATCGATGGAGCCGGTGATTTTACTACAACGATGTTGGCACGCGGTAAAGGCACACACATTGAGGTATTGGGCGACATCGATTTTCCACACTCTGTGGGTGTTTTTTATACCGCGATGACTCAGTTGTTGGGGTTTCCATATTACGGTGATGAATACAAAGTCATGGGATTGGCGCCATACGGAGAACCAAAGTATGTTGATTTGTTGCGCGATGTTGTAGATTTAATTCCTGATGGATTATTCCGCTTGAATTTGAGTTACTTCCAGTCGCCCCACAAAGGCTACGTTTATTATTCTGATGATTTCATGCCCTTGGTGCATTCATTGTTCAATGAGAAGATGGAGTCAAGATTCGGAAAGGTTAGAAAGAAGGAGGAGGAATTGACCCAGTACCATAAAGATTTGGCTGCCTCGGTACAGCGATATACTGAAGAGATTATTTTTCACGTATTGAATTATCTGCATAAGAAGACTGGATTAACCAAAGTGTGTATAGCCGGTGGTGTTGCACAGAACAGTGTAGCCAATGGTAAGATTACGCGACATACTCCTTTTACAGAAGTATATATTCCTAGTGCTGGACATGATGCAGGAATTAGTATGGGCAGTGCCTATTGGGTGCATCACATGGTTGCCAAACAATCAAGGAGTGAGGCCGTATTTAATGCAAATACAGGATGCCATTTCACCAATGAATACATCAAAGCGGAATGTGATCGATTAAACCTCAACTACCGCGAGCTGAAAGATGAAGAATTATACCCGGTTGTGGTAAAGTGTTTAACCAATGGCGGCGTAGTGGGGTGGTTCAATGGCCCAGCCGAATTTGGTCCCAGGGCACTAGGTGGGCGTTCCATCATTGCAGATCCACGTCGCAACGATGCCAAAGAAATACTCAATTTAAAAATCAAACGCAGAGAGAGTTTCAGGCCATTTGCTCCTAGTATATTGAAGGAAGAGGTAATCAATTGGTTTGAATTGGACGAGCCGGTTCCTTTCATGGAAAAAGTATTCCCAATTCGTGCCGAGAAACGCGCTGAAATCCCTGCAGTTACCCATGCCGATGGATCTGGTAGGTTACAAACAGTTGATAAGGCACATTCCAAGCGTTACCATGAATTGATTTCTGCTTTTTTTAAAGAAACAGGTGTCCCCATTTTGTTAAATACCTCATTCAATGAGAATGAACCCATTGTTAACGAGCCCATCGAAGCCATCAACTGTTTTCTCAGAACCAATATGGATATGCTGGTGATGGAGAATATCGTTGTGGAGTCTCGTGAACTCAAGAAAGCATAGTTTTTTTTGAAAAAAGCCTTTGAAGTAACTGTCCTAGGGACATCGTCGGCTACGCCAACGAAATACCGACATCCGAGTGCACATTATTTGCGTTTGGAGGGCAGTTACTTGTTGTTGGATTGTGGGGAAGGGACACAAAGGCAGCTATCGAGATACGGCCTCCGAACCCAAAGGATTTCCCATGTGTTCATTACCCATTTGCATGGTGATCACTATTTTGGATTGCCCGGGTTGATTACTTCCATGGCTTTATTTGGAAGAACTGAACCATTGGTTGTGGTAGGTCCCCCCGCCTTGGAGAGCATCATCAAAGGGCTTATTACGGAAAGTAACTCCACTTTGCCCTATGATTTAGAGTTTGTAAAAACGCAATTTGATACCATAGAAACGGTGGCGATCGGAGATAATTTTGAAGTCATATCCGTTCCGTTGAAACATCGGGTTCCGTGCACAGGTTTTTTGGTGAAAGAGAAAGGTCCTGAACGTCGATTGGATGTTGATGCCTGCGTGAAACATCAAATTCCCATGGAATTTTACGAATCTTTGAAATGGGGTGAGGATTATACGTCCATTGTGGGAAAGGTCATTCCCAACAATCAATTAACCACCGAAGGTCACCGCAATCGAACCTACGCGTATATCACGGATACCATTTTTGATCCAGATTATGTTGTGCCAATTGTACAAGGGGCGGATTTGTTATACCATGAAGCCACATTTTTACATGATCGCGTAGCCAGGGCCCAAGAAACCCATCACTCTACATCTTTGCAGGCCGCGGAGATTGCCAAAGCGGCCAAAGTAAGGCAATTGTTGATCGGTCATTTCAGTGCGAGATACAAAGATGCGGAGCCTTTGTTGACTGAGGCACGTACCATTTTCGCCGATACATTTGAAGCGGTAGAGGGACGGATTACAATTATTTAATTTGCAAAAAAAAAATGATGCCCAAAATTATTGATAAAAATTACTTTTTCGGATTAGATTCATTAAGGGCGTTAAGTTTATTACTAGTTGTTATCAGTCATGTTTTTTTTGATGATGGTAGCGAAATAGATAAGTTGAAATTGGGAGCAATCGGAGTTGATGTTTTTTTTGTGATTTCAGGTTTTTTAATCACAACATTAATTTCCAAAGAGTTGATTATTCATGGAAAATTTGATTTGAAATCGTTCCTAATTAGAAGGGCATTTAGGATTCTCCCGGTCGTATGCTTATTCTCAATGGTTTTAATCAGTCTTAATTTTATTTATAAACTCAACTTGTCATTTAATTCAATTGCCTCAGGATTGTTATTTGTAAAAAATTTGCCTTGTTTTGAAGGTGTTTGGGAAAATGGTCACCTTTGGTCTTTGTCAGTCGAAGAACAATTTTATATAATTTTTCCTGTTGGGATTTATGTCATTGGTATAAAGAGGTATCTGTGGACATTGTGTGCTCTACTTTTTATTATTCCTTATTTTAGTTTTTGGTATTACGATTTAATTATTGCGCCTGGTGTTTTACATTATATAATTGGTATTTTTACAAATCTATTAGGCATGGGAACTTACATGATAATTATTGGGTCAATTGGAGGACTATTATTATTTAAATATCCTTCCGTCTTTGATTTTGTATATGAGATTAAAAATAAGAGTTTGATCTCCGCGGCGTTGTTTTTTTTAGTGATTTTAATTGCAACTCCCCAAATGAATCTCAGCTATATTCCCAATTTTTTATATAAGATATTTTTAGGAATTAGCGTATTGATTATAATATTGATTAATATATCTGCAGAAAAGGGAAATTTATTTTTTTGGGATAATCCTCTGCTAGTTTATTTGGGAAAACTATCCTACAGTCTCTACATCTGGCAACAATTGTTCACACACAATCAACCTTGGGGTGGTGGTATTTTTATTAATTTGATTTGTATGCTGTTGGTTTCAATGATTTCATATCATTTTGTGGAGCAAAAATTTATTGGATTCAGAAAATCGCTGGGATACTGATTTTATAAATCACCAATCTACGTACACGAGATTAAAAAACTACACACTCCCTAACTTCGTGCAAAACTCTCCCGCGTGCGGGCGCGAGCAATGGGTCTCGCGGTGTTATTTTCGTTGGGATTCATCATGGCCAAACGAAAAAGTAGCAAAGACAACCGCCCAGATTTTCTGCGCGACAATGGAGATCGCATCGAAAAGATTTCCGCCAATGATATTTGGTCGGCCATTACCCTAAAGCATGAGCCCACCCGCAAAGTTGTGGGATTTCTTTTGGTCGTTTTCTCGGCCGTGCTCGCCATTGCTTTTACCTCCTTTTTCTTTTCTTGGAAGCTCGATCAGAGCCTAATGACCCGCAGCGATGATGGTTTGTCGTACTTTAACGGCAGTGCCAAAAACGCCATGGGATATTACGGTGCCAAGCTGGCGTTTCAGTTTGTGCACAACGGATTTGGTTTGGCGGCCTACGCCATTTTGCCTTACATCGCCCTTACGGGGTTATACCTGTTGTTCGATTACCGTCCGTTTTCTTTGCTGCGCATCGCGGTGCATTCCATCCTTTTTACGGTTTGGTTTTCCCTTTTCTTGGGCTTCGCTTTGCGATGGTGGCCTTTGTTGAGTGGCTCGTTTGGGTTTTTCGGCAATCAGCAAATTGAAGCCGCCATTGGGGGTGTGGGGTCGTTTTTCTTTCTAGCGGCCTATGCCGTGGCCTA
>JACCDW010347935.1_pt1 | contig 27735 bp, 25 predicted proteins | sample 7449781 | NCBI WGS metagenome assembly JACCDW01 (sample SAMN15323449, study PRJNA562643) | freshwater metagenome | isolation source: river surface water | place: USA:Blue River Watershed | collected 2017-08-18
ACATTGAAATGGGAAGCAATAGGTGATTCTACACGAAAACAAATGATATCGACAGGCAAGGGGCGAACGACATGTTCATGGTACATGCCAGACGGGCAGCACATTTTGTATGCTTCTACCCACCAAGGAGCTGAGTCTTGTCCTCCTGTTCCAGAGAAAAAGCCGGGTCAATATGTTTGGCCTTTGTATACAGATTATGATATTTATGTTGCTGATTTAAATGGGCAAATCAAGTTTCCACTTACGCAATCACCAAGGTATGATGCCGAAGCCACCGTTAGCCCAAAGGGAGATAAAATTGTTTTTACCAGTTTAAGAAATGGAGATTTGGATTTGTATACCATGGATATAGATGGAAAAAATGTAAAGCAAATCACGAGTACTTTGGGATATGATGGCGGAGCAACGTTTTCACCAGATGGGACCAAAATTGTTTGGAGAGCATCACGGCCCACACAAATGGAGGACATTAGAAAATACAAGGACTTATTGAACCAAGACTTGGTAGAACCATCAAACTTGGAAATTTTTGTTGCCAATGCAGATGGAAGTGATGCCAAGCAAATTACCCATTTGGGCAATGCCAATTGGTCTCCCACGTTTACACCAGACGGTAAATCGATTTTGTTTTGTAGCAACTATAAAAGCAATATTGGTTTTCCTTTCAATATGTTTTTGGTAAATATCGAATCCGGTAAAGTAGAACAAGTAACCTACGATACGGAGTTTGATTCTTTTCCTATGTTTTCTCCGGATGGAAAGAAATTGGTTTGGTGCAGTAATCGTCACAACGGAAGAACAAGAGATACCAATATTTTTATTGCGGATTGGAAATGATTTGGACCGAAGAACAATTGGATTTTTTCGCTGAAAAGAAATATTTGATTGTAGATCAATTCTTGTTTCCAGCGGAAATCGCGGCCTTGAGAAAAATGGCCGATGAAGGATTGCATTCAGGTCAATTCAAGGAAGCAGGTGTGGGTAAAGGATCAGAGCAACGAGTAGTCAAAACGGAAAGAGGGGATTGGATTTACTGGCTAGACGCGCAGAGCGATAGTGCAGCGATTCAAGTGTATTGGGATAGAATTAACCAAGTTCAAAGTGTTATCAATCGCAATTTTTACTTGGGTTTGAATGATATGGAGGCTCACTTGGCTGTATACCAGTCGGGAGGTTTTTATAAGAAACACAAGGATCGTCATCAAATTTCCTCAACCCGAAGAGTTTCTTTTGTGTTGTACTTGAATGAAACTTGGAAAAAGAATGATGGTGGAGAATTGATGATTTATTTGGATGGTGAAACGGTAGAAGTGGAGCCAATATCTGGCAGACTAGTTGTCTTCATGTCAGAATTGGAACATGAAGTTTTAGAAACCCAGGTTAATCGATACTCGATAACCGGATGGGCGCACCAAAGAGAATTGATATAAGTAATAATTATTGATAGGAGTGGAATCGTTCCTGCAGTATTTTTACCGAGTAAGATATCTTACAGTAAACACGCTAATTTTTTAATCATGAGTACAATAGCGAATGTACATGCCCGACAAATTTTGGATTCCAGGGGCAATCCAACAGTAGAAGTAGAAGTGATCACAGCAGAAGGCGTGATGGGAAGGGCTGCGGTACCCTCTGGTGCATCAACAGGAATGCACGAGGCCGTTGAGTTACGTGATGGCGACAAGTCGCGATACCTTGGGAAAGGAGTTGAGCGCGCGGTACAAAATGTTGTATCGTCGTTGAACGAAGCTTTGCAAGGCGCTTCCATTTTTGAACAGAATTTAATTGACCGTGCAATGTGTAGCATTGACGGTTCAGACAACAAAGCCAATTTAGGCGCCAATGCGATTTTAGGTGTTTCTTTGGCTGTATCACATGCAGCGGCGAACACTGTAGGTTTGCCTTTGTATCGTTATGTTGGAGGTGTAAATGCAAATACGCTTCCCATTCCATTGATGAATATCATCAATGGAGGAGCGCATGCCGATAACAAAGTTGACGTACAGGAGTTTATGATTGTTCCAGTTGGAGCAGAGCGTTTCTCTGAGGCTTTGCGCATGGGAGCAGAAGTTTTTCATCACCTAAAAGCGGTGTTGAAAAAGCAAGGCCACATGACCAATGTAGGTGATGAAGGTGGATTTGCTCCCAATTTGGCAAGCAATGAAGATGCACTTAAAGTTGTCATGCAGGCCATTGAGGCGGCGGGATACAAACCGGGTGAAGACATTTGTATCGCTTTGGATTGTGCATCGACTGAGTTTTACAATGCTGAGAAAAAAATGTATCAACTTGAAAGTACTGGAGAATCGTTGACCAGTGCGGACATGGTAGGTGTTTGGGCTGATTGGTGTAAGCGTTACCCCATTGTAAGTATTGAAGATGGTTGCTCTGAAGACGATTGGGATGGATGGAAATTGATGACTGAAACTTTAGGTGATAAAGTTCAATTGGTCGGAGATGATTTGTTTGTAACCAATGTCAATCGTTTGGCCAAGGGTATCAATGAAGGTATTGCCAATTCTATTTTGGTTAAAGTGAATCAAATTGGAACTTTGACAGAAACCATCGATGCAGTTAATATGGCGCACAGATCGGGTTACACGAGTATCATGAGTCATCGTTCTGGAGAAACAGAAGATACAACCATCGCAGATTTGGCCGTTGCATTGAATACCGGTCAAATAAAAACTGGTTCAGCTTCAAGAAGTGACAGGATTGCAAAGTACAATCAGTTGTTGCGTATTGAGGAGCAATTGGGTAAGATGGCCTACTATCCTGGAAAGAATTTCCCATTTATGCCGTAATAGTAAATCAGTGAATCGGTAGATTGGTTTTTAGTTTAAAATCCTGGGATTTGTCCTGGGATTTTTTTTTACAACAAAGACAATATTCCAAGTATTGCCAATACCAGAATAACCCCAAGCAAAAGCGATTGCAACAATTTGTTTCTCCATTCTTTTTGGGTAGGTTGAATGGAAAGCCAAAATGGGGTAGGTGCTCCCGAAGGAAAAATCGACCAACTGATCAATCCTACAGAAATGGTTATTGTACCTACAATCAAAGTTCTTGATTCTTCGAAATTCAGTTGGAAAACTTGAAAGTTGAATGGGAAAATATATTCGTAAAGTAGCGTTCCCAAGAGCGATGTCACCATCACGATGATTTGTGTCCAAGGACCAATTGAAGGAAACATCCAACGCAGAATATAGAATGGTGCAACCCCAGCGGATATGGCAAAAACAAAATGACTTAAAGGCAATAATTTTTGACTTTGAAAAGCGATTAAAGATGCAATACCAAGAAGCAGAAGTAGTGTTGTTCGAGATTTCCAAACCGAAGCTTGAGAATCATTGATTACCATAGCGGCTCCCCAATTGGAGTATGCCAAAACTTGAACCGTCATTAGTCCAACTACCACAGACATCAACAATACATGTATTTCTTGGGGTACCCAATTGAAAATCCCAACCCAATAGGAGGATGCTTTTTGGTTAACCAAAAGGCTCGCTGTGATAGCAACAAGGATAGTTGCTATGGCATTGGCGCATGCAGCGACTATCGCACTTTTTCTAGCTGCATGTTGTCTGTCTACTCCAGTAAAGCGCGAGGTTTCAACACTGCCACCATCAAACTGATTGGTAGACCACCATTGAAATCCAATGTAGAACAACCAATGCTGCCATCCCGCTGATTGATTGGGAAATAAGTCAGCGAAAGATGTTTCGGGATGTTTAGGAAGTAATGGAATCCAAACAAAAAAGGCGATCAATAACAAGAAAATCAGATAAAGGACAAATACGCCAAGATCCCATTTGACTTGAAAATCTAGACTATTTATCAAGATGATAAGTGCCAAGGAGGTGGTAATAAAAATCAAGGCAGTGGTATAATCCAAAAAGGCCAAGTCTGTTAGTAGTTTGGCAAAAGTGATAAGACCGAAGGCCATCAAAAAACCAGTTACCAAAACGCCAACATAGTAGCGTCTAAAATGAAATAGAATTTTACCGCCAACTGAGGGGAACCTTTCCAAGTAAAAAAGATTGTCATGGCTCAGTTGTAATTTATTCCAGAGCGGAGCAAATAATATGGGAATGATAAAACTACCGAGCAAACTTGACCAGAAAATCCACATTCCAGACCAGCCGGATGCTTGCAGAACCTCAAAATAGAGTTGTCCTTGTGAAAATGATTGGGCTATTATAAAAAGAGAAACCCCTGATAACCACCAGGGGATGAATCTCTTGAAACGAAACAAAGACTGTTGCACAGCCTAAATTTTATCCGCGCTTGGCGTGTTTGAAGCTGTAGTAGGTTACAAAGAAGTAACCGATGGTCAACATCAAGTGGAATGGGAACAAACCGAAATCCACGTAATAGAATGCCAAAACCAAACCGGTCATGAAGTACAATACCATAAATGCTTCAACGAAAGTCAATGGAGCAATTTTCACAGCACGGTATTTCTTGTCGGTCCAAGTTCCTTTTTTACCTGTTGAAATGGCAAATTTGGGTGTACGAACAAAAGCCGATTTCTTTCCTGTTAATCCCTCCATTACAGCAACGGCATTGTGTAAACTCAATCCCATGGATACAGAAAGGAAAGCAGGGAAGTCGATAACAAAGCGACCGAATTTTTGGAAGAATGGAGCAGGTGGACGACTCACCCAATAGAAATAAGCCAGAATAAAGAAACTGGCCAAGAATGCAGTTGCAGCCAAGAATAAATTTTGTATCAATTGGTTGTCTTCAAATTCATTCTTGATGATAAGCATGGGAAGACTCAACAATGAACATCCTAAAATGGATAGGAAAACCACGGAGTTCAATAAGTGAAATGCGCCATGAACTTTGGTTCCGAAAGATAGATTTTTGGCTTTAACTACTTTGCCCATGTTCTTCATGGTACATTCTGCAGCGCCTTTGGTCCATCTGAATTGTTGCGCTTTCAACGCATTCATTTCAGCAGGAAGTTCTGCCGGAGATCCAATTTCGGGTAGGTAAACAAATTCCCAACCTTTCAATTGAGCACGGTAGCTCAAATCCAAATCCTCAGTGATGGTATCACTCTCCCAACCACCGGCGTCAGCAATGGTAGACTTGCGCCAAACACCGGCAGTTCCGTTAAAGTTGATGAAATGATGATCCATATTGCGACCCATTTGCTCAACAGTAAAGTGAGCATCTAAGCCGAAGGCTTGCAAGCGAGTCAACAATGAGTAATCCTCGTTCAAATGCTCCCAACGTGTTTGAACAACACCTACTTTGTCATGCAAATAGAAGAAGGGGATGGTTTGTCTCAAGAAATCTACGCGTGGAATAAAGTCAGCATCGAAGATGGCTACAAATTCCCCTTTACAAAATTCCAATCCATAGGCCAAAGCACCAGCTTTGAATCCTGTATTTTTTTCTCTTTTTACTTGTACGATATCAATTCCTTTGGCTTTCCATTCCTCTACTTTCTTACGACCCACTTCCAAGGATTCATCTGTACTGTCATCGAGCAACTGGATTTCCAATTTGTCTTTGGGATAATCAAAAGCGCATACAGCATCAATCAAACGTTCGATAACATAAAGCTCATTGTAAACCGGTAATTGAACGGTAACATGAGGCCACTCATTGTCCGCAATAACGGGCTTTTGAAGTTTGCGACGATAGCTTCTTGTGAACTGAATGGCCAAATTGAGTTGAACCAAACTGTACAAGAAAATAAATACCAGACAAACGCCATAAATGGCAAGCGCGGTGTAAGCTAAATTTTCCAATGAGTGTGTTTTAAAAAGTTAAGGGACAAAAGTAAATCAATTCTGTTGGATTTGGTTGATTCTAGCAAGGATACCTGACCACAATTTTAATCGTTGCTGATACCCCCACTCAATAATCGCATCTACCTCATTTTTCTTCGCTGCATCATCATTGATTAACTCTTGGGTCATTTGCTCGGACAATTGGCCATGGTGGTCGCCATCCAACTCGATGTGTCTTTTGAGATAATATATGAAGGTATCCAAATGAGCTCCTGAGTTTTGGAGTTCTTCAACCATGGAAATGAACATACCTGGAATCAAATCTTCACGCCCATAGGTGAACAAAGCGGCACGCTCATGTAGCGATTTTGTTTCGATTTGGTTCATTGTAGCCAAGACAAAATCTTGGGCTTCTTGAGGCGCATTGCAATGTTTAAGTGCGTCAGCAACAGTCTCTCCCTTTTGAAGCAATTGAATAAAGTGACGAATAGTCTCCGTATTGGCTCCACACTGATCCATGGCCTGCAAGTACAATTCAAAGTGACTAACGTAGCCACCTTGAGGATGAATATCACTTTCCTCTCCAAGAACTATTTCATTGATGAAAAATCGGGTAGTGGGTGATCCTTTGGGCATCCAGGGATGAGACATGCCTGTTAAATCTCTTTGCAATGATTTGAGAAGTGACATAAAATCCCAAACGGCAAACACATGAGATTCCATAAAAACATGAATGTCCTGCAAGGAGGACATTCTTTGGTACATGGGATGATGCACCAATTGGTCTTTTGAAGTAGTGGCTAGCATAATTTTAATTTCGAAGCGAAACTAGAACAGCATCAATTAAACAAGGTGTAAATTATCGACCTTCTACATGAAGAATACGTGTATATTTTTTCATGGATCTAAGTGTCAAGAAAATGACGAATGAAACCAAAACCGCTTTGGTCCAAAATGGCGTCATGATATGTTGCCAATCTGTGAATCCGAAGTGCATGTAGTTTTTGAAAATATCCAACAATGCCATTGATAAAAAGATGGCAAAGAATCCATTGTATTCTCTTTTCAAAACATTTTTCAAAGAGAATTCCCATGTAGGTGATTTCCATTTGGACAACGCTGGAATAAAGGCGGGTGTTTTGGCCGCCCAATCCAAGTATACTTGACCAAATTTTCCTCTCAAGAAAAACTCTTCAGCAAACATGATGCGCTCATAATAGATCCAATACATCAAGCAGCAAACCAAGGTAAACCACCAATTGCCAACATAAATGATGATTCCAAACCACATGAAAAAATTGCCTAGATACAAGGGGTGACGAACCGTGCTGTAAATCCCAGTTGAGTTTAACACCTCCGCAACTTGGCCTTCTTTGGTATTTCTGCCTGATGTGCCACGAGGGACATAACCGATGGCAATAGCGCGAATAAACAAGCCGAGAAGTGAAATTGCAATACAAATCCATGCAGTAGTTTCATCAAAAACGGAAAGATGCTCGTCCCATCCCATTCCAATGACAATTGCTGCCATTGCATATAATGCCAAAGGGAAATAAGATCTTCCTTTAAATAACCAATTACCGGTCTTGTCAAATTCTTCTATTAATGCCATGCCGCAAATGTAATCATGAAAACCCCTAGATGGGACATTGATTTATTGATGAATGGCTTTCAAAAGTTCATCTTTAGAAATGATTCCTTCATGTCTCCAAACTTCAGTTCCTTTTTTGTAAAGAATGAGGGTAGGTAGTACCGTTACTTTTTTTGTATTGGCGATATGCTTATTCTCATCAACATTGATCTTTTGAATTTTCAACTTTTCATTTTCAGAAGCAATCTCTTCCAAAATAGGTTTCATTTTTTTACAAGGCGCACACCATGGCGCATAAAAGTCGACCAAGGTCAATTCTGATAGAGCAATTGTTTGGCTAAATTCTGTTTCACTCATTCCTTCTCCTTTCGCAGCGCTGCCTTCTAGAGGTAGATTGTCTCTGCCCCAAGCCATAATTCCACCTTTGAGCTCAATTACTTCACTGAAGCCATTGTTTCTAAGCTCACGGGCTGCAGACGAGCTTCTCCCTCCTGAAAGACAATAGACAAGTACGGGTTTTGATTTGTCTAAAGAGGCAACCTGACGTCTGTAGTCAGAACCATTGTAATCCAAATTCATGGCTCCGGAAATATATCCACCTTGGAATTCTTCTGGAGTGCGCACGTCTATCAATTGCGCATCTTTTTTTGTTTCAATCAATTGCGCAAAAGTTTTGGCATCTACTTGAGTAGACTGGCTATTTGAATTTTGACAGGCAACCAACAGAATGATTGCAGAAAGTAAGGCGTAGAAAGTTCTCATGATGCAAATATCACGTTACACGGAAAGAAAGTTTGGTGATAAATGACACAAATTCAAATTATTTTTTAATTACATAAGAATCTTATGTATATTTGTCTTATGCATTCAAGTGAATTACTAAAAGGAACATTAAAAACCATCGTCATGAAAGTCCTCAAAGAGGGAGGGCGTATGTATGGTTATGAACTCGTTCAACGGGTAAAGGAGATTTCAGAGGATACCATTCAAATTACTGAAGGTGCCCTGTATCCATTGTTACACGCATTGGAATTGGCGGGCGAATTAAAAACCGAGAAGGAAATGATTGGCAAGCGGGTAAGAAAGTACTATTCACTGACGCCTCAAGGAAAAACAGAAACAAAGGCTAGGGTGAAGGAATTGGAAGCCTTTATTGAAACACTCAAAATTATTTTGGAGTGGGAAAAAAACAAGGTCCATGCGTAATTGGACAGACGAGGAAATCAACTGGTTGGAACAGCAACTGGAGCGAGAGGGTATCGATAACGTTGAATGGAAAGAGAGTCTATTGGATCACATCTGTAGCGTCATTGAAGAGAAGAATACGCAAGTAACCATCGAAGAAGAATATCAAGCAGTAAAACATTTATTCATTCACGAAGAATGGAATAATATCAATCAAATAATCAAAGAACAAATGGAAAATCAGAAAATCAAATTGGTCACTCGATCATTAAAAGTCGTTGCTGCGGTAAGCGCTTCCCTATTACTAATGGGCTCAGCATTGAAGTTATTGCACGCTCCTGGTGCATCTTTTTGTCTTTGGTCAGGAGTAGTCATTTTTGGTTTGTTTGGGGGACCCTTACTCGCTTTTGGTTATTTCAAAACCGATCAAAAGAAGATGGAATGGCTACTCTTGTTTTTATCCACCTTTTTTATTGCGCGATTTGGCTATGGAGTGATGGCCAGGGTCAGTCAGTGGTCGGATGCCGCTTGGATTATGATCTTAGCGATAGCGGGATTTGCATTGGTTTTTATGCCATTGAACTTCGTGCATCAATGGAGAAACAACGAAAATAAATTGAAAGTGATTTGGCAGCATGCCATGATGCTTATGGTTTGCGTGATGCTTTTTACGCTATTTAATTTGCAAAAGTTATAATTAGAACTGAATCACTTGAGGAAAAGTGAAACCTTGAATTCCAGCAGCGCCGAGTTCAGTTCCCATTCCTGATTTCTTCAAACCTCCAAAGGGCAGGTGAGGAGTACTCTTGACAATATTATTAAATACGATAGAAGGCTCATGAATCAGATGGGCCTTCTTCATCCATTGCTCGGGATTATTGGTATAAATACAAGTGCCCAAGGCATAGTACTCATGCTGTCTCCATTCCAAGCAAGATTTCATATCAGACCAAGGCATTAGCACTGCCAATGGTCCAAATGTTTCTTCTTGCCAGAGAATGTTATTGGGATGATCAATTGAAACAACAGATGGGCTGCACAAAGCTTGAGAACGAACCATTGGAACGATGACTTCAGCGCCTTGGGCAATTCCTTTTTTGTATTGCTTTTCTAAATTTTCTGCGGCATCGACGTTGACTAACGGACCGATAAACGTATCGGCATCCAAGGGGTCTCCCAATTTCAATTGTTTGAGTCTTTCTACCAATGCAATTTGCACTTCATGCCAGCGCGATTCATGCACCAAAATCCTTTTGGCAGCGATGCAGCTTTGGCCACTGTTGTTGAATCGGCCCTGAATTATGCCATCAATGCTTTTCAGCAAATCAGCGTGTTCATCAATAATCATTGCATTGGAGCCACCCAATTCCAAAACGGAAATTTTGATATTTCGCCCTGCCAATGCGGCAACGCTTCTTCCCGCGGATTCAGAGCCCGTTAATGACACCCCAGCCACAGCAGGATGCGAAAGCACTTCGTCTACTTGATGCGATGCTATTTTTAAAACTTGAAAAAGGCCTTCATTCATCCAAGCGTTTTGAATGGCTTGTTCAATCAAAAGAGCGCATCCTGTAACGTGTTGACTGTGCTTTAACAAGACTGTGTTTCCCGCCAAAAGAGCTGGGATGGCAAATCGAAATACTTGCCACATTGGAAAATTCCAAGGCATTATTCCCAACCATACACCATATGGCTTCCGAAAAATGGTGACCTTTTCTTGTTGAGTCCAAATTTGTTCCGGTGCCAAGTACTGATTGGCCTTTTCAGCATAATGAAGACACAGTGAAATGCACTTGTCTATCTCCGCAATGCCTTGCGAAATGGGTTTTCCCATCTCGCGCGCCATCATTTCAGCCCAAATCTGCTTATTACCTTGAACAATGCCCGTTAGTTGATGCAGGCCATGGACACGCTCATCAACTGACCAACGACTCCATTTGGCTTGGGCCTTCTCTGATCGTTTTATTTTTTGAAGAATATCATCAGAGGTATCGTTGTCATATTTGGCAACCAAGGTCTGACGATATGGATCAATCGAACGAAGCATTTAACCTTTGAAACCTAGAGTTTGATTTAATGATGATGGAAGTTCGGGCAACAATGAACGGTGAACCATGAAACTGGTCAACTCTGCAAAGCCATTGAAAATATAATGTTTCATGGCAGCCTCGCGCAAATATCCTTTTCCAGTGCTACCACCTGTTCCACTACGCATGCCAATCATTCTGTGAACCATATTCATGTGTCTCCATCTCCAAGTAGCCAGCAATTCATCTATATCCAAAAGATGATTGATGATTCGATAAGGATTTTGGAATATCGGCATGTCGCGGTACAATGAGATCAACATGGTAGCTCTTCGAGCCTTTAATGAGAGACTTTGACCCTCTGTCTCTTGAAAAAACATTTGATCAAACCATTCCATATTTCCTTTTTCCTCTTCGCGAAGAGTGCCTTCGTAAATACTTCTGTAGGTCTTCCAAAAATCACCTTCGCTTCCAATTTCCACCGAATCAAAGAATGGCATTCGAGACAACCAAGCGTCAATCAATGAAAGCAGGGAAGTATGGTTTGACAAATTTTGGATGTGTTGCAAATCTTTTTGATTGAGCTGACTGGTGTAATATGATTGACCATGACGGTTCTCCATTTTCAGACCCAATATGCCTTCCAATTCTTTGAACTGTATGCTTTGGAATCCAGACGCTGGACGAAGAAGATCACGAAACTCCAAAAAGTCTTGCGGAGTCATTGTTTCTAATATATCCACTTGATGCACCAACACGCGTAAGATCTCAACCACGCGATTCATCCTGCGCACAGATGTGGCAATCTCAGGATCATTGTCATTGATGGTGGGTGAGGAAAAGATGGTATGGATGGAGCGAACTTCAAATAAAATTTGTTTGAACCAAAGTTCATACGCCTGATGGATAACGATAAAAAGCATTTCATCATGGGCATGTTTGCCCACTTTATCGCTTTCCAATTCTTGTGCGTTTAGCACTTTGTCTAATTGTAAATAAGAAGAGTAATACATAATGCAATGTTAGTGTTGATTGTTCAGATTGATTTTGATTTAGGTCAATCTTTTTTTCGCGGACGTTTTACAGAGAACAATTGAGCGGGTTTGTGCAATACGCCACTTTGCTTTTCCTCAAGTGGCGTGACCGTATCCGTTCGCAAAATGTTCTTTCTAAAATTCCTTTTGTCCAACTTTTTGTCCAGGATAATTTCGTAAAGTTTCTGAAGTTGTGACAAGGTGAATTTTTCTGGAAGCAACTCAAATCCTATGTGGTCCGCCATTAATTCATGTCTCAAAACTTTTAAAGCCTCACCTACAATCTCGTTGTGATCAAAAGCAAGATTTGGAATTTTGTAAACATCTACCCATTGGGCTTTTTTGGCGAATGATGCGGCTTGGGGATTAAAGTCGTCCATCTTTACCAAAGAGTAATATCCAACAGTAATGACGCGTCTTTCCGGATGTGTTCTGAAGCTTCTCAACCAATCTCTATCCTTGAGTCCAGATACTCTATTTGGATCTCCAAAAGCATGGAATTGTTTCAAGTAAATTCCCTCTAAACTGGTTAGTTCATTCAATATACGCTCTGCTGCGGAGTCTAGCCCTTCATCATCGCGAACCAAATCACCGGGAACGGCTTTTTGCGGTTTGATAATGGATTTTCCTTCAGGTTGCTTTTGTTCAATAAGCAAAACCTTAAGTTCATCATCATCAAAACCAAATACAACACAATCCACCGAGATATCCATGAGCGCAATCAAATTTTGGCGAAATTAAGCGATGTTAATAAATAGTTAGTGTAGAATATACACTTAGTGGAGATATTGTTATATTTACAACATGAATACATCTGGAATAAAGAGAATTGGCGTGCTCACCAGTGGAGGTGATGCCCCTGGTATGAATGCCGCTATCCGTGCGGTTGTGCGTGCATGTGTTTTTCATAACATTGAGGTGGAGGGAATTTTTCAAGGGTATACAGGATTGATGAATGGTGATTTCAAGCGATTGAATGAACGCTCTGTTGCAAGAATTTTGGGCAGAGGGGGCACCATTTTGAAAAGTTCACGTTGCAAAGAATTTTATGAAGCTGAAGGCAGGGCCATGGCTGCTGCTCAAATCAAGAAACATGGTGTTGACGCCTTGATTACAATTGGTGGGAATGGTACATTTACCGGAGCGCATTTGTTGTACCAAGAACATGGTATTCCAGTGATGGGCATTCCAGGTTCCATTGATAATGATTTATATGGTTCAGATCACTGCATTGGTTTTGACACAGCGACCAATACCGTGGTTGATGCGGTGGATAGAATTAGAGATACCGCGACATCTCACAATCGACTGTTTTTTGTGGAGGTTATGGGACGTAATTCCGGCTTTATTGCACTCAAATCAGGTATTGCAGCAGGAGCCATAGCGATTGTTTTACCGGAAGACGAGATGAGCGTTGATGAGTTGGTGGATACGCTAAAGGCCAGCGAGGAAAGCGGAAAGTCGAGCTCGATTGTACTTGTGGCTGAAGGTAGCAAGAGCGGTGGAGCCTATGAAATTGCAAAGAAGGTGACGGAGAAATACGCTGAGTATGATACCCGTGTATCTGTGTTGGGTCACTTACAAAGAGGAGGTGCCCCCAGTTGTTATGACCGAGTAATTGCCAGTAGAATGGGAGTTGCAGCGGTGGAAGGAATTTTACAAGGAAGGAAAGATGTGATGGTAGGGATCGTCAATGATAACGAGTCCTATACGTCTTTAGAGGAATCCATTACGCGTCGAAACATGCCGAACCGTGATGAATTACGTATAGCACGCATATTATCTATTTAAAAAAATTGACATGAAAAAAATTGCCATTAACGGATTTGGTCGCATTGGAAGAATGTGCTTCCGTAGTTTAATTGAAAAAGAAAATGTAGAAGTTGTAGCCATCAATGATTTGACAGATGTCAAAACTTTGGCTCATCTTTTAAAGTATGACAGCGTTCACGGACGTGTAAAAGCAGATGTATCTGCGGATGGAAACTTTTTGGTAGTAAACGGAAAGAAGATTGAAGTTTTGGCCATGAAAGATCCGAGCCAATTGCCATGGTCTTCCATGGGAATTGACATTGTGATTGAGTCAACAGGTATTTTCACAGACAAGGATGGTGCTGAGAAGCACATCGCTGCCGGCGCCAAAAAAGTTGTTATTAGCGCTCCAGCCACGGGTGGTGTTAAAACCATTGTATTGGGTGTCAACGACAATCAAATTGTTGAAACAGATGTGGTTTTGTCCAATGCTTCTTGTACGACAAATTGTTTGGCTCCAATGGCCAAGGTGTTGCACGACACATTTGGAATTGAGAAAGGTTATATCACAACAGTTCACGCTTATACTGCGGATCAACGTTTACAAGATTCTCCGCACAAAGATTTGCGCAGAGCAAGAGCTGCTGCTTTGAGCATGGTTCCAACTTCAACCGGCGCTGCAAAAGCAGTGGGAGAGGTGTTGCCTGAGTTGAAAGGTAAATTGGACGGCGTAGCTGTGCGTGTACCAACTCCGGATGGATCATTGACAGATTTGGTAGCTGTATTGAAGCGTGATGTAACCAAGGAAGAAGTAAATGCAGCGATTAAAAAAGCTGCTGAAAATGAGATGAAGGGTATCATTGAATATTGCACTGATCCCATTGTTTCAATTGATATTGTAGGAAATAAACACTCTTGTATTTTTGACGCAGATCTCACTTCTGTTAACGGCAACTTGGTAAAAGTGATGGGCTGGTATGATAACGAGGCTGGTTATTCTGAAAGAGTTGTTGAATTGGTATCTAAAATTTAAAAAAAGAAAACATGATTTTGATTGCAGACAGCGGTTCCACTAAATGCGATTGGGCCCTGATTGATCGAGAAGGTAAGCGTCTTGGAAATTTTGAGACGATGGGTCTAAACCCATACTTTCACAATGAGACGGTAGTTGAGAATTCTATCCGTGGAAATGCGCCTTTGGCATTGTATGCAGAGAAGGTAAAAGAAATTTATTTCTACGGTGCAGGTTCCAGCACAGACATTATGTGTGCTATTATCGAAAATGGATTGAAGAAAGTTTTTGTCAATGCCAAGATTATGGTTGACCATGATTTGGTGGGTTGTGCATACGCAACTTATGATGGCGAAAATTGTATCTCATGCATTTTGGGTACGGGTTCCAATAGCTGTTCATTTGATGGAAAAGAAATTCATGAGGAGGTTCCATCATTGGCATACATTCTTGGTGACGAAGCTTCTGGAAGTTACTTTGGAAAAATTCTTTTGCGAGAGTATTTCTACAGAAAGCTTCCTGCGGATTTAAAAGATGCTTTTGAAAAGACATTTTCTATCTCCAAGGATGAATTTATTTCACGTGTTTATCGTGAGCCGAATGCCAATGTTTTCTTGGCTAGCTTCACGCGATTCATAGGTGAGCATGCGCATCATCCACATGTGATCAATTGGGTGGTTCGTGGCATGCGCGAGTTTATCGACATTCACGTGAAGTGTTTTGACAATTGGGAAAATCAGCCTGTGCATTTCGTTGGTTCCATCTCACATTATTTCAAGCACTGTTTGGAAATCGCTGCACAGCAAGAAGGCATTCGATTGGGAAGAGTAATTAAGAAACCGATTGATGGTTTGGTAGAATACCATGTGAAATACGTATTCCCTCAAACTGTAGCATAAATGTTGGCCGCGTGTTTATTTGATTTGGATGGTGTTTTGGTGGATACTGCCAAGCATCATTACACCGCGTGGAAGCAATTGGCAGAGGATAAAATCGGTGTTGGTTTTACCCACGAGGACAATGAGGCACTCAAGGGGCTTTCTCGAGCAGAAAGCCTCTCTTATATTTTGTCCAAAACCTCTCGCGCTTTTTCTGAATCAGAGAAGTTGGCGATGATGGAGGAGAAGAACATCAATTATCTGTCATTGGTTTCTCAATTGACACCCAATGATTTGTTGCCAGGGGCCTTATCACTTTTGAAATCATTGAAAGAACATGGCATTAAATCAGCACTTGGATCAGCATCGAAAAATGCGCCGTTGATTATTGAGAAATTGGGAATCGTGGAATTTTTAGATGCAGTGGTAGATGGTAATGTGGTTACTTTATCCAAACCCAATCCCGCTGTATTTATCAAAGGAGCAGAAATATTAAATGTATCTCCTGCGCATACTGTTGTTTTTGAAGATGCTGTAAGTGGAGTAGCTGCAGCCAAAGCTGGTGGTTTTTATTGTGTAGGTATCGGTGAGCAAGAGGCATTGCCTCAGGCAGATTATGTTGTCAGTGATTTGTCATTTGTGACCATAGAAGATTTGAATAAAAAGTTTTTCAATTAATAAATTGACATGATTCAATATTTAAAAACGGATCCGTGGAAGGTCGTAGAAGAAGGATTTAATCCTCAGCACCATCAAAGTTCAGAAAGTATATTTAGTATTGGCAACGGCAAATTTGGACACCGTGCTGCCCATGAAGAGAAATATTCAGGTCCACACTTGAAAGGTTCATACGTTGCAGGTGTTTATTATCCGGATAAAACTCGAGTAGGATGGTGGAAGAATGGATATCCTGAATATTTTGCCAAGGTTTTAAATGCTACAGCTTGGCACAATATCCATGTGGAAGTGAATGGTGAGGAGTTGGATTTGTTTACAACTGAGGTTTCAGATTTCGTCAGAACTTTGGATATGAAGACGGGTATCTTATCTCGTTCCTTTGTTGCCAAATTTAAGCATGGGGTGCATTGTAAAATTGAAACGGAACGTTTCATAAGCATGCATCAAGAGAGTGCTGCTGCTATTTCTTATAAGATTACACCTTTGAATGGAGAGGCCAGTGTTGTCATGACATCCATTCTTGATGGCAATGTTAAAAACCACGATGCCAATTATGATGAGATCTTTTGGGAGCCTATTTCGCAACAGGTAAATCAAGGTGAGGGAATCGTTGTTAACATTACCAAAAAGACGGGCTTCACTGTTGGTGCGGCCATGAGTCATTCTTCAGAGAATGTTCAATGGCAATCGGATGAATCAAGCTCTTCATTCGTGTCCAGTAGTTTCGTAGGAAATTTGAAATCCGGCGAGACAGCTACGCTGAATAAGTTCGTGGGAATTGAAAATTCATTGTATGTCGATAAGGACCAAGTGAACAATCAAGCGAGCCAGCATGCGATATCAGCCAAGGAATTGGGATATTCACATTTGCGTTCAGCCCATTGTGAGGCTTGGGCCAATATTTGGGAAATGGCCGACATCGTTATCGAAGGCGATGATGAGGCCCAGCAGGGAATTCGTTTCAATATTTTTCACTTGAATCAAACCTATACTGGAAAAGATGCGAGATTGAACATTGGCCCCAAAGGATTTACAGGAGAAAAATATGGTGGATCTACCTATTGGGATACTGAGGCGTATTGTATTCCTTTCTACATGGCGACCAAAAATCAAGAAGTTGCTCGTCAGTTGTTGAAATATCGTCACAATCAATTGGATCGCGCGATTGAGAATGCAGCTAAGTTGGGATTCAAAGAGGGAGCAGCGCTGTATCCAATGGTAACGATGAACGGAGAAGAGTGTCACAACGAATGGGAGATTACCTTCGAAGAGATTCATAGAAATGGGGCCATCGCTTATGCCATTTACAATTACACCAAGTATACTGGAGACAAATCCTATGTGCTTGAGACGGGTTGGGAAGTATTGTTGGGAATCGCTAGATTTTGGGCGCAGCGTGTGCATTGGAGTGAGCACAAACAAATGTTCGTTATGCACGGCGTTACGGGGCCCAACGAATATGAGAACAATGTCAACAACAATTGGTACACCAACCTTATCGCTACATGGTGTTTGAAGTATGCTCATGAAATTTTGGATGAATTGAAGCGCACAAATCCAGAAGCACATGCTGCAGGTATTGCCAAGTGGAACATACAAGATTCGGAATTGAATCAATGGTCTATGATCATCGAAAAAATGTATTTCCCCAAACATGAAAATGGATTGGTGTATTTGCAACAAGACGGTTTCTTAGATAAAGTTTTGATGTCAGCCAGCGCATTGCCAGATGCAGAGCGCCCCATCAATCAGCATTGGAGTTGGGATAGAATTTTGCGTTCTTGTTTTATCAAGCAAGCCGATGTTCTTCAAGGTTTGTACTTCTTCGAAGATCAATTCACCACCGAAGAAATCAAAGCCAACTTTGATTTTTATGAGCCCATGACCGTACACGAATCTTCTTTGTCTCCTTGTGTGCACAGTATACTTGCTGCCAAGTTGGGTTATGAAGAAAAGGCCGTTGAGATGTACATGCGAACTTCAAGATTGGATTTGGATGATTACAACCATGAGGCACATGAAGGTTTGCATATTACCAGTATGGCAGGAACTTGGATGTCTATTGTACAAGGTTTTGGAGGTATGAGAATTGAAGGCGATTCTTTGGCATTCAACGGAATGCTTCCTAAAAATTGGAAGTCATTTACTTTCAGAATACTTTTTAGAAATGTGATTCACTCCGTTAAAGTAGATGCTCAGGGTACTCATGTAACCAAGCACTAAAATTGGAGATAAATAGGCGCGACTGGCGTTTCTGATTTAAAGAAAGCGATAATTAATAAAATGCTCACCATGATTACGACATGTGTGAGCATTTTTTGTTTGGATAATTTGATGATGATTTGATCATTCCAATCCAAAGGCAATTGATGAATAATCAAAGCAAAAGCGAGCATCATTAAAACAGATTGGTAATGAAGAACAAATTGAGATAGGGTAGACAGATCAAAATTGAATGCGATTTGGTGCAATATGGTTTGGCTTTTTTCTAAACTATCAGGGCCAAAGAATATCCAACAAAAAACGACCAAATGAAAAGTAATCAATACCCCTGCAAATCGGCGCCACTTTGAAATTTCTTGGGGCATTGGAAATTGATCCAATCTCCATTTGTCCAAAGCCAAAAGTCCACCGTGCAAGGCTCCCCATATGATAAACGTCCAATTGGCACCATGCCAAAATCCACCAATGAGCATGGTGATGATCAAGTGCGCATAAGTTCTAACCAAACCTTTTCTATTGCCACCTAGTGGGATGTACAAATAATCCCGAAGCCAAGATGACAATGAGATGTGCCATCTGCGCCAGAACTCAGTAATGGAACCAGATTGATATGGTGCGGAGAAATTGACATTCACCTTGAGCCCCATCCATCGAGCTATACCAATGGCCATATCGGAGTAACCGCTGAAGTCGCAATATATCACCATCGCGTAAGCATATACAGCAAACAAACTGTAAACACCATTGTATCTGGTGGGATCATCAAAAACAACTTCTACGAGATTGGTGTAAAGAAAATCACTGATGACAACTTTCTTGAAACAACCACTCAATATGTAAAACAGACCAAAAGAAATGTCCTCATTGGAAAGGTTTACTTTCTTTCTTATTTGAGGCAAGAAATCCGCGGCTCTGACGATTGGCCCCATCATCAACTTGGGAAAGAACGAAAGGAAAAATAAATAGTCTACAAATCGATTGACGGGTTTAAAATGCCCGCGATACACGTCAATGGTATAACTGAGATTTTCAAATGTGTAAAATGAAATACCAACGGGAAGGATCAAATTCATCAATGAGATGTCATCGGTTTGCCATTGATTCCATATCTGAATAAAGAAATCGGTGTATTTGAAAAAGAACAGAAGTCCTAGATTTAACAGTATACTGGAGATCAATAAAGCCTTTCGCTTACTGCTTTTTTTCGTTTCAGAAATCCAATGGGATAGGTGGTAATCAACCACTGCAGCAATCAGAATAAAAACCACATAGTGGCCACATGCTTTGTAAAAGAAGTACAACGAAAAACCACTGACCAACCAAAGTCGAGTGGTAGTCTTGTGGTACAACGCGGCATACAGAATAACAAACGCTGAAAAGAAAATCAAGAAAAAGGACGAATTAAAAACCAAAGGGTTTTTGGGATCGTACAACAATTGATTGATTAGCGCTTCGAAGTTCATTTTTGCTTGGCGAATGGGATTTGAACTTGGATAGCCTTGGCCATGGATTCACCTAAAATTTTATAGCCCTTGGGTGAGAAATGAATTTGACGTTTGTCGGTCATTCCCAATTGTGACCAATTCTTCATGCTATTGGCACCACCCATGGCTGCATACAAATCGTAAACGGGAATTTCAAGTCGATTCGCCACGTCAATGATGACATCCCTAACTCGAGGCACCAAAGGATTGGGCGCATAATACCCTTTGTTTCCACTTGACTTTCTGATGCTCACAGCAGGAGGAGTGGTGAGAATAACCACTGGATGTGATTCAATACTTTGAATCATTTGAACCAAATTCAAAACCTCATCAAAAAACAAGGTGTCGTCAAAATTGGATTGAAAGGCTTCATTGGTGCCCAATGACAGAATTACCAAATCAGGTTTTATACTTTCCACTTGATTGCGAAAATCTATATTCTGTGCATAGTGCTTGTAAGTGGCGCCATTTACGCCAACAGATGATATTCTAGCTCCTTTTTGATCGTTGGCAACATATACACCATATATGGTTGAGCTCTTTTGTTTTTCATAAAATTGCTCATGTCGCAATTCAAACACATAAGTGGCATGTGCAAAGTAAAAAACGGTTGAGTGTGTGTTGGATAGTGAAGCAATGCGTTGTGCTGTTTCATTGCGGTCATTGACCAATTGGTAATGATAATTGGAATCAAGAATTGAGGCGTGAAATATTTTCACCCATTGTACTTCATTGCCACCTACCAAACTATCAAATTCCCAAGTAATGGTTGCCTCAGGAGAGGGATTGGAAATGGTGTATCCACCAATACCAATGGGGAGTGAAGGGTTTTCTTGAATAACCTTGGCAGTATTCCAAGTCATATTGGAAAATGTTTGATAAGCACCATGTCCATTGGTTTGGGCAACCTGAAATGGGAATGCCAATCCGTATCCACCATCGCCGAATTCTTTTTGAAGAAGATAGGCCAACGGATCTGTCATCACCCCGGGTTGTATATGGCTATCGCCAATTTGAAGTACTTCCAAATGATCGCGTGAAATCTTTTTGTACATAAACAACTCGGACAACTTATCCAGATGTCCAGATAAAGTGTCGACGACAGTAGGTTGATTTTGTGCTTGCAAGTTGAAGCAAAAAAACACGGCGATGGATAATAGGCTATTGTGAATGGGACGCATCTTTTTGTTTTTTGTATTCGATGTATGAACGGTTCAAATAATCATCAATGAAATGGGCCAATACTTTGGCACCATGGTGGTTCATGTGGGTATAATCGGCATTGGCCAATTTGGGAATTGAATCCTGCACCCAACTGACAATAGACCCTTCTCCTCCCATGGCATGATATAGGCTGTAAAAAGCAATGTCTTGTTTTTTGGCCATTTCCATTTGGGTATGCAACAAGTACAAAACGGTGGGATCACTGGACCATTTGCCATTTTCTTTGTAGCCTTTATCGGTCATGCCCATCAAAAGAATGGAGGCCTTGGGAAAACATTTTTTCAAGTGTTGAATTGTGCGTTCCATACTTTTTTGGTAGTTGGAATAGTCGGTGACATCGTGACCAATAACATTGAGACCGTAATGCACAACAATCAATCGGTAGGGGATAACACTATCCAATGCCTGCATCATTTCAATATCCAATTGCGACAGGGAAGTTCCAGAATTTCCTCTGAAGGAAAAATTATCCAAATAGACGCCGTTGCCATTTTCTAAATTCACGCCATAGAGCAGTGCGTTTCCACTTTTTGTTTCCAGCTGGATATTATTGGTTTTTAGTTTTCCAAAATCCATGTAATATCTGGGCTGCAATGAATCTGGCCAATGAAATTGAATTGAGGTGTTGTTGTAACTCAATTCCAAATCACCTTGGGTTTGAGGATGACCGATCAACTGAATTTTTTTATAATGTCCATATTTACTCCAATATTTCACCTTGCTTCCGGGATTGGATTGAAACGATTGCCCTGTGGGTCCCAATGGATAGGCTCTTTTGACTTTGCTCAACACATCGGTTACTTGCCATTGTTCATTGAAAGAATGTCCGATGGTAGTTCTAAAGCCGGCTACAATGGAGGTGATGGGCATCCATCCAACACCATTACCTCCCCATTTTTTTTGAAGTGAACTTCTAAGATCTGCGGTGAGGAGATCGCCTTCAATCTGAGAATCTCCGAAATAGGCAATATGAACAGTACCCCCGGAATCTTTCATGTTTTCCAAGGCTTCAAAGAAAAGATCCAAATGGTGATTGGTTTCTCTTGGTAACGTATCTCCAGGTGATTGCTGTGCAAGATTGTTGTCAATTTTGCTTTTGATGTCTTCCAATTGCGGAGCTATTTCTCGAGTTTTGATTTCCGAGAAATAATCCATTCTACTTAGTGAACTGTATTTTGAAGATAGACCAGAAATAATAGCGAGAACGATCAAAACTGAAAAGAGCAATCGACTCAATTGCCAATACCGATTCGGATGTTTCATTTCAATGTGTTCAATTCGCTGAGTGGCTAAAATACAAGGAATTGAAGGAATGAAAAAAATTAAAACTCGTTTTGGAATCGGGTATTGACGACATTGTTATAAATGGAACCAAATCTATAATTCAAAGAAAGGGAAGAGTAGTATGAATAATTGGTTGCCAAAACTTGTTGTTGAAGTAAAACCTCGTCGATAGAGGCATCGTTCAAAGGCAAATTGATTTGATTGCGAATGAGGGCAATGTAACTGTATAAGCTCACGGACAGACCTTTGTAGATTCGAGCATCCACGTACATGTTTAAACTGGTATTGTTCTTTTTCCAATCATCCAGTAAAGCTTGGTGGCTTAATCCAATCGAAACAGATCCCCAATCCTGATTAAAATTGCCTTGTACATTTAAACGACCTGTAGGTCTGAATTCTCTATCCTTGAGGTATAGGGTGGTTTGTTTGTATACATTGTAATCACCACCCAAAAATGTGGAAAACGTGAGTTGTTTGGTTTGAGATTCCTTGTAAGGGAATAAGTTGTATTCAATCGCAGCACTGGAAGACCAAGCATTTTGATAATTGTCGTAATCACTTTGGTAATAGTAATTGAAAGTTCCCAATGACCAATGATCTGAAATGGAGCGAGTGTATAGCGCACTACAATTGAAATTGGCCAATTTATAAGTGAATTCATTGCCCATGTATTTGTAGTGATTAATGTTATTGTTGTAGTTTACACCAAATCTAACTTTGTGGGTTTCCTTGACTTGAGAAGCCGAAGCGCGCGCGCCCCAATTGTAAGTTTGCGTAATCTCTTGACCATTACCATTTGCTTGACCACTTATATTAAATACCCATGCGTTGAAAGGATCTTCTTCTGGATTGGTGCCTTGCCCCAACTCCTTGTGATCCAATGTGTCGTTGCTGTTGACTTTCAGTACGTCATGCTTATCCAAATACAATGCATAACGCACCAAGCCCATTTCCAGATGATGCAGTACTTCTTCTCTGATTTCATTGTCTGTCTGAATGGATGAAACGTCAAATGTGATGGTATCTTGAAGTTGAGATAATGATTTTAGTCCTTGAAAAATGAACTGGTATTGAAAGCCGCCACTTCCTGTTTGCAATGCGTTGATTCTCACATTGACATCTGCGACAAATTGATCTTGAACAAAATATGCCCAGGTTACTTGGGTTTTGATAAAGTCCTCGTAACAATATCCGCAAGTAATGTACACCTTAATGGATTTCGACTCTGCATTGATTGTCGGCGTAATTTGCGAGTAAGATTGAATTCCATAAGTGAGGAATAAAAGGATCAATATGTGCTTCATTTGAAAGAATAAAAATTAATGAGCGGGAAAATAAACCAAAGGTTGCTTGGTGCTTATTTCTTGTGATTTTTTTGGAATCCAAACAACACCACCAGCGGTTCCGAAACTAACCAAATCGCCACTTCCGTTGTAATCTATGCAGCTCCAATTCCCCGAATTGAAATGTACTGGAGCAAACAAATCTAGTTTTTCATGTGACGGAATGGAACCTTGAATATCCACGTTTTCTGAATAGGTAAGTCCCATCCAATTTTTAATGAGGGGAAGGACATACACCATGGCGCAACTCATGGCGCTCACGGGATTTCCGGGAAGACCAAACAATATTTGATTTTCATTGCGTCCAAAGAACAATGGTTTGCCGGGCTTTTGGTTGACGCGGTGAAACAAAGTTTCAAATCCCTTTTGTTTCCATAACTCGGGTATGAAATCTTTTTTGCCCATAGAAACGCCACCGGAGAAAACCAAAATGTCAAAGTCGCGAAGTTGGTCAAATGATTGATGCATGGCTTCTAAATCATCTTTCCAATGAAATAGCTCGCATGAATTGCTCCAAGGTTTCAGTAGGGTAATCAATCCCGGACCATTGGACATGCGAATTTGAAAGGGGAGTGGTTGTTGGTTGATTTCTACCAATTCATCACCCGTTGAAATAACTGCGATTCTTGGTAGTTGGATGACCTCTACATATGCATATCCGCATGAAGTTATGACTGGTAAATTCAGCGCTGTGATGCGTGTGCCACGATTTATGAGAATTTGATTCTTTTTGAAATCCTTGCCTTGATGATGTACATGATTCCCTTGCTTGATATCTATATCATCAGGAAGAGTACACATTCCATTTTCAAGAATGACTTTTTCAAAGGGAACGACGACATCATATTCATCGGGCATCATTGCACCGGTCATGATTTCAATGCAATCGCAATGATAACTATCCTTTGGATTTTCTCCAGCACTCAGCATTCCGCCAACCTCAAATTGACGTCGTCCTTCTCGCCATTCATTAAATCGAATAGCAAAGCCGTCCATCATTACGCGGTTAAACGGAGGGAAGTCATGATCTGCCACTATGTCTTGGGCCAAAACCTTACCCAGTGCATTATGCCACAATACACGTTCTTTACCCAATATGCTTGGGGTATTTAAAACGATTTGCAAAGCTTCTATAACTTCCATTTATCCTCCTATTTTTGCCATACTAGGCAAACTGTTTTTATTCTCTAATTCAGAATCAAATCCAGAAAGTGGCTTATTTGATAGAAAGTCTTGCAGCGCAACCCTTATATCGTTTTCACTTTCGCCGGATCTTATTTTGTTCAATATGTCAAAAGGCTTTTCACTGTATAAGCAATAGTGTAAATTTCCTTCTGGCGTAATTCGAAGTCGATTACAAGTGCCGCAAAAAGTTCTGGACCAAGCCGCAATGAAACCAATCCTTGCTCCTTTTTCGAAATGATAATACTGTGCAGTGTCGCCAGAGCGTAGAGGTTCTTTGGAGAATGGAATGCCGATTGAAGTTAGTGTTTTCTCGAAATTTTCTTGATTCCATATTTGGTTGGGTTGAGTGCCCTGACCATTGAAAGGCATCTCCTCAATGAAACACCATTCCCAACCATTCTCAAGTGCGCATTGAAACATATCTTTCAATTCCAATGCTGAAGTACCCGCCAACAAAACTGTATTGATTCTAAATGGTAATTTGTTTTGATCAAGCCAATTAATGTTTTCCCAAACTTTCGACCATTGATTTCTTTTGGTGATTTCCAAGAATCGATCGGGAGACAACGAGTCAAGTGAAACGTTGGTTTTTGTTATCTGCTTTTTTAGAAAAGTTTCTTGAAAATTTTGAATGTAAGTACCGTTCGTTGTAATGGTTACTTGTTGAAAATTCAAAAGATTAGCGAAATCCATAATCTCCTGAAAGTCACTTCGGATCAAGGGTTCCCCACCAGTAAATCTAATTTTGGTAATTCCCCATAAATTCAAATATCGAAGCAAGGTTTGGATTTCTGCCGTTTGCCAACTGGTCTTTTTTGATATCCATTTTAAACCACTTTCGGGCATACAGTATGTACATCGCAAATTGCACTGATCAACAAAAGCCAATCGAGCATAAGTAAATGCTCTACCATGTTGATCAATCAAATTCATTGTGGACGTTGGAATGTAGAACCTGAGCCAGAAACCTGGTGCTCACAAGGGTAATCTTTCTCAAGACTAATGGTTGTTTCTCCCAATAGCCATTTAATCTTCTCTTGGGTTGTAGATAGCCATAATTGCACGGCATCATGCGGTAATTGCAATTCGAAACCATCATTCGCCAATTGAACGGTGCAATTCATTTGATCAATCAATCTAACTTTAAAAATGGAATTCAATGAATTACTAAAATGGAGTTGTACATGAATACAATCCATGTTTTGTAAAGATTGAGCATCTTCTGGAGAAATGCGGATACGGATGAAACGATCGGTTAGCCGAATTTTCATTTTTTCAATCCAATTTCAGCAAGTCTTTGATCCAAATATTCACCCGCTGAAATGGGCGACCATTTGGCGGACTCTCCTGTCGCTATGCATCCGGCTAGACAATCCAAGCGCATTTCACTGCGAGGATGCAAGAAGAATGGAATGGAATAACGAGGCGTATCCCATTTTTCTCTTGGAGGATTAATTACACGATGTGTGGTAGATTTTAATTTACCATTGGTTAAACGCTGAAGCATGTCGCCCACATTGACAACAATGTGATTTGGTAAAGCGGTCACATCAACCCATTCATGCTTTTTATTCAATACCTGAAGTCCTTCAGCAGAGGCGCCAATCAAAAGTGTAATGAGATTAATGTCCTCGTGCTGACCAGCGCGAACAGCGCTTTTGGGTTCAGATGTGATCGGTGGATAATGAATAGGACGAAGAATGCTATTTCCGTGATGAATTTTGTCATCGAAATAATACTCATCCAAATTCAAGTATAAAGCAATTGCGCGCAACATGAATTTGCCTGTGTTTTCCAAATCCTTGTAGGCCTTTAAACCTACAGAATTGAATTGAGGCAATTCATTTACATGAACATTTTCAGGGTATTCCGATTTGATGGGATCATTTCCCTCAACAACTTGCCCAAAGTGCCAAAACTCTTTTAAATCTCCGGCGTTGGAGTCTTTTGCATGTTCTTTTCCAAAAGATGTGTATCCGCGTTGACCTGCCAAACCAGGAATTTCATATTTGAGTTTGGTCTCCAATGGCAATTCAAAAAATGATTTAACCTCATGGTACAATTCGTTGGTTGTAGTTTCATCAATAAGATGATTCTTGACAGCAACGAATCCAATGTTTTCATAGGCCTGTCCCAAAGATTGAACAAAAGTTGCCTTTTGTTGCATATCACCATGAATAAAATCTGCCAAGTCTACACTTGGTATTCCCATTTCGTGTAAATCCATTTTGAATATTTTTCACAATGATAGAGACAACTACAAAAGCATGCGAACTGAAAAACTGAAGTTTTGCAGATTGGAAAGTTAACATTGTTATGACAATACAATTCCGACAGGACAATGATCGCTGCCGAAAATATCATTTTCAATAAATGCATCTTTGATCTTGGGAACGAAAGATTCGCTAACCAAAAAATAGTCAATTCTCCAACCTACATTTTTGGCTCGTGAGTTAAATCTGGCGCTCCACCACGAGTATTTTACTTGCTCTGGATAAAAATGACGGAATGTGTCTACAAAACCAGCTTGAAGCAAGTTCTCAATTCCATTGATTTCTCTTTGAGTGAAACCAGCACTCTTGTTGTAGTTGCTTTTGGGATTGGCCAGGTCGATTGCCTTGTGCGCAACATTTAAATCTCCGCAAAAAACAACAGGCTTTTTGGCTTCAAGATTTTTCAAGAATGCCAAAAGATCTGCATCCCATTTTTCACGATAGTCCAAGCGAGCCAATTCCGATCCACTGTTGGGAACATAACAATTGACCAAAATGAAATTTTCAAATTCAGCAATGATCGATCTTCCTTCTTGATCATGCTCTTCAATGCCCAAACCGTAAGAAACATTCAAAGGTTTTTCTTTGGTTAAAACAGCAGTGCCGCTATATCCTGGACGAACTGCTGAAGAAGTATAAATGAAATACTCATCAAAAGCTTGCAAGGCCTCTTCGGTTTGTTGATCGTTGGCTTTGGTTTCTTGAAGACAAAGAATGTCTGGATTCATCAAGCGAACATCATCGATAAAGGTCTTTTTGGTAATGGCACGAACACCATTAACATTGAAGGAGATCAATTTCATGAAGCAAATATA